>Ga0208408_1001013_pt1 | contig 16428 bp, 13 predicted proteins | sample ETNtaG_4_FD_185776 | JGI IMG/M metagenome (GOLD analysis project Ga0208408, IMG submission 185776) | Marine microbial and viral communities from oxygen minimum zone, Eastern Pacific Ocean - ETNP201406SV67 (SPAdes) (version 2) | ecosystem: Environmental > Aquatic > Marine > Oceanic ... | reverse complement strand
TTCATTTATCATTCACTTTCAGATACTCTGAGAGAGGAATTAAGTCACAAAAATATGGAAGAGAGTAGAGATAATTTAATTTTTATCGGTAATAAATTGAGGAGTGAAGGCGGACCTGGTGTTTTGGCAGATAGGATGATAAAAAATCTAGTTTCTTTAGATAATCATATTGTAGATTCTATTAGAAATCCATCAGAAGTTTATTCACTTAGAAGAAAATATCCTAATCATAAGTTCATTTTAATTTCAATTGATGCAAATCCGAAAGTACGATTTGAACGTTTAATGAAGAGGGATCGTAGAGGAGATAGTAATAGTTGGGAACAATTTATTGAACAAGAAAAAGTGGAAGAAGCCAGTAATGATCCCAATAAACAGCAATTATTTAATACAATTAAAGAAGCAGATTATGATATAGATAATAGTGGAAATTTAGTTGATTTAGAAACTAAATTAAGTTTTATTATTGATAATTTATAAATTTAAATCATATGTTGCAGTTAATATAAACATAAATACGATTGGAAGTAAGTGAAAAGCCATTCCAAATGCTACATTTACGGCCATCCATCTTCCTGCATAATTATTTGGCATTTCCATAACTTTGTCTACAACGGTATTAGTAGTATCAACAACTTTTCCTGCAAAATAACCTACAAATTTAGCAACTCTTTCATGTGGCATAGCCTCGCTTCCTTTATCTCTTGAACTTTTCAACCAGTCTCCCATTTGTAACATACGGTCCACCATAGGTCTGTATCTTTCAACGTCCACACTAATTAATTTCATTGCTAATTTCTTAGTATCCCATACCCTTCTCCAATCAAGATATGTATGAGCTACAAAGAATATAATGATTGCAATTATCTGCCAATCTGGGGTCATATCCCAACCAGGTGGTTCCAATTCTTTTCCAAATACTTTAACAACTCCATTTTCCGGCTCAAATATAACAAATCTCATTATTGCTATTGTTGCAGGTACGAATAATCCAACAATAAATTTAGCTGCAATAGAATATCCTTTTGGTATTTCTTTTAGTCTTTCAAATAACCATTTTAGATGATGACCATGTATTTTTATTGCTTTTATAGCTGGCTCACCCAGAAAAATGAGTCTCTGTAGAATGGGTATGAATATTAGAATGTGAAAATACAATTCCCACGGCGTGTCCCAAGTAAAGTGTTCGCTTAACATTCTATTATTATTAGTCAGAGGAGGGTGTTAAAAAAAGCAATCAATAGGCTGCTGTGGCAAAAAAGAGAGGCCGTCGTTCAAAAAAGCAAGAAAATATTGCTAGAACACGTATAGATCAATTATTTAGAATTGCATTAGATTACTCAAATGATGGAAATAATGAAGAATCTAAAAAGGTTATTGAATTAGCGCTACTAATTAGCAAACGTTACAATCAACGTTTGAGTAAAAAACAAAGATTACAGATATGCCGTAATTGCAATATATTTTTCAATTCAGAAAATTCAAGAAATCGATTATCTCCTAAAGGGTGGAAAGTAATTACTTGTTTAGAATGTGGTAATTTAACAAGATTTCCGAATCCATCTTAATTTGAATCAATAGTTTTTTGTTCTAGTTTTTTTCTATAGTCTTCTAATTTTTTTGCAGTGTCATTATTAGATATTGAAATTATTCGCATTGCAAGTAATGCTGCATTTTCACCTCTCCCAATTCCGACACCTGCAACAGGTACGCCTGGTGGCATTTGGACTACTGAAAGTAAAGAATCTAAATTTGCAGGTGAACTGCTTGAAGCACAAGGTACTCCAATTACTGGTTTTAAGGTATGAGCTGCTACAACGCCAGGTAATGCTGCCGATAAACCAGCTAGAGCAATAAAAACATCAGCTTCTGCATCTTTTACAATGTTTACTACACGTTCAGGTGTTCTATGTGCCGATGCTACATATGTTTCATATTTTATATTAAATTCTTCTAATATTTTTTCAGCCTTCTGTGCAATAGGTCTGTCTGTGGCAGATCCCATAATAATAACAACTTGTGCCATGATTCGGGAAAAGGCCGTGTTATAAGGAGTATTGTTCTGTGTCAGTCTTTAAGACTGGGCGTTGGTGCGCCATTGCGCCCGGATAGTGTAGCTTGGAATCACGGAAGCTTGCGGAGCTCCAAACCCGGGTTCGAATCCCGGTCTGGGCGCCATATTCTTTTAATGGGTTGTTAGTAACAAGGCACTTGACTAACATCGTAAAATATTTGGTAGTTGCAATTTTTTTAGTAACAATATTCTCTCCTTTTGCACAACCAAACATTGAATCTACTGGTATACCTTTGGAAAATTCAGATGTTGTTGATCCTAGGCTAAGTTTAGTATTTGCTGATCCTTCTAGGTCTGAAGAATTAGGTTTATCACCAGCCCCATCCGGCAAAATAAGTTTAATAGCTCAAGTTGATAAGTTGACACTAAATCATAATAAATTTATAGAGAATTTAGGTGGAGAAATAACCTCTAGTTTTTCTAGATTCGATGCCATTGGTTTTCTTTTACCTATTGAAAAAGTTCCAGAAGTGACTTATCTTCCTGGATTGATTTGGCTTGAAGCTGATGTTTTATTTTATCCAACCTTAGATAACAGCATAGATTCAATTGGTACTAATGTAATTTGGAATCAATTTGGATTTAAGGGTGAAGATACTACGATTGCAATTTTAGATACCGGTGTAGACTTCGAGCATGAATCTTTGGATGATTTAGATGATAATTCAAATACCGATGATCCGAAAATTGCAGTTGATTCCAATGGTATGTTAGGTTTCTATAATGCTAATACTGATAAAGAATATCCGGATGAACAACCGCATGATTCAGGTAGTCATGGTACGCATTGTGCAGGTATAGCTGCAGGAACAGGAGGTTCTTCAGGAACGTATTCAGGCGTTGCACCTCAAGCAAATCTTGTAGGAGTTATAGCCTTAGATGGAGGGTCTGGAGATGAACAAGATTTGTTGAGAGCAGTAGATTGGACTATACAGAATAAAGATCGTTTTTCTATAGATGTAATGTCACTTTCTTTAGGTGGAGTTATCACTATTCCTGGAGCAACTAATACAGGTTCTTCTTCAATTTCACAAGCTTTAGATACGGCTGTAGAAGCAGGAATTGTTACTGTGGTGGCTATAGGTAATGGTAATTTGGGGATTGCAGCTCATCCATCATCAATTTCATATCCTGGTGATAGTGAAAAAGCAATAACTGTGGGTTCAGTAAATGATGAACATAACAGAGAAATTTATTCTTCAAGAGGACCTACTGGTGACGGTAGATTGAAACCAGACGTCATGGCTCCTGGAGGTGCTATTATGTCAGCTTCTGCAGGTTCAGGTGATGGTTATGTGTCTTATTCTGGTACTTCAATGGCCACTCCACATGTTGCAGGTGTTGCAGCATTATTAATTCAGGCTAATCCGAATGTCGAACCTACTCAGAATTCAGATTATGTTAAACAAATATTAAGAGAAACTAGTGATCATAGAGTTCCTCTGGATATTGATTGCGGTGAACTCTTCACTCCAAACAATTGTTATGGATGGGGAACTGTAGAATTAGTTGGTGCAGTTTCTCGTGCACAGGATTTGGATTCTACAGTATTTGAAGGTGTTTCAGGTATTCAATCTCAAACAAATGAAACGTTTAAGGTAAAAATGGAGCATACCATGACTGAATATACAAATAGAGGAAAAGATGGCGGTAATATTCAAAATTATTTTGATGGAAGTGCATTACCGGATGAAATAAAATACGTAATAAAATATTCAAGTTCATGGCCTAAACCTTCAAAATTCAGCATAGATCCGAATACAGCTTCTGGTGTTGAGTCTGAAACAAATATTAATTCAGTTATAGAATTAGATGGTCAGTGGGTTATTGAGGCAATCTTCAACTATACGGCTCAATTGAGTTCAGGTACAATTGGAACTAATTCACCTGAATTTAACTTAGATATACAAGCACCTAGTTTCGATGATGTTACTACTGTTAGTGTTAATTATTTCTTAAATGATATGCAAGGTAAGAGCCAAAGTATTGCTGTTTCTTCTTTTACCGATCTTCCAGATTTGTATATTGAGGAATTATTAGTTCCTAATTCAATGTCTTCAGGTCAAGAAGTAGTGGTTACATCCCGTATTGTTAATGATGGTCCAGGTCCAGCCCGATATTTTGAAGTTGATTTTTACAATGATGAAGAAATATTTCAAACAGTTAAAACTTCAAATAAATTACCTTCTAATGAGGCTGTAAATATTCAGGCGACTTGGATTGCTGAAGAAGGGAATCATTTTTTGAGAGCAGTAATCAAGCAAGTTAGTCCACAGGATGAGGATACTTCAAATCAGGAAAGTCAGATAGAGGTTTTTGTGGATAGTTTTCTTGATTCACAACGACCTATGGTATTCATAACTGAACCTTATCAGAATGAAGTTGTTTCAGATTTGGTAGTCGTTAAAGGAACTGCTAATGATGATAATAATATAGCAAAAGTAGAGGTACGTGTCTCACCTAATGAGTGGCAAAGTGCTAATGGTTTTCAAGAATGGGCCTGGGCTTGGAATACAAGTCAAGATCTTAATGGCCGTTATACGTTGGAAGCACGTTCTTTTGATGGTTTCAATTATTCAATAATATATTCAGTTGATGTTGAAGTAACAAATGATGGCGCAAATAGAAGACCTACAGCCTCAATTAAATCGGATGTTGATGAGATATATATTGATGATAAAATACAATTTTCAGGAAATAGTTCATCAGATGATTCTCAGATTCTAAAATATCAATTTAATTTTGGGGATGGTAAAGAAACTGGTTGGTTATCAGATTCTTGGGTTGAATATTATTATGAAGAAGCTGGAGATTATGAAGTAAAATTACAGGTTGAAGATGATGAAGGAGTTAGGTCTTCTTCAGCAGATTCTATAATGATAAAAGTTATTGAAAAACCACAAAATAGTAAACCAGTAGCTGTGATTAGTATGCCCCAAATAGATAGCATTCACCAGAGTGATTCTAATATTCAATTCTCAGCACAGGGGTCCTTTGATCCAGATGATGATGAATTGCTATTTACTTGGTCAAGTAGCATAGATGGCCAATTTTATGAAACATCTAACTTATTCTTTCAATTTTCTCTAAGTGAAGGAGAGCATATTATTACACTTACAGTTTCAGATTCCTATTTATTTGACTCAGTTTCAACACAAATTACAGTTACAGTTTCCAATGATTCTTTTGATGAACAGACTCCGCTTTTGACTTCATTGGGTATCATTCCAGCCATAATTGCTTTGATATGGACTACTTTTCTTGTTAGGCGTCGAATTTAATTTCCACTGAATTCGACTTTTGAAACTTCATTTTCCCAAAGGACTAGTTTTACAAGAGGTTCTAATTTAGGTTTTAATTTATTCCAAATCCACTCAATTAATACTTCACTTGTAGGGTTATCTAAGCCTTCAATATCATTAAGATATCTGTGGTCGATTTGTTTATAAATAAATGAGAAGCTTTTTTCGATCTCATTAAAGTCTAAAACAAATCCACTTTCCTTATTCATTTCACCTTGAATATGAATTTCTAATTTGAAGGCTAGTCCATACAGATTACTACACGGATGTTCTTTAGGAACTTTTGTTAGTTTACGTGCAGATTCAAAACGTACTATATGGACAAGTTTATGCATTTAAAGTTCGATTACGTCTCTTGGTTCAGGCATAATCCATCTTCGTTGCTTGTACTTTTTTAGAATGTCAGTTTTATCTTTACGTAGTGTTCGATTAACATGAATTAGTGCCATCTTCTTTGGCCTGGCCATGTCATCTAACCTTTCTAATTGTTGCATTGAACAATGTGTTTTAGTTCCAATATTGATAGTTTCGCCCTTTGGATTTTGAACAGTTCCATCCATACTATAAGCATCGTGAACTAGCAAATCAGCATTTGTGTAAAGTTTTGACGCAGTTGGTGTAAACATTCCGTCACCGGAATAACAGAATACTTTAGTTGGGCTACCAGCTTCAAGTCTTAGACCAAGGTTTTGAACTGAATGCCTGGTGTTTACAACTCTCAAGTTCCAGTCATCCCATCTGTGAGAACGTTGTAATTCTCTGAATCTTAGCGTAAATGTTAGATTTGCAACCATTCCTGGATAAGCGAATTCCATTAATCTTTCAACGTTTCGTTGGGACCCTACAGGTCCGAATAGATAGAATGGTCTGGTTCTTCCATCTTCTTCCATCCTTTTCATTAAAGCAGGTAATCCGAAAACGTGATCTGCATGAAAGTGTGATATAAAAATCCCATCAAGATAATCAGGTCTCTTTGATTGATGCCATACTGAAGGCGGTGCTGTAGCTCCACAGTCAACTAACATTCTTCTTCCTGCAGCTTCTACTAATATGCAAGTATGTGTATAATCATCATCGAAAGCTTCTCCGACTCCTAGAAAAGTGACTTTCATGCTACTCCTCCGTTAACGAATTGCGTTGATATGTTTAATTTTGGCTTATATCTCAAACTATGTTTCATATTCATTATTTTCTCACCTTTACAAAAATTGCAGAATGAAATCTGCATAAGTTGTATTTTTTCCAGACAGCCCAATTATATAAAATTAATTCATAACCTTTATCAAATAGCAGTGTAAATTCATCTATTTCTTCTTCTGAAGCTTTCCAAATATTTGTAAACTGATCCGTGTTCAGAACCAGCTAGAACCATTGAAACTGCAACTTTAGATGCTTCTAAACCATCTAAATCAGAAATAATTGAAACAGTATGTCCTTGTATTGCTAAATCACAGCCAGTCATATCTTCTATTATCCGTCTAGTTTTACCTTCTCTTCCAATAAGTCTTCCTCTAATAATTCCTAATCGTTTCTTTGAACGTCCAACATAGTCTCTAATATCCACTACTTCTAAATAATAATCCATCTCCAGTAATTGATATGCTTTTTCAGGATTAAATCCCCGTCCAATGGCTCTGGCCGCACTAATTAGCTGTAATCCTTTCAGAGGGTCTTTTAGATTTTGTTCAACTATTTCTATGATTCCTTCATCAGATTCAATCAACAATTTACATCCACTTAATTGTTCAAGTTTTTTCTTTGTTTTACCTTTAGGACCTATGACTGCCCCTATTCTAGCTAATGGTACTTTCAGATAGTTCATTAATTAAAAATCTCCTTTTTTAAATTAGGAATTTGTTTTTTCCAATATCTGTGCATGTTTTTCATATCTCTCTCGTGTAATTCCTTGTACAAAGGGTGCCCATCAGGAACAGCTTGTCCTACATCTATAATATAAGGTTTTTCTCTTACATTTAGTATATTATATTCACTAAGGTCACCATGACTTAATTTGTTTTTGCGGTATGATTTAATGGAGTTTAGTAACTCGTTTAGAAATTCCTTTGGTTTTTCAGGTATCATTTCTTTGATTGTTGGATATGGTCTGTATCTCCAACCCATATATTGCATTACTACAATGTTTTTATGAACATGAAATGGTTTTGGTACTTTTGCTCCACAGGAGTGCATTGAATGTAAATTTTTATATTCTTTTTGAGCCCAAGTAAATACTCTTTCACGATGGCTATTTCCACTACTTTTAAATCTTGGATCTCCATCAATGTATTTTTCAAGTTTTCTAAAAGTAGCGGTATTTTGTCTGTAAATCTTAACTGCTCTATTTCGCCCATCAAATGTTTTAGCTCTAAAAACATTGGCTTCTTTGCCGGTAGCAATAATATTTTCTAATGTAGAAATTATTCCTCTACTAAACATCTGTTGAATATTTTTCAATGTATTTTCATCAAATACATCATCAATTGTTTTTCTTCCGTCTCTATCTTTAGATTGAATAGTACGGTTAATATTCCAATCTAATTTTTCAATATTCGTTTCCATTATCAGTAAATATCTAGTATTTCCGGTATTTTACCTAATCGTTTTAAATTTGATGTTTGAGTCGGAGTATATCTAAACTTTACATCAGCTTTACTATCTTGAAATGACCAAGGAACTACAATTAACAAGTCATTCTCTCTCACCCACATTCTTCTTCTTAGTTTTCCAGGAATACGGCCCATTCGCCTTTCACCATCTTCACAAATTAGCTGTAATCTTGACCCTCCTTGAAAAGTTTCAGCTACAGCAAATATTTCTCCTTTAGGTCGATATGGTAATTTTACTCTTAAATTAGCTTCGTCAGGAGGGGGTTGATTTTTCTTTGATTTTTTACCTTTATTTTTCTTAGGAGTCACAGTTTTCTTATTTGTATCTTTTTTAATTTCTTCAACCTTTTCAGTATTTTTTTCTTCAGAGACTTTCTCTTCCAAATCTACTTTTTTTTCTTCTTTTTCTGACGATGCCACATTGGTGTTCTATGCACTTCCCATATAAGATTGCCGCCCGAGTTCTTATGGCACCCTTCCTAATTAAGTTATAATGAGTCTACGTAGAACTCCACTTTCTACTCACCATAGAGCACTCGGGGCTAAAATGGTTGATTTTGCAGGATGGGAAATGCCAATACAATATAGTAGCATAATCTCAGAGCATAAATCAGTTAGAGAGAATGTAGGTATTTTTGATGTTTCTCATATGGGTCAAATATTTGTAAAAGGCCCCGATTCAGTTAAATTTCTTTCGTATGTTACGACTTGGGATATGGAACGTCAAAAGGATGGGGACTGTAGATATTGCCATATATTGAATGGAAAGGGTCACATAATTGATGATACGATTGTCTATACAATTTCAGTTGATGAATATTTATTGGTTCCCAATGCTTCAAAAATAAGTAAAATAGTAGATTGGCTTCTGAATAATTCAAGTGATTTTGATGTAACAATCAAAGATTTATCTGACATTTATTTTTGTTTGGCACTTCAAGGGCCTGAAGCTCCTAGGTTATTGGGACAACATCTCAATACCACAGTAAATTCTTTTCAATTAAAAACTTTAGATGATGTTATTGTAAGTGGAACTGGTTATACTGGTGAATTAGGTTGTGAAATAATAGGTCCATTAGACAAACTAGAGTTTCACTGGGAAGCTTTAGTGGATATGGGTGCAATTCCAATAGGTTTAGGTGCACGGGATACGTTACGTTTAGAAAAGGGGTATCTCTTGTCAGGCCAAGATTTTAAGGGGACTCAATCTACGTTAGAAACAAATTATGCTTGGGTAATTGACTGGGATCATGATTTTATTGGACGTGAGGCTCTTGTATCTCAAAAGCAAAATAAATATTCTAAGTTATCAGGTATTTTGTTAGAAGATAGGGGTGTTTTGAGACCAGGTTGTTCAGTATTTTACAATAACAATAAGATTTCGGAACTTACAAGTGGTTCTTTATCTCCAATACTTAGAAAAGGAATTGGTTTGGCCTATACTGAGTTGGATATTAATTCAGAAATAACAGTAGAAGTGCGCGGTAAGCACTTAAATGGACGTGTAGTGAGAACGCCATTCCTATGAGTGAAGTTCCAGATAATTTGTCGTATACTAAGGATCATGAATGGATGCTTGTTAAAGACGACGGCAAAGTAAGAATTGGCATTACGGATCATGCACAAGATGCATTGTCTGATGTGGTTTTTGTAGAATTACCCGAAATTGGCTCTAAATTTTTAGAAGGTGATGCTATGGCTGTGGCAGAATCAGTCAAGGCTGCAAGTGACATTTATGCTCCAGTTTCTGGTGAAATAGTTGAAGTCAATGATAAATTAGAAGAATCTCCCGAGTTGATTAATGAGTCTCCTTATGATTTTGGTTGGATGGTAGTTATGATTCCAGATAATAAATTGGAAAATACTCTTGATTCTAAATCATATCGGGAATTAATTGATTAAGCATCTTAGGGTAGTTGAAACTCAAGCCCAAAAAGCTAAAATTTTTTTAGAGGATTGTAATGCTCTAAATGACGATTTTCTACCTATTAAGAGAGATGGTTTTGTTTTTTGGCCATTAAATTTTGAAGTGGAAGGAGATATTGTTGAGTGTGAGGGGTTGTTATCTACTCGCACATCTCGAGATTATCGTTTGAAACTTCCTTTAGAGTTGAGAGATCTCGCCCCTAGGGCTTTTGATATATTTGGAAGTATAGCGATAATAAAATTGACTGAAGAGTCTATGGAATATTCAGAAATAATTTCTAAGTCTTTATTGGATTCCAATCCCAATATAGATAGAGTTGCACTAGATATGGGAGTCAAAGGAGAGTTTCGTGTCAGAGAGTTATCTATGATTAAAGGTGAGCCAAATTTCATAGCAATCCATAAAGAGAATGGTTTGAAAATAAAGTTGGATGTGTCCAAAGTCTATTTTTCACCTCGCTTAGCTATGGAACGTAAACGTATTGTTGATATTGCAACAGTAGGTGAGTCTGTTCTAGATGCCTTTGCAGGAGCTTGCCCATTTTCAGTAGGGTTGGCTAAGAAGGGTTGTAAGCTTACATCCGTTGATTCTAATCCAGAAGCTGAAAAATGGTCCCATGAAAATTTTGCTTTGAATGGTATTAATAAATCTGATTATAGGTTCATTACTTCTAAGATAGAAGATACAATTCAGGATTTAGATATGTATGATCGTATAATAATGAATAATCCAACAAATCCTTTACCCTATCTTGAAGGGTTGAGTTTTTTATTGAAACCAGAGGGTTTTATTCATCTATACAAAATAGTAGAGAAGGATGAAGAATTTGATATTGAGAATCATCTAAGTTTGGAGTTTAAATGTCTTTCAAAAAGGGTAGTTCATCCATATTCGCCACGAAGCTCAATGATGGCTTTTGATATAACTCGAGCTGTTTCTAATGTCCGAAATACAAACCAGTAAGTTTTTATATAAGTTTACTAAAAACTGGGATTTCTTTTATTAAGACCTCGCGGATGACAGTAGACTGTTTCTGCCCCGGTAGAGATAGTATTAGGACAAAACGCGAAGGTGTGCAAAAAATGAACGTAAACGTAGCAGAGTCATCCTCCCTCTATGGGAAAATGACCGCAATACTCGTCGTAGTGTTGTTCGCATTCAGTAGTTTCACTATGAGTGCTTCAGCAATATCTGACGATGAACAAGACAGCGAAGACGCCAATGGGATAACCCTTGGTGAAGCAATAGAATCGGAATCACAAGGTGTAGTTGAGGCAATCTCTGAACTCAATACAGTTGTTCCAGGGCAAGACTCAGTATTAGTTATGCCTACGGAAGATGGTAGTTTTGCTCCAGCTAAACAAACAGCAGGAGATGCCAAAGTATTGATTGTAGATGATGATGGTGAAAATTGGATGTCAGGCCCTTGGCTTGAAGCATCTCATATCGCTACAGCTTTGAATGATGGTGGTTATTCATATGATGTTTTCCGTGCAGGAAGATGGGGTGGAACTGCCAAAGAATTACCTAGTGGAGATGCTGGGTTATCATTAGTGGATGATTATGAATTAATTATTTGGTATGGCGGATGGAACACTCAAATAATGTCTGCTTCAGAAACCAGTGTTTTAGAAGATTATCTTGATGGGCTTAATGGTCCAGATGATGATTTCTCTACAACTAACAGAAATATGTTTGTTTCTACACAAATGAGTGATTGGTTTGATGCAAATAATGGAAATTTCCAAAATAATTATATGCATTCAGATACTTATTATTCATCATATATTGTTGTAGATGGAACTTCAAACCCAATGAAGGGTGTTGATGATTCTATTTTTGAAGAAAAAGAATATGCAACAGATACAGCAGGTACTCATTATCTTGACAGGCCTTGTGGTAACAAGCCATATGATACCTCTGCAACCGGAGCCTTCTGGATGGATGCACGTAAGAATGCAGCAGATGGACACGAGTATCATGCAGTTCAATTTCCAGTAGATGGTTACATAGGTCCGCAAACACACAAAGCTTTCATGTTTGCAGATGAAATTGGAGTATTCAATAAAAGATCAGACAGAGCAGATTTATTTGCAACCGTTCTTTCATGGATGGAAATAACTAAAGAACAAACTCAGAATGTTGACATAGGTATTGGAGGAGTGGATATTCCTAACCACGTACAATACTGGCGTTCAGTTGAATCTATGGTACCTGTAGACATTCGAATAACAGTAACAAATTACGGTATGCTTCCTCAGAGTAGCACGGCTGTTGCATTAAAATTAAAGAATCAATTTGGTCAAGTTCTGTTTGACAGTACATTTGACACCAGGGCTTTCCCAGAAGGACACGAGATGCACATCTCTGATTCAATTCAAAATGGCGACAGTGTTGTATTTACTTTTAACCGAACAAATGATCGTCATCAACGTATATATGACGGTAATGATCCCAACAAGGCAAGGCACGTAATTTTCACTAGTGCTGGTATGGATAGGCTTTCAGCAGAAGTCAAGCATACTGGTGATCAAGGTGTAGCAAATAATTATGTACAAGCTGATGTTGGTGTAGGTAAGTGGATTGAGAATGGTGAAGCACCTGAAGATGAAATTGGTCCGTCGATTACTTTTGGAGATACTGATGACAATGGAGCAAGTAGTTTAGATCACGTAAATTTCCACCGTACTAGCAGTTATGATTGGGATGCAGATGGTTGTGGTTGGTACGAAGGTGCAGCAGATGATTGTGCAGCCAATGGTGGAACTTTGAACAAAACTAAAGGTGGTGTTTATCACGAAGGTAAATCTTCTTTGGGAATGTTTGCTGATAATGGATGGTACAAAACTAATGCAAATCCAGCAAATTGTGATGCAGGTTCAGGAATGAAAAATGATGCAGACTGTCCAAAATTCACAATGGAACCTAATCAGGATGATTATTTCGTATCACCTCCTATGGATTTGAGTGCTATGGAAGAAGTTGTAATTGGTATGTTGTTTACAGGTTGTATGGAATCTGGAGATAATTTCCGTATGCAAATTTCAAACGATGGAGTACAATGGACTAATTTGATTTCTTATTCTGGATTCTGTCCAGGTGAAGGTTCATGGTATCTATGGGGTGGAGGTAATGCAAAGTATCAGGGATATACTCTAGGAAGTGATTTCTATGGTAATGATGATAATGATGCAGTTTACTGGAGAGTTATGGCCGATGCAGACAGTGATCAGGTTACAGAAGGTAGCCGACCTTATGCTGGTTGGTTCATAGATGAGATTGTTTTCCGTGGAACTGAAAAAATCACAAGAGATGTTGCAGTAGGTGGCATTTCAGTCCGTGAAGGTGCTAACATGATTGTTAAAGATTCAGAAGGTAACAGTTTATTCAGAGAAATTAACGCTACAGTTGTAAATGCTGGAGAAGCTGGTTGGACTGATTTATCAGTTAAGATTTCTGTAACTAATTTACAAGGTGAAGAAATGTCAATGCATCTTGATGAAACTCAACCAACTATTCCTAATCTAGATGGAGAATCAAAATATGGTGACATAACACCAGGAGGAGGTACTGAGGATCAGAAAGAATTATTCTCATTATTTAGAACTCCGGGTGCAAATACATATTATGCTGAAGTAGAGGTATTAGTTCCTGCAGGTAAAGATTTCTTCCCATGGAATAACTCTATGACCTATACTTTCAGAGTTTTCGATACTTTCTTCTCAGATAATGTTGATAGTCCAGCAGATCGTTCAGTATATCAATATCATAAGGTAGATAGACTATCTACAACTCAAAACACTTGGAAGGAACGGGACATAGATAGCAATGCTTATTCTGGACAATATGTCTGGCAGTATGCTAAAGAAACTGGCTATGATTCGGCAAATCCAACTACAACTGCAGGTTCAGATGATAGTTTGATTACACAAGATGAATATGATAGAGATGGAGCAAGTACTACATTCACAACAGATCTTAATGTTGATTTACGAGCGGCTTTCCAACCAATTTTATCTTTTGCAGTTAAATGGAATTTAGCCGCAGGTGATAGATTAGAAGTTAGAGCAGCTACAGATTTTGATAGTACTCAAGCAGTAACATCAGGAACTTGGTCGGTCTTAAAAACTTACGAAAATGATTGTGATTGCGTTTGGGATAGTTCTGACAGTGACCAGTGGGTTGTTGAAGAATTAAGCCTCGTAGACTTTGAAGGTTACCAAACTTGGCTTGACTTCCGTGTTGTAACTCCAAATGGAGGAGGTAAGGGTGTATTGCTGGATGATATCATGGTAATTGGTAACGAGTACCGAAATAATTTTGATATTACAAGTGTAGTAACTGACAGATATTCCGCTTCAGGTGAAGAGCATGACTTGGCTGTTACAGTTAAGGGAATTGGTCTAAGAGCACAAGAAGGAGCAACTGTCTATGCACAGATTCTTGATTCTAATGGTATGCGCGTATGGCCTGCAGACCGCACATTTAACTTCTTCCAAGTTCCAGATAATTATGATCCAGATGAGAATGGTGTCTTTGGATTGGAAAAAGGTCAAGAGTTTACAGTAAATCCAGATACAGCTGGTGTTGATTGGGTATGGGGTGCAGGACTTGGTCCAGGTATCTATACTCTCAAGGTTCATGCATTGAGACCTGATGAAGTTCAAATTCCAGATGAAAACCGTGCTAATAATTTCAAAACAATAACAATTGTTTTGGGAGCAGCACTTCTATCTGGAGAGGCTGAAAACTGGAATCTAGGAAATGGCTGGTCAGCTGGTTCCTATATCTGGAATGGTAATAACGACGGTTCATTAACTTCTGATGAATTCGATGTTTGGAATAGTCGACCTTTCCTTGTTGTTGAAGCAGAATATGATTTAACCGATGCTTATGTTAAAGCACAAGTTAGAACTGGTTCTAGTGGTTCTTGGTATGATGTTAAGTGGAGAGCAGTTGATCAATTGTCAACACTATACTCTATACCAGGTGCAAACTATACTGTATTACCAGACCGATGGGCTGGAGCAAGTAGTTTTGATAATTCTACAACCCAGACTTTCTTTGCAGATTTAGGTTCAGTTGAAGAAATAGGCGATGGTTCAGGTAGACTTCAGGATCAATACATCCGCGGAACAATGCAGATTCGATTGACTGGAACTAACACTGGCGGTGGAGGAATGTTCACAGCTTTCTATCCTTCTGTATTTGGTTTAGATGACTATTCAGTAGATGTAAAGTCCATTTCACCAAGTACTCAGAATGGAGTGCCATCTTCTTTCACAGAATCAAAGAGAACCTATACTGTAAAAGTCAATAATTATGGAGCAGCTTCTGACGCAGGAGTTGTAGATTTCGTAATTACTGCACCTGATAGTGCTTTCGTTACATTGGAAGATGGAACACAAGCAGAAATGGATTCAGTTATTCAAGTTGGTCCATATACTCGTGTAGCAATTAAACCTGTTACAGGTGGTCTATGGGGTAATGGTAGAGATGATCCTAATCTTGGTGACCAAACTGCATATCTTACAGAGACCGGAGATGTAATCTGGCCTAGTGGTCAAACAGAAAGTTATCAAAAGAGAGTATTAGATGCAGATGGTGTAGCGATAGCAGAAGGTGCTGGAGCTAAGACTGGTTGGGATATCTTTAATCCAACTAAATCTGCTTGGGGTACTGATAAACCAATGGAACCTGATGCAGATGATATGATTGCACCTGGTGCAGTATCTACTGTAGCAATTGAAGTTACAATTGGTTATGCAGATTGGGTAATGCCAGGAACTTGGAGTATCCAAGCTGATGCACGATCCTGGTCAGATTATGAAGACACTTTCACAAGTGGTGATTCTGATGGTCAAGCAACTTTAGTAATTTCAAAACCAGATCTTTCAATTGGTGAAGATGTAAGATACATTTCACACGCAACTGGCTACGGTTCTTCCGGAGTTGGATGGGAAAAGAAAACTGGTGGAAATGGCACTGCAGACTCAGATCCATACTTTAGTTTCATGTTCCAAGTTGTTAACACAGGTACAGAAACAGTTGGAGATTTCGAAGTAGGTCTTGAGGACTTTGATGGTAATTCATTAGGTGTTCAAGTTACTCTATACTGGGATGGCAATCAGTGGAAGATAAACCACGATACAACTACAGCACATGGAGCTAAGATAGTAACAGAAGGTAACAACAAGTTCATCTTCTTCCAAGCTACAGCAGCAGAGTTGGGTATGTCATCAGGTCCTGGTGACGATGCAAGTGGTTCATACACTTTCTTCTTGTCAGTAGATACTTCCTCAGATGTAGATGAGTCTAATGAGCTTAACAACAAAGTTCCTATCTCAATTACTACAGTTAAGGAAGTTAACACAGTACCATCTTTCGCTCTGTCTATGATGAGCATAACCATGAGCGGTCTATTGGCTGCAATTGGAATTGCACTCAGACAGAAAGAAGAAGAGTAAGTAACTCTAAGTAAATGACATTGGGGAGGAGAGATCCTCCTGCAATGCGCGT
>Ga0208408_1001008_pt1 | contig 16489 bp, 16 predicted proteins | sample ETNtaG_4_FD_185776 | JGI IMG/M metagenome (GOLD analysis project Ga0208408, IMG submission 185776) | Marine microbial and viral communities from oxygen minimum zone, Eastern Pacific Ocean - ETNP201406SV67 (SPAdes) (version 2) | ecosystem: Environmental > Aquatic > Marine > Oceanic ... | reverse complement strand
ACAGCTTCCTCCACTACAGCTTCCTCCACTACAGCTTCCTCCACAGTTTCTACAACTGGTTCAGCACTCTTAACTGCAGTAGTAACATCAACAGCTTCTCCAGATGACCAACTAGATAAAATATTATTTACGTCTACTCCGCTGGCTTCAGCTCTAGCTTGAGCAGACCTAGAAACAAGCTCTTGAGGAACACCTGTCGAGCTACTAATTTCTTCTATAAGTTTTTCATCCATTTTTGCTTCTCTCTAAACTTTAGTCATCTGATGAGTTTCTAACTACATCATCAAACGTTTTTTCTGTTTTATACCATTTCATCCAGATAACTAATATAAAAGACCATAGAATCAATCCTCCGCCAAGTTTAAGTATTACTCCTGCAAGAGTCTGGTCATCTATTGTAGAAATATTAAATACTTGATCTATACCTACATAGGCTGAATAAAGGGGCTCTGTTCCAAAAGCTAAAAAGCTAGCAGGAATTGTTGGGAGTAAAGATTGCAAAAAAAGGTATGCTATTTTTGCTGGTGATCCAAGTTTCTTTATATCATCTGTAAAGCCAATTACAGGAACCCACATATTTAATGACACTAAAAGCATGAAAGAGTGAATGAAAAAGTGAAATATAGTGTTAGTCACCATTAGGTTTACAATTAAGCTCCAGTGCATTCCAACCATAACTGTATTGAAAAGTATAAAAGCAACTAAAGGTTGGCTAGTGAACTTAAGTAAACTTGTGAATGGCTTGATTGAGATAACTTTTTTTTGAGCACTGTGCATTCCCAGAAGTAAGAGAGGTGGTGATACAAAAGCAAGAACTAAGTGCTCTAGTGAGTGGACAGAAAATAAATATTTCTCACCAATATCATGAATTGGCCAATCAGTAAAAATCCATAAAATTAAAAGCCCTGAGTACCAAAATTTTCTTTTCTCCTTTTTTAAGTAACTGTTATCTGTTGTATATTCAAAAAATATTATTAAAGAAAAAATTAATGCCCATACATCGTAATGTGGGTGCCAAGATATATAAGACATTAACTATAGAAGAAATTTGCCATACCTCTTTCAAGCATGACAATTGCGAAAAGTATTAGTGCTAGGATCATTCCACCAGCAAAAAATCTATTTACCATTTTATTTTCAAAACGTAAATGCATAAACCATCCTACAACAATTACATATTTACCAACTGCTAAGAATATCAATAAAGAGTCCGTAAAGACGCCTACTAAGTCTTCAAGATAATAAAGTGTTACTTCAAGTGCAGTGAGAACACCCAAGACAATAGCAATCTGAACATATTTCTTTGGTGTAGGATGTTCTTTGTGATCAGTTGACATTAGATTAAGTACACCACAGTAAACAAAACAATCCAAACAATGTCAACAAAATGCCAATATAGAGCTATGAATTCAAGATTCATACCTCGGTCTAAAGAGAGGCCTTGTTGCCTTTGTCCAATAGCCCAGAGTGCAATTAGAAAAACAACTCCAATAAAAACGTGAAGACCATGAAACCCAGTTAGAACATAAAAAGTTGAACTAAAAATATTAGTAGAGAGCTCAAATCCTTTATGGTAAAACTCAGTAAATTCATAAATCTGACCCGCAAGAAATATTGCTCCAAGCATTGCTGTTGCTAGTAACCAAACTCTAGTTTTTTCTTGGTCTTCATTTTCTAAAGCATTATGAGCTAATACCATTGTTAATGAACTCATCAATAATATAAAAGAACTTATTGAAGTGAAAGGTATGTCATAAACATCAGTTAATTTAATTCCAGGAAAGTTACGACCTTTAAAGAGTAAAAATGTAGTTATTAACGTACCAAAAAACAATACTTCAGTGGATAAAAAAACCCACATGCCTAGCTTCCTAGTTTCAACACCAGTTGACTCATGAGGATATTCATGACCACTACTCATTCTTCCTCTTCTTTCATACTAAATTCTTCTTCAAGAGGTTCTATTGCCCAACCGAAAGATCCAACTAATAAAAGAACTATACCTGCTAACGCCAGAGAAATTGATCTATAAATTACAGCATACCCTAAAAACGGCAACCCGAATGCAAGGATAATAGGGAAGTAGGAAGGATTAGGGAGCTCAATAACTTCTTTTGGATTTAAACCTTCTTCTTCGAGCTCCAAAAGCAAAGCATCAGCAGTATCTTTTCTTACAGCTCTTCCTTCTTCGTCTTCATCATATTTTGCATGCCAAAAGTCATCTAAACTTTTAATATCAGGAGCCTTCGAGAAATTCCAAACAGGTGTTGGAGATGGGATGGTCCACTCTATTGTTCTTGCATCCCATGGATCAAATGGAGCTTTTTCACCTTTTCTTTTTGAGTAAATCCAATTAGCCATAAACACAATAATTGAAAGGCCTATAATAAATGCACCAATTGTTACTATAAGATTCCAAAAACCAAGATTTGTTTCTTCGGCATACACCCAGGTTCTTCGCACCTGTCCTTGAAGTCCCAACCAATGCATAGGACCAAATGTTAGATTCATTCCAATTGTCATTAACCAAAAATGTATTTGACCTAATGTTTCGTTATACATTTTGCCCCATACTTTAGGGAACCAGTAATACAAACCACCAAAAATACCAAATAAAGCACCTCCAAACAGAACATAGTGAAAGTGTGCAACTATATAATAAGTATCTGTTTGCTGGGTATCTGCAGGAACTATTGAGTGAGTAACACCACTCAACCCACCAATAACGAACATACCGATAAAACCAAGAGCAAAAAGCATAGGGGTTTTAAGATTTAACTTTCCTCCCCATATTGTTCCAAGCCAGTTAAATATCTTAACTCCCGTGGGAACCGCTATAACCATTGTCGATAAACCAAACCCCGCTTGCGCTACAGGACTAATTGCAGAAGCAAACATATGATGCGCCCAAACACCAAACCCAACAAAAGCAATACCAAAACCAGCAAATACTATTGCAGCATATCCAAAAAGAGGCTTTCTAGAGAATGTAGGCAAGATTTCTGAAACAATTCCGAATGCTGGAAGGATAAGAATATATACCTCAGGATGCCCAAATAACCAGAAAAGATGTTGCCATAATATTGGATCTCCGCCACCTTCGGTTAAGAAGAAACTAGTTCCAAATTGTCTATCAAAAGTCACATAAAAAAGTGCTATTGCAATTATTGGCAAAGAGAAAGCAAGAAGAAAAGCGACTGCAAAGGTCATCCATGTAAATACTGGCATTCTCATTAACCTCATACCTTTAGTCCTCATATTTAATATTGTCACTATAAAATTAAAGGCTGAAACAAGAGAAGAGATACCTAATATCTGTAAACCTATTGCCCAGTAATCCATAGCAGTTCCGGGAGAATATTTAAACCCAGCATTAGGCTGATATCCAAACCAACCACCGCTAGGCGCATTCCCAAGCCAACCAACCTCTTCAGCTAAGTATCCTCCTTCAGGAGCTCCTGCAGTACCAAATATAAATGTTGAGTATAAAAAGAGTCCGCCAGCAACCCACAGCCAAAAACTAAGAGCATTCAGTCTCGGGAAAGCAACATCTCGGGCCCCTATTTGAAGTGGAAGTAAGTAATTAAAGAAGGCTGCACTAATAGGCATTATTGCAAGGAAAACCATTGTGGTTCCATGCATTGTAAACATTGCATTATATTCAGCAGCGCTTAAAAAACTACTATCAGGTTGTGCTAGCTGTATTCTCAGTATTAATGCCTCTAAACCTCCTACCAATAAAAAGAAAAAAGCAGCATAGCCATACATAATTCCAATTTTCTTATGATCAACCGTAGTTACCCAACTCCAGAACCCATATTCAGAAGAAGGTCTTCTAAATATATTTGTCCGTTTATCTGGCTCAATTATTTTTGTCATTTCAAAGTCCCCAAATAAACAATCAATGCTTCTATTTCTTTTTCAGTTAATTCTAGATTAGGCATAAAAGTACCTGGTTTTACCTCAGGAGGGTTTGTGAGCCATTTTGTTAGATTTTCTTTATTATTTTTTAACGAAGCCCCAGCAAATACATTTCTGCTTGCAAAGTGAGTTAAGTTAGGAGCAATCCTGTCTCCTTGAACATCCCAAACCCCATTAATTACGTGACACTGTGTGCATCCTGCATTCAAATATACCTGTTTACCTTCTGATGCTAAGGAAACTTCAGATAGATCATTTTTTGCATTTAATTTTTCATTATTAATCCATTTTTCAAAATCTTCTTGAGTTAAAGATAAGACCCTACCTCTCATTTTTGAATGGCTAAGTCCACAATATTCTCCACATTGAGCCCAGAATTCTTCTGCTGCATCTGCTTGTAAATTTAAATATGTTTTTTGTCCAGGAACTAAGTATCTTTTACCGTTTAATTTTGGAACCCAATAATTATGTAGAACATCATTTGACCACATCTCCAGTCTGACTGGAGTATCTTTTGGAATAACCATTACATTTGCTGTAGTAATTCCATATTCAGGATATTTATATTCAAACCACCATTGGTGACCAATAACTTGAATTTTTAATGCATCTTCAGGCTCTTTTGCTAAATCAAAAATTGTTCTAACTGTTGGAACAGCAATTGCAGCCAATATAAGAACAGGGATAATAGTCCACATAAGTTCTAAGACATTGTTTCCATGAATTTGCTTAGGCTCTGGCTTACCAGGCATATCACGAAAGTAGTAGACAGAAAAAATCAATACTCCCATTACAAGAAAAAAGACTGCTACAGCTATCCAAAAAGTTAACCAAAAGAGTTCATCAATTTGTCTAGCATAAGGCCCAGCAGGACTTAAGGAATCCATAGGTGCATTTTCTATACAAGCTGTTAGAAAGAGTAAGCTCAATACAGAGAAATTTTTATATTTAAATAATCCTTTTTTATTCATAAGTTAACAAAACCTGTAGTCAATCTTTAAGGATAGCGTTGTACATATATATAGTGTAATCATAAGTACTATGTCTTTATGGTTGCAAAATTTAATTCAAAATTGAGTAGCTACATGAAGCTTTCTAAATTAAGAGTGATTGAACTTCTCTTAGTCACAACTGTCCCATCGATGATTATTGCAATATACGGGATGCCACCTTTGGATTTGGTTTTATATACGTTAGCTGGGGGAACTCTACTTGCAATAAGTGCGAATGTTATGAATCAAGTATTTGAAGTTGATAGAGATAAGCTAATGAAAAGGACTTCTGACAGACCTCTTGTAACAGGAGAGCTAAACAAAACAAACGGAATGCTCTATGCTGCATTTTGCGGTATCTCAGGTTTTATAATTCTTTATATTTTTACAACTCAGCTAGCAGCATGGATAGCTTTATCAGCAAATTTATTTTATACATTTATTTATACACTTTTTTTAAAACCAAGAACTAATCAGAATATTGTTATTGGTGGAGCTTCAGGTGCAGCACCAGTATTAATTGGTTGGGCAGCAACAGGTAATTCACTAGAGATAGGTACATGGGTTTTATTTTTATTAGTTTTTACTTGGACACCTGCTCATTTTTGGGCATTTGCTATTGAAAACAAGTCAGATTATGAGGAAGCAGATTTTCCAATGCTTACAACACAGGAAACATATGAAAGGACATCAATATTTATAGCTATATATTCTTGCGCAACAGTTATAGTTTCAATTATTGCTGCACCAATTTTGCAACTAGGGATAATCTATTTGTTTATTGCTATTTTTTTTGGTTCTAACTTAATGTATAAATCATACAACTTGTTTAAAAGAAAGACTCTACCAATAAAATACTTTGTATTTTCAAATACATACTTAGCTGTTATATTCATAGGTATTGTGGCAGATGTTTTATGGACTTTAAGAGGAATCTAGTTAATGTTTGAATCATTTTTATCAATAACTTATCCTCCAATACCTATTACACAAATTGGACCTGTGTCATTCTCACTTCACGGCGTCTTTGCTGCTCTCGGATTTTACTTTGGAGCTAATCACGCAATTAAATTAGCCGAAAAAGATAAGAAAGATACAGTACTTTTTGAACAAGGGTTAACTTGGGCAATTTTTGGAGCAATAATTGGAGCAAGATTTTTTACTATTCCTGCCCATTTGGGTGATCCAGGATACGGTTTAGATGATGTCTTTTCTCCTGTAGGTAGCTATTCAATCATGGGAGGAATGTCGGGGGGTATTATTGCTGCTTATTTAAAAATAGAATTAATTGGAAAAGGGGATTTCAAACAGTACTCAGATTACGCTTCAACAGGATTGATTCTTGGTACTGTAATTGGAAGAATCGGAGATCTTGCAATAGTAGAACACCTTGGTAGGGCAACCAGCTTTATGTTAGGTTATGAGATAAAACCAGGCTACGATGTAGCACCTCAGCATAACAGTTTAGAGTGTGCTGAGCCGTTGACTACATGTGGCACTTTTCATCATGTTGCAATGTATGATCTTTTCTTTGCTCTTATTGTTTTCTTTATCTTTAAATCACTAAGAAGTAATTTTACCTTTGGCAAAGGTTCGTGGATTGGTTTGTGGGCTATTTGGTACGGGATTCAGAGAGCAATATTAGATACTTTAAGATTTGGAATGGGTGACGCAACGATTGGAAACTTTACTTGGAATCAAATTGGCGGTTCGTTACTTGCATTACTTGGTTTGTTCATATTTCTTAGAAATAAAAACTTAAAATAAAGTATATATAAAAATTGAATAAGAAATTAATGTAATAAAGCCAATTAAATAGCTTTTTTTAACTACAGACCTAGATAATAAAACTACTAGTAATGACACAATAAACATCATTGTCATTTCATTTGTTACGTCGGTTTCAATAATGCCAGGAGCAATAGAAACCGAAACACCTCCAACCAATGCAATATTAAATAAGTTTGAACCAAATATATTTCCAAAAACTATATCTGGGTTTTTCATTTTCGCAGCTGCTATTGTTCCAGCAATTTCTGGGAGACTTGTTCCTAGAGCAACGACAGTAACGCCAATAATTATTGAAGATAAATTAAAGTATTCAGCCAAAGCAATGGCATTGTTGACTACTAATGTACTACCAAAAATTGTTGCTGTGAGTGAAGCAATAGCTCTCAACCAAACATAATCTTTTTTTTCTATTAATAAATCCTCTTGATCAACGGCTTCTTCTGTAACAAGTTTATAGGTAACAAAAACTACTAATCCTAATAAACCAATTCCAAGGTAAGGTGGGAACTCTTTAAGAACCAAATATGCACTTACAAATATAACTGTTACGATAATCATCCATGTTGAAGAAGTGTTATTAAGCTTTAATTTTTTATTAAAATCTTTATTTAAAGCTAAGTATAAAACAGAAATTGCAACTAATGAGTTAGCGATATTGGAACCAATAATATTTCCTATACCTAATGATAGGTTTCCATTTAATGCTGCACCAGAGCTTGCAAATAGTTCAGGGGCTGATGTTCCAAAACCTATAAAGGTTGCACCAATTACTGAATTAGGCATGTTAAATTTCATTGCAATTTGAATAGCAGTGCGAACCATCTCTTCAGCACCTTTAACGAGAAGAATAAATCCTAAAATTAAACCAAAAATTGTAAGGTAAAGGCCCATTGATTTTTAACCTTTAGAATCTCTCCAGGAAATCCATTCTTTTACAGGTGACAAATCATAACTAGGACCATTAACAGCTAACGTTAATTCAGTTGCTCCAGCCTCAAGTAAGTCATCAGCCTTATCAATTCTATTGATGTCAATTCCGATTGATCTTTCAATTTCTTTAGGATCTCTTCCAATTTCTTTACACCAATTATTTAGTACATTATTTTTATGGGCTACAGTTTCAACTCCGGATCTTTCTTCAGTCCTCATTGCAAAACCATGCCAAATATCAGCATATTGAGCAGTTATCCTTAGTGTTACTTTTTCACCACCACCACCAATTAGTATTGGGATTTTTCTTGTTGGTTGAGGATCTAGCTTCTTCATTCTTTTAACAATTCTTTCTAATGATTTTTCAAGTTCTTGGAGTCTCCATATTGCAGAACCAAATTCATAACCATACTCGTCATAATCTTGTTCAAACCAGCCAGAACCTATTCCTAGTATTGATCTTCCGTTTGATATATGATCAACAGTTCTTGCCATGTCTGCTAATAATTCAGGATTTCGGTAAGAGTTACATGTAACAAGAGGGCCTATATCTACTGTACTAGTTGCTTCAGCCCAACTAGCTAACATAGTCCAACACTCAAATTGTTTTCCTTCTCTTCTTTCTCCTTCAGCCCATTGAGTTCCATCCTCTTTATACAAAGGGTAGAAATGATCCCAGTTATAAATAACATCTGCACCTATTTTCTCTGCCTCCAATGCAGCATTTCTTATTTGATCATATTCTGCATGTTGCGGTTGTAAAAAAACAGCAATTCTTGGCTTCATTCTTAGATCTCCTTTAATACTTTTTCAATGACTTCTGCATTGAATTTACTTTTAATATTTAATACAAACTCTATATTAGCTTCTAATCTTTCTAATTTTTGCGATGCGATTTTCTCTGAAGAAGGCAAAGGGTTTTTTGTAATAAAATCTTTTATGTCATTTCCCAATTTTTCATCATAAATAGAAGAAAGTGCATCAAGAATTCTTGAAGCTGTCCACGCTGGCATTACTTTTAATAATTCATCAAAGTTTTCTTTTATAACTAACCATGACTCTTTACCTATATATTTGTTCATAATCATTGAAGCTAATATATAAGGGCAATCAGCACCGCGGATTTTTTCCTCAAGCATATATTTTACTATTTCGTTAGGTGCATTTTTATCTTTAATTATTCCTAATATTGCTCTATACCTTCCCTGTATCTGTGGCGATGGTGCATTCATGAATTTATCTAAAAAGACTCCAACATTATTTGATTCATCTAGAGCTGCAATATATACAACAGTATTAAAAAAACTACCTTCTAAAATTGATTCAAAATTTCCACTGTTGAAGATTTCACTAAAATACTTTATAAATGATTCATCCTCTAAGTTTTTAGCCCTTATTTTATTTATTAGATCTCTAAGTTCTTTTATCTCTGGATCATCCTCTGGATTAACTTCAACCCCAAGCTCCTTGCTTAAAGGCATTGTTAGTTTGTCAACAAATTCTTTAAATATTTTTCCATTATTTTCGCTATCAATATTTGAAAGGGTTGTAATTATTGATCCAATATATGTCCATATATCTTCATCTTTTTCATTTTTATAATAAAGAAGGAACTTTAAAAAATTTTCTACCTCATCAGCAACCATTTGATGACTAAGCTTTTTAAATTGCATCCATCGATCTTCAAGGAGTCTGTATTTCTCTAAGTCATCTAATTTTTCAAAATTAGTTAAGATTTTATTAAATGATTCTTCATCGTAAAAAACATGATAGAACCCCCAACCACCACTATTTACCAGTGGTACATTACCATTGTTTTTAATATCTATATCCTTATTAGATTCTTCAAAAACTAAGTTTATTTTTTTGTATGTATCTAGAAATCTAATACTTAATGGTATTGGTTTATTTGAATTATTAGTTTTAATATCTTTTAGTAAAAATCTATTCTGCTCTAAATGTAAGGATGAGTCGTTAATTGAAACAGCAACACTAGGGTAGCCTTTTTCTTTTATCCAATACGGAAGCATTTCATTTAACGATTGTCCACTAGCCTTACTTAAACTATCCCAAAGATCTGAAGAATTAGTATTACCATATTTAAATTTATTTAAATATTCTTGTACACCTTTTTGAAATACATCTTCACCAATAAAAATTTCAAACATTCTCAAAACAGTAGAACCTTTTTCATAGGTTAGAACGTCAAACATTTCCTCAGCTTCTTCTGGTGTTTCAACCTCAAATTCTATTGGTCTAGAATTTTCTAAGGAATCAATAGAAAAGCCCGCACTTCTTGATAAATTCATTGCATTCCATTGTTTAAATTCTGGATACTTATTATATGAAGCTATAACTTCCATCAAGCTCGCAAAGGCTTCATTTAACCATATTCCATCCCACCATTTCATAGTTACTAAATCACCAAACCACATATGTGCAAGTTCATGAGCTATTACACTTACAGACCTATCTAATTCAGGCCTAGTTGCTTTTTCTTCATCTATCAGGAGTAAGTTTTCTCTAAACGTAACTGCACCTACATTTTCCATTGCACCCATAGCAAAATCTGGAATTGCAATTAAATCAAGTTTGGATCCTGGATATGGAATTTTATAATAATCTTCAAAGAAATTAAGTAGCTTAATACCTGCTGTTCCAGCATATTTTGTTTGATCAGAAAAACCCGGGCGATGGACTATTCGAACTTTAGTATTTCCTGCATTACCAATTTCAGTAGCTTCTAATTCTCCGACAACAAAAGCAACTAGATAGGTTGACATTTTCATTGAGTCAACAAATGTAGTTTCTATCTTGTTGTTCTCAAGGTTTTTCTCTGAGAGAACCTTTTCGTTACTTACTCTGAGATATTTTTTATCAGCAGCAAGAGTTATTGAAAATACTGCTTTGTATTCTGGTTCATCCCAGCATGGGAAAGCATTTCTTGCAGCAGTTGGTTCAAATTGAGTAGTTGCAATCCACTTTTCTTGATCTTCTTTATTTAAAAATTTACTTCTATAGAACCCTTTTAGATCATTTGTAATTTCTGATTTAAATTCTAAGCAAAGTCTATAGTTGCCCTTAAGAATTTCATTTTTAGAAGAAAGAGATATTCTTTCATCATCTTCAAAATATTCAACATAGAGATTAATTTCTTCATCATTTTTATCTATTAACGAAGCATGACTTATTTTTATTCCTAAACTGTTTAGGAAAATTGACTTTGTATTTTCCAAGATTTCCATTTCTACAGACTGATTTCCAATATATGAAAAATTTTCTAAGTCAATGTCTAGTTTTATTTCGTATCTTTTTGGTAAAGAAGTCTTTGGCAGTATATTTTTATTCATTAGATTAACTTAATCCCAATCTATATTTACATCCTCTTCAGAGCCAATTAACTGTACTTTATGTCTTCCGAAAAAGTCTCTTTGAGCCTGTATTAAATTTGCAGGATTGCTTAATGAACTTAAATTTAGATACCAATTAAATGATGCTGACAAAACTGGAGTTGATATATTACTTAATACTGCCTGAGAAATAACTGTTTTTGTTGAGTTTAAATTATCTTTAAATATTTTATTTAGTTTTGAGTCATTTATGAAATCTTTTGATGATGAATTTATGTCATCTAATTCATTCAACAAGTTGGACCTGATAATACAACCACCTGACCAATTATTTAAAACAATACCTAAATCAATTTCTTCAACAAATTTGTTAATTAACTCTAATCCTTGAATCATGGATGCCACCCTTCCAAAATATAAACAGCTACTCAAATCTTTCTCAGAAAACTCGCCTTCCTCGTTAATAGTTTCTTCCCAGTTTTTTTTGGAATTACTTTGAACTCTTGCATCATAAGCAGCAAAAATTGAAGGTAGTGGAATTTTAAGATTCAAGGATGTTTCAACAGTAAGTTTTCCAGTACCTTTATTGTTTGCAAAAGGTTTAATTTGATCAAGAATATAATCTCCATCTTTATTTTGTCTTAAAATTTTTGATGTAATTTCAATTAAATATGATGACTGACCTTCTTTACTTAAATTATCAAAAAAAACAGCTACCTCTTCATTTGTTTTTTTTGATCTTGTTAAAATTTCATAAATTTCTGCAATTAATTGCATTTCAGCATATTCAATACCATTATGTACCATTTTTATAAAATGACCAGATCCAAACCCTTCATAAAAACCTATACAGTCTTGATCGGTTTTTGCTGAAATTGCACTTAAAGTGTTTTTCAATTCTTCACTAATTTTATTTTTATGACCAACCATTATTGCTGGACCATTTCTTGCCCCCTCTTCACCACCAGATACACCCATACCAATAAAATTTATTTTCTTTTGGTTTAAATTTATTCCATTTGCTTCACTATCAAGATAAAAAGAATTTCCACCATCAATAACTAGATCGCCTTCATCAAGTAAATTGTCTATTTTTTCAATAACATCTTTTGTTGCTTTTCCAGAAGGAACCATTAATAGGATTGTTCTTGGTTTTGAGATATTACTTATTAGATCATTAATATTTGTATAGCCCTCAAATTCTGCAGAAAATTCTTTTTTAATTTCATCTAATTTTTGCTTTGAATCATTGAAGCCTTTAATGATTACACCATTGTCAGAAAGGTTTAATGCAATATTTTTACCCATGACTCCAAGACCAATAAGGCCAATTTCTTTAAGCATTTTCATAATTTTCCATTATCTTGTTTAAACAAAGTTTATTTGCTAAGTTTTCTCTTATATTTAATTCTATTACTAAATAATCAGATTCATTTTCTACATTTAAAATTTTTCCAAATCTGTTTATTTTTTCTAAGTTCTTAGGTTCTACTATATATTTTCCAATTAAAGTTTCACCATAAATTTCTTCTGCAATACTTTTTATAAGTTCTGGCATACCTTTATTTTTCAATGAAGATATAAATACTGCATTAGGATATTTTTCTAAGAGTTGATTGTAAGAAGCCTTATCAATTTTATCTATTTTATTAAATACCATTAACTCATTGACGGTTGTTCCTATCTGTTTCAATATTCCTGTTACTGTACTTATATGCAATTCTGGAACAGCAGTAGCAGCATCAACAACATGTAGTAATAAGTCAGCATTTGTAGCTACTAAAAGTGTTGACTTAAATGATTCTATTAAAGTAGTTGGGAGGTTTTGAATAAAGCCAACAGTATCAGAAATAATTAACGGATCTTGAATATCATTTATTTTTAGTTCACGCTGGAGAGAGTCAACGGTTGCGAATAGTTCGTCTGCAACATAGGCTTCTGCATTTGTCAATTTTTTAAGAAGAGTCGATTTCCCAGCATTTGTATACCCAACTATAGAAACAAGTGGAATATTGTTTTTTTCTCTAGAGTTAGATTGTAAAATTCTTTGTTTTTCAATTTTTTTTAACTCCTTTCTAAGCCTGTTGATTCTATTATCTATTAATCGGCTATCTGTTTCCAATTTTGTTTCTCCAGGGCCACGAGTTCCAATTCCACCACCTTGTTGGTTTAGCGTAGAACCAAGCCCAGCAAGCCTTGGTTTTAAATATACAGACATGGCTAACTCAACTTGTAAGTTAGCTTCTTTTGATTGTGCATGGAGTGCAAAAATATCTAAAATTAAACCAGTTCTATCAACAACGTCACATTTGAATATAGCACGGAGCTCTTTTTGTTGATTTGGTGTTAGCTCACAATCAAAAATTACTACATCGATATCATTTGATTTTGAGATTTCTTCAAGTTCAATTATCGAACCTTTACCAATAAAAGTTTTAGGGTTAATTTTATCTACACGCTTAGTTTGTATTATTGAAGGATTGGAACCAGCAGTTTTTACCAAGTTAGTTAATTCTTTAAGAGATTCTTCTTTATCTGCCCTTGTCTCATTTGTGAGAATTATTCCAACAAGTAATGCTTTTTGGACAGTTACGAAAATATCTCTATCAGAAACGGTAAGCAATCTTCGGTCTGTTTGGTTTGGGTTATTTCTCTGTTTCAATTATTCCTAAATTTATATCTTTAATAATAATAAACAATTCTAGATTAATTAGCGGAGGTGGACGGGAATCGAACCCGCCAAAGATTATTAAACCTTTCACCGGTTTTGAAGACCGGGGAGCCCACCAGGCGCTCATTCACCTCCATTATTAAGACTAATTGTATAAAAATATATATATTGAATACAATTAGTCTTAATGGAAAATTTTTCAACAGTATTTATAAGATTAAAAGAAGAAAGAGGCTTAAATAATAAACAGATAGCTTCATTTACTGGAGCATCTTTAAAAGACATTAAAAAATGGGATTCTGGATTAGGTACTCCTTACGATAAAAGGGTAATTGCAGCATTAGAAGGAATATTAGGAAGCGAGATTACATCGTCAATTGGGACTATTCCAGACAAAGAAACTTTTAAGAATGAAATATCTAACACAGAGAACTCCATTTTTGAAGTTGATAAAAGAAAAGAACCAAATATTAGTTCAGGGTTTTTTAACCGATTTAGATCAACCGTGGAGAAAAAGGAAAGAAACCGCCAAACTGAAATGTTTACATATGAAGATATTTCAGAAATTGAAGAAAAAGAAGTTTCCGATTTGGAGTTTTCAGAAAATATTTATGAAAGTGCTCTTGAGGAGGGGCCTTATATAAATGACCCTAACCAATTAACTTTTTATTTTTCAAGAAACACAAAGAGCACTATCGGTGTTTTGTTATTTTTCTACTTAGCATTTACAGCATTTAGGCTTTTTTGGGATTCATTTAGGTTATTAATTTCTAACCTGTTGTGATAATTAATAAACTATCTCTATATGGTCTAGTTGTTTCAATATTTTCAATTATTGCAGGGGCAATAGTTAGAGCTACTGGTTCAGGCGATGGTTGCGGTTCATCATGGCCAACATGTAATGGAGAGATTATTCCAAAGCTTAATACCTCTTCAGAGCTGATTGAATTTTCGCATAGATCAATAAGTGGAATATTATTAATAATTACATTAATAATTTTTGTAAAATCATTTAGTACTAAAGTTCCTAATTTACAAAAAAGAATTATTTGGTTTCTAACTTTCTTTGTTTTACTTGAAGCTTTAATAGGGGCAGTGATTGTAGTTTATGAATGGGTTGGCTTGAATTCTTCTTCCCCAAGAATTATTGCTGTCCCAATTCATTTGGTAAATACATTTGGATTACTAGGAACCTATACTTTATTATTTCAATTAACAAAAAATTCAAAAACTAGTTTGATTAATTTTTTTGATAGAGGTTTTAAAATTGGTTTGTTTTTATTTTTACTATCAGGAGCAACAGGATCCATTGCAGCGTTAGCTGACACAATATTTCCAAGTGAGTCATTCATTACTGGACTGGCAGAAGATTTTGATTCAAAGAGTCAGATTTTAACAAGATTAAGAATTCTACATCCTCTTTTTGCCTCGGTTCTCTCTGCCTTCCTCTACTCAGAGGCAAATAGGCTACAAAGTGAATATAAACTTATAACAAAAAATATTAAATTATTAATTCTTTTAGGTGTTCTTTTAGGAGTATTAAATGTAGTTTTAAATATAATTCTGCCTTTAAGCATTTTACATTTATTAATTGCAGATTTTTTGTGGATTGTTTATATATACAAAAGTGCTGAAAAAATAACGTAATTTTAAAAAAACAAAATAAACCTACTGATAATTATATATATAGACCTAATTGGCCTATTCTTACATTTCGGTAACTAGAATTAAAAGACAAAGGTCAAATTATTAATGGTAACTAAGACTATACCTTCAAAACCAAAGGCTTCAAAAAAAGAAGTAGAACTTGCTGCTGAAAAAGACACCTTAACACCCGAACAAGAGGCTGCAGCAAAACAAAAAGCAAAATCACTTATTAAAAAATTAGCTGATGATAAAGGAAAATTAACGACAGACTTAGTAAGTCAGTATCTAACAGCAATTGGAAGTTTTGATCTCTTGACTGCTGAGCAAGAAGTAGAGTTAGCGCAAAAAATAGAGTCAGGCGAGAAAGCAGCAATTAAATTAGAAAAAAAGAAATTTAAAGATAAAAAAGGTGAAATTAGATTAAAAAGAGATAGAAAAAAAGGAGCAGAAGCCAAAGATTCATTTTTAACTGCTAACTTAAGGCTTGTTGTGGCAAATGCTAGAAGGTATGCAAATACTTCTGGAATTGATTTCTTGGACTTAATTCAAGAAGGAAACTTAGGATTAATAAGAGCAGTTGAAAAATTTGATTGGAGAAAAGGGTTTAAATTTTCAACATATGCTACATGGTGGATTAGACAAGCAATAACAAGAGCAATTGCTGATAAGTCTAGGACTGTCAGAATTCCAGTTCACCTTCATGACACAATGGCAGCTGTAAGAGCAGCTCAAGCACAATTAAAAGCAGAACTTGGAAGAGATCCTAAACCACAAGAAATAGCAAAAGAAGCCGGGGTTGGTGTAGATAAAGTAGAGCTTGCTCTAAGTGTTGCTGATACGGTTTCATTAGAGCAACCAGTAGGAGAAGATGGTGCGCAATTAGGAGATTTTATTCAAGATGAAGATGCAAGCGACCCGTCACTAATTGTTCAAGATCTTGATGTTGCAGAAAGCTTAAGAGAGAGCATTAGTAGACTTCCAGAAAGAGAAGGAAGAATTCTTGCTTTAAGATATGGATTTTATGATGGAGTTCCAAGAACACTTGAAGAAATAGGTGAAGAATTTGACCTTACAAGAGAGAGAATTAGACAGCTAGAAAAACTTGCTTTATGTCGATTAAGACATCCATCTTTTGGAATCAGAGAACAAGACCTAGTTTAAATAGACTTTCTAACAGTTCGTTTAAA
>Ga0208408_1000999_pt1 | contig 16616 bp, 16 predicted proteins | sample ETNtaG_4_FD_185776 | JGI IMG/M metagenome (GOLD analysis project Ga0208408, IMG submission 185776) | Marine microbial and viral communities from oxygen minimum zone, Eastern Pacific Ocean - ETNP201406SV67 (SPAdes) (version 2) | ecosystem: Environmental > Aquatic > Marine > Oceanic ... | reverse complement strand
CATCTTCAGCTCCTAAGATATCTGTTAAAGTAACGTAGTTTTCATCTTTAGAAATTAACCCCATTGCTATTCCAGCTACATGTTCTCTTATCGGGACACCTGCTGCCATCAATGATAAACTTGACGCACATACTGAGGCTTGTGAAGTAGAGCCATTAGATGAAATTGCTTCACTAACAACTCTGATAGTGTATGGAAAATCAATCTTAGCTGGTATTACTGGAACTAATGCTTTTTCAGCTAAAGCTCCATGACCAATTTCTCTCCTTTTTGGCCCTCTCATCATATAAGCTTCACCTGTTGAATATGGTGGAAAATTATAATGATGCATATATCTTTTAGAAGTAACAGTATCAATCGTATCAAGCATTTGTTCTAAACGACCCATGCCTAATGTTGTTACATTTAATACTTGTGTTTCACCTCTTAAAAACAAAGATGATCCATGAACTGTTGGTAATAATCCAATCTCTGCTGATATATTTCTTATATCAGTTGGAGATCTTCCATCTAACCTATCTCCTCCAGAAATAACTCTATCCCTTACGACACTCTTTACTAATGATTTAAAAGCTAATTTAATTGGTTTTGTATTATCTTCTTCATCATTTAAATACTTATCTATTACTTTTTCTTCTAATTCAGATTGTTTGTTACTTCTTTCTTTTCTATCAGTAATAGAAGTAACCGTTTCAACTTCTGATTTAAATGATTCTTCTATTTCAGATTTTAATTCTTGAGTAAAGTCTTCGACAACTGGCCAATCTACACTTGGGACATCATTTTGTCCGACAAGCTCAGCTTGTGCTTTAATAAGTTCAGAAATATATTCTTTAGAAGCATCGATACCATCAGCAACTAAATCCTCTGACGGTGATTTACTTCCTGCATCAATTTTTTCAAAAGCATTGTCTGAAGCTCCAGCTTCAACCATTACAATATCTACCTCACCTTTTTCATTTAAATTACCAGCAATCACCATATCAAACACAGAGTCTTCCATCTCAGTATTCGTAGCTTGTGCTACCCAATTGTCATTTATTAAAGACATCCTTACAGCACCTATAGGAGAATCTAAAGGAACTCCAGCAAGTTGTAATCCTAATGAAGCTGCATTTAATGCTAAAACATCATATTCATTTTCATTATCAACACTTAATACGGTTGCAATAATTTGAGTTTCACATCTAAATCCTTCATTGAAAGATGGTCTTAATGGTCTATCAATAAGCCTGCAAGCTAATATAGCTTTCTCAGTCTGTCTACCTTCTCTTCTGAAAAAGCCTCCAGGTATTTTACCTGCAGCATACATTCTTTCTTCTACATCAACTGTCAAAGGAAAGAAATCTATTCCCTCTCTAACTGATTCGTTTGCGACAGTAGTAACTAATACATTTGTTTCCCCAGAAGTAACCACAACTGCGCCTGGCGCTTGTAAGGCTAATTTACCAGTTTCAAACTTAATTTCTCTATCGCCAATTTTACATGTAACATTTGTTACGGACATATATATCCTCTTTTCTAGACAGAGGTTATTAATTGTCAGCCTTCTATAAAAGCTCCCAATTAATAACGCTATGTCTTATTTATTTATCTTCTAATACCAAGTTTATCAATTATTTTACGATATCTGTTTATATCTTGATTTTGTAGATATTCTAACAATCTTTTTCTTTTACCTACAAGCATTAAAAGCCCTCTTCTAGTGTGGTGATCTTTTTTATGATCTTTAAGATGTTCAGTTAAGTGATTTATTCTTTCACTAATTAAAGCAACTTGAACCTCAGTAGAACCAGTATCCGTTTCAGATTTACCGTATTCTTTAATAATTTCTTGCTTAGTATTCATTCGAAACAATAATAGTAGTCACTATATCTAAAGTGAAGAATATTACTTATTCTTTATAGCAGAAATATCAATGTTTATTTGTTTTACTAATTCATCAGGTGAGTTAAATTTAATTTCTTCTCTTATAAACTGATTTAATTGTATTTCTATATTTTCACCATAGATATTTTTATCAAAATCAAATATATGAGCTTCAATTTTTAACTTTTTACTATCTATAACTGTTGGTGTTATTCCAATATTTAGAATTCCTTTATAAGATTTATCACCTAATTTGCAGGAAATTCCATAAACTCCATATTTTGGTACGTATAATTCATAATGTAATTTCAAATTTGCAGTAGGAATACCTAGTTTCGATCCCATCTTCATACCTTTTATAACTTTTCCAGATAACTCATATTTTCTTCCAAGAAATTTATTAGCTTTTTCTATATTGCCAGAATCTAAATAATTCCTAATTTTTGTAGAAGATACTTTTTCATTATCAATTAGGTAATCTGGTAACAAAATTACATTTTCTTCACCAAAAAAACTAATGATATTATTTATATCTCCTGTTCTATTTTTGCCAAACTTAAAATCATTACCAACAGCAATTTTGTTTGTTTTTAAATTTAAACTTAAAAGTTTTAAAAAATCGTCAGATGAAAGTTCGTTTATTTCATCAAATTTTAAATATATAAGATTTGTTGGTTTTAATTTTTTAAATATAATATTTCTTTTTTTATTATCTAATAGAGGTTTAAGGGAATTATTAAAATATATTTTTGGAATTTCATTAAATGTAACTATTTGAAAATTATTACTAATCTGTTTTGTTTTATTAATTAATTCTAAATGACCTTTATGTAAACCATCAAAAGCCCCAATGCATGTTACATCTATATCTGGTTCTATTACATCTTTTCGTCCAAAATTTAAATAAGTATTCATATGATTACTTTATCTGGTTTAAAATATTGTTCATTAAAGGGCTTATACGTAGCAACAATTTGTTTTTTATATTTAATAATATAGATCTCTTCATTTGAAAATTTAGCTTTGTTAATCAGGTCCCCATTTTTAATATTATTTAATTCAGATTTATTTATTTCTAATATAGGTAAGTTAATAATTTCAGTTGCCAAAATAGGGTGTGGTAATTCATTGTTTGTAAGTTTTTCAATATCTTCAATATAATGTTTATGTTCAATTTTTAGATTTCCAATTGAAACTCTTTTTAATTCGGAGACTATTGCGCTTGTTCCTAGTATTTCAGCAATATCATTTACTAACGACCTAATATAGGTTCCCTCACTTACTTTGACTTTTAATTCAGCTACTTCGTTCTCTATATTCAATATTTCTATTTCTTTTATTTTTACTTTTCTCGTTGGTATCTCAACTTTCTCTCCTTTTCTAGCATATTTGTAAAGCCTTTTCCCTTTTACTTTTATTGCAGAATATTTTGGAGGTGTTTGTGTAGATTCTCCAATTTTACTACTCAAAATTTGAATAAATTCGTCATTTCTGTCTTGTAGTCTAATTTTATGAATTTTTGTATATTCTGAATCAATGTCTAAAGTTTCAGACTTATACCCAAACAAACATTTAACAACATAAGTTTTATCTTTATTTTCTATGTAATTAAAAAGTTTTGTGTATTTATTTGTTGCAAGAAGCATTAAACCTGTTGCGTTAGGATCAAGTGTTCCAGAATGCCCGACTTTATCAAATTTATATATTATTTTAAATTTCGTACATAAATCTTGTGAAGTCCACGTTCTTGGTTTATTAATCAAATAAAAATTAGAGTTTTGTTCTAATTTCATTCTTTATTATTTCAATAATATCTTCTTGAGATGAACTACTTGAGAAGCCACTAGCTGCTTTGTGTCCACCACCATCAAAGATAGCTGATAACTCCTGAACGTTAAAATTATTTCTCGATCTTAAGCTGCCTTTAAATGTTCCATCAACTTGTTCTTTTAATAATAAAGCTATATCTGCTCCTCTTACTAATCTAACTACATCAATCAAAAAATCTGTTTCTTCAGCATCAATATTATATTTTTTATAATCTTTTTGGTATATCGTTGAATAAGTAAATTTTATATCTTCATCAAAAATTATTCGATTAATAATTTCACTTTGTAGTTTTAAAGCATTGAATTCTATTGAACCATAAATATTTTCACTTATTGAAGATATGTCAGCACCTTGTTTTAATAGTTCGGAAGCTATATTGAAAACTTCCGTTGTTGTGTTTGGATACTGAAATCTTCCTGTGTCTGTAATTAATCCAGTAAGTAGACAGTCTGCCATATCTTTATCAATTTCATATTTTTCTTTGAGTAATTGTCTATATAGAACTTGGGTAGTACTAGCGGCGTCTGAATCAACAATCTGTAATGAACCAAAAGTGGGATTTATATGATGATCGATAACAATAATATTTTTAGCTTTCAATACAATATCTTCATACCTACCAAGCCTTCCAGGGTTACCGCAATCAAATACAAATACCGTTTCATAACTACTTTGTAATTTTTTTGTAATTAATTCATAAGGTAAATGATCTAAATTTGATGGTAATTTATTTTCAATATCAAAATTTATATCAGCATCAATGTTTTCTTTATTTAATAATATTTTCAAACAAAATGAAGAACCCAATGCATCACCATCTGGATTTACATGGCCAGTTATAAATATTGGCCCTTTTTCAAAAAAGGTGCTTATTTGTTCATTCATTAATATTACTTATTATTTCATTTATTTTATCTACATGTTCAAAAGTGCTATCTATTTCAAATTGTATTTTTGGAATATATTTTGTAGTCAATTGCTTAGCTAGTTCTTTTTGTATTTTTGATCTATTTTTAGCCAATGCACTAATTAATTGACCTTTATTATTCTCAATATTTGAAACAAATATAGTCGAGCGCTTCATATCTGGAGAAGTTGTTACATGAGTAATAGTCGACTTATTTAATATTGATTCTGAATTTCTTAATAATTCATTTGAAATTATTTGTTGTATGAGAGGGTTTATTCTATTAATTCTACCCCCACGTAATTGTTTTTTCATTTTAGACTTCAACCTCAGCTAAAATTTCAATTACGTCACCATCCTTAATGTCTTTGTAATCCACTAAACCAATTCCACACTCTAAACCTTCATTAACTGTTTCTACATTATCTTTAAATCTTCTTAGTGAAGCTACATTGCCTTCGTATATTACAATACCTTCTCTTAGTAATCTCGCTTTTGCATCTAATATAACTTTACCTTCAGTTACTACTGACCCTGCAACTACCCCTACCTTTGGAGCCCTGAATGTTGTCTTCACTTGTACCATACCAATAACTGCTTCTTCAGTTTTTATAGTCATTTGGCCCATTACAGCTTCATTTATATCATCTAATAATTCATAGATAATTTTATAAGTTCTAACATCAATACCTTTACTTTGTGCCATGTTACGTGCTTGACTATCAGGTCTTACATTAAAACCTACAACTATAGAATTAGTTGCTGAAGCGAGATCCACATCAGATAAAACTACACCCCCAACACCTGAGTGAACTATTTCTATGTCTATTTCTTCTGTAGATAATTTTAATAATCCATCTTTTATTGCCTCAACTGAACCGTTAGTATCTGCTTTTAAAATAACATTTATTGAAGTAAGCTCTCCTTCTTGTAACAATTTCATCATGTCATCAACTCGAGTCTCAACAGAATAAGTTGTATCATCAAAAACTTTAAGTAAATCTTTATTCTTATCAGCAATTGTTTTTGCTTCCTTTTGGGTTTTAACTGATATGAATTGATCCCCTGCTGTTGGAGAGTTATCCCAACCCATAATGTCTACTGGTGTTCCCGGTATTGCTGTTTTCAATACTTTGTTTGAATGATCAAACATTGATTTTACTCTACAAAATGATGATCCTGAATATAAAAAGTCACCCTGCTTTAATGTACCTCTTGTTACGATAACAGTAGCTACATTACCTTTCCCTACTTCCATTCTTGACTCAATAATATATCCAGATGCATCATTCTCATATACTGATTTAAGTTCTTCTATTTCTGCAACAAGTGATAATGTTTCTAACAAATCTTCAATACCTTCTCCTTTTAATGCTGATATTTCAACAACTGGTATATCTCCACCAAGGTCTTCAGGAATTAGTTCATATTTTGTTAAATCTGCTTTTACTAACGTAGGATTAGCCTCTGGTAAATCACATTTATTTATTGCTACTACTATTGGCACTTCAGCAGATTTTGCATGATTAATTGCTTCAATAGTTTGTGGCTTTATTCCATCATCAGCAGCAACTACTAATACAACTATATCCGTAACATTAGCACCTCTGGCTCTCATTTGAGTAAATGCCTCATGACCAGGAGTATCAATAAATGTAATTCCATGTTCTCCAGTTTCTATCTTATAAGCCCCAACATGCTGTGTAATTCCACCTGCTTCATTTTCAGCAACTTTTTCATTTCTGATATAATCTAACAAACTTGTTTTGCCATGATCAACATGGCCCATAACTGTAATAATTGGGGCACGAGTTTGTAAGTTTTTCTCGTCATCATCAAATATAATTTCTTCAATAATTTCAGATCTTTTAATTTCTATTTTTTCTATAAACTCTGGAATATAGTCGTATTTTTCTAACAATTGTTCAATCTCTACATTGCTCAAATTTGAGTTTATTGATTGCATTATTCCTAAGGACATTAAGTCTGCAACAATTTGTGTAGAATCAACATTTATCAATTCTGAAAGTTCTTCTGGAGTTGAGCTTTCTATAACTTCAACTATTTTAATATCTTTCTGTTCTTCAATTTGTTGTAGTTCTTCTTCTTTTTCAGTATCTAATATTTTTGTAACAGAAGATTCACCTTTTAAAACTATTTTTTCCTCTTCAAATGATATTTTGACAAGTTCTTCTTCTTCGGGAGTTAAACCTGAAGATGCTGTTTTAACCTCTATCCCAAGTTCTTGGGCGTTATGTAATATATCTGCTGAAGCTACTTCTAGTTCTTTAGCGAGTTGATGGATTCGCTTTTTAGCCATAAATTATTCTTCCTCTTCATTTGTTTCTTTATTTGTTTCTTTATTTGTTTCTTCTGGAGGAGAATCACCAAGACCTTCAATATCTATTTTATATCCAGTTAATTTTGCAGCAAGTCTGGCGTTTTGACCTTCCTTTCCTATTGCTAAAGAAAGTTGGTTGTCTTTTACAATAACTTTTGCACTTTTGCTATCTTCATCAATTTCAACTTCCTCAATATCAGCTGGACCTAAGGCTTCAATAATAAATCTGACTTTATCTTCTCTCCATTCAACTACATCTAATTTTTCACCTTTTAATTCGTTTACTATTTGCCTAACCCTTGAGCCTCTAGATCCTACACAAGCTCCTTTTGGGTCAACATTTGGATCATTTGAAAATACAGCTATTTTTGTTCTACTACCTGCTTCTCTAGCTATAGCTCTGAGTTCTACTGTTCCATCTGTTAATTCTGGAACTTCGAGTTCTAACATACGTTCTACAAATTCAGCTCTATTTCTACTAACAATAATTGGAATACCTTTTGCTTCAGTTCTTATTTCTGTAATTAATGCTTTTATCCTATTTCCTCTTTCTAGTCTTTCAAATGGAATTCTTTCACTCGAAGGTATGACAGCTTCTGCGTCTTGAAGATCAATAATTGTTTGATTGAATCTTGAATCAAATTGAGTGACAATACCAGTAATTAACTCACCTTCTCTTCCTATATATGCTTCTAATACTGTAGCTCTTTTAGCATCTCTTACTTTAGTTGTCATCATTTGTTTAAAAGACTGAGCAGCTATTCTTCCAAAATCATCATCATTTATTTCAGGTTCCCATTCAGTAATAACATTTCCATCATTATCTAATTCTTGAGCATAAACAGTAATCTCTCCAGAATCCGGATCTAAAGTAACTCTAGCCTCTTCTGCTGCTCCTGGGATACGCATATATGCAGATCTAAAAGCTGATACTAATGCTTCATACATACTTTCTACGGCAACTCCTTTTTCTAAAGCTAATGATTCAATTGCTTGTTTTATATCTGTTCCTAATTTCATAATTCCCTTAACTTATAACTTTTTGCTTAAATTTGTTAAATTCTATTCTTGATTTTTTAATATTATTAATATCTATAACAACAACTTGATGTTCAATATCTAGATATATATTTTCATTTTCTATTTTTATTAATTTTCCATAAAATATATACTCATCATCTATTGGTTCAATTAATTTAACTTTTATATATTCATTTAAAGAAATCTTATAATGTCTTATTGTTTTTAATGCTCTTTCAATACCTGGGCTTGAAACAATTAAATCATATGATCCCTTTTCAATGTTAAAGTCTTCAAGAAGACGTTGGATCTGATGATTTAAACGTTCAATAGTTTTATAATCTAACTTTATTACTGAATATACATAAACTTCAATTTTTGAAATATTAGGAAAATTAACAATATTTATATCATAAAGTTCTAAATTTTCTTGTAACAAAAAGTCATCAATTGTTGAGATTACGTTGTTTTTATCCAACTCCATAATCCCTCCAATCATAAAAAAAGCGGGTATGCCACCCACTGTCATGTAGCTAAATTGTATATTTAATTTTAACAATAAAATTGTTTTATTGGTAGATATTTAATAAGCTTTTGAGAAGATAGTAAAAATACCATCTTTGTCTTTATTATTTATAGACTTTTTGGTTTCTTTATTTTCTAATGGATAACATCTAATTGTTGCACTTGTTAATTCTTTTATTTCTATTTCGTCATTTTCATTTTCATACCAATAACAAGTTACGAAACCTTCCTTTTTATTTAGTTTTTCAATTAATTCATCTTTAGATTCAACATGAGTTGTGTTATCAATCATATGTTCTTTTGATTTTTTAAACATATTATTTTGTATATCTATTAATAAATCATCAATTTCTTTAGATAAATTACCAATTGAAACATCTTTTTTAGAATCGTCAACATCTCTTCTTGATATTATAACTTTATTATTTTTGATATCTCGTGGACCTACTTCTATTCTTATTGGCACACCTTTTAGTTCCCATTCATTGAATTTGAACCCTGGAGTAACTTCATCTCTGTCGTCTACTTCTATTCTATATTTTTCTAATAATTTATTAATTTCTTCAACTTTTTTCATGACTAATTCTTTATCATCTTTTTTTGGAATAATTGGAACAATAACAATTTGTATTGGAGCTAAATTAGGAGGAAGTTTTAATCCTTTGTCGTCACCATGTGCCATAATAATCATCCCTATAAGTCTTGTACTCACTCCCCAACTGGTTTGAAAAGGATGTTGAAGATTATTGTTTTCATCAGAATATTGTATTTCAAAAGCTTTAGAAAAGTTTTGTCCCAATTCATGTGATGTTCCTGCTTGAAGAGCTTTCTTGTCAAGCATCATCGCTTCTACTGAATATGTTTTTTCAGCACCTGCAAATTTTTCCATTTCTGATTTCAGTCCTTTCGTAACTGAAACAGCAGCAACATCTTGAACAAATTCTTCATAAATATTTAACATTTTTATTGCTTCTTCGTTAGCTTCTTCATTAGTTGCGTGAGCAGTATGCCCTTCCTGCCATAAAAATTCAGAGGTTCTTAAAAATAACCTTGTACGCATTTCCCACCTAACTACATTTGCCCATTGATTTATTAACATTGGTAAATCTCGATGGCTGGTTATCCATTTTGAAAACATATGGTTAATAATTGTTTCAGATGTAGGCCTAACTATTAAAGGTTCTTCTAATTCTTTACCCCCAGCATGAGTAACTGTTGCAAGTTCTGGTGAAAATCCCTCAACATGCTCTGCTTCTTTTTCAATAAAAGATTTAGGAATGAAAAGTGGAAAATACGCATTTTTATGTCCAGTTTCTTTAAACCTATTATCTAAATATTTTTGGATATTTTCCCAGATAGCATATCCATATGGTCTTATAACCATTGTTCCTTTTACTGGAGAGTAATCAGCTAACTCTGCTTCTTGTATTATGTCGGTATACCATTGGTTAAAATCTTCAGACATAGGTGTTAATTTTTTCATCATATATTTATTTTATAATAATTAGGTATCAATATCTTGATTTGAATTAATCTCTACAACTGATTTAACTTTAGATTTAAAATTGTTTATATCACCCTGAATGTCAATTAATGCATCTATGTCTTTTTGCGCTATTTTAGCTGCATCTTTATCAGCAGCTGCTAATCTTGCTTCTATTCCTTCTTTAGTAATAAGTTCACCTTCATTAACTAAAGAAGTTACCATATCTTTCTCTTCAACTACCTTAACTACTTGACCTTTTATAAAAAGGTGTCCTCTATTTCTTCCTGCAGCAATTCCTAAATCAGCTGATCTAGCTTCACCTGGGCCATTAACGACACAACCCATAACTGCAACTTGTATTGGAAATCCTTTTTCTTCCAGAGCTTCCTGTGCTTCTTTTGCAACTTTGATTACGTCAACTTCAGCTCTACCGCAACTAGGGCATGCTATTAAATCTAGTGATTTTCTTTCTCTTAAGTTAAGATACTCTAATAAATGTCTTCCGTACTTTGCTTCTTCAACTGGATCTGTTGTTAAAGAAAGTCTTATAGTGTCCCCTATACCTTCTGATAATAAAGTTGAGATTCCTGCAACAGATTTAATTAATCCCCCCGGCAAAGGGCCCGCTTCTGTTACGCCTAGATGTAAGGGATATTCTACTTTATCTGCAAGTAGTCTATAAGATTCAATCATAAGTGGTACATTTGAATGCTTTACCGAAATCTTTATATTAAAGAAATCTACTTCTTCTAAATATCTTATTTCCTTTATAGCTGAAGCAACTAATGCTTGGGGTTTTGAATCACCATATTTGGTTGTAATCTCTTTGTCTAGTGATCCTGCATTGACACCTACTCTAATTGGTATGTCAGCTAATAAAGCCTCTTTAGCAACCTCCTTAATATGTTTTTCATTTCGTATATTTCCTGGATTTAATCTCAATCCTTGAACTCCTGCTTCAATTGCAGCTAAAGCAAGTTTATATTGAAAATGAATATCAGCAATAATAGGTACCGGACTTCTGCTTGAAATTTCAACTAATGAAGTAGCTGCATCGATTTCATTACAAGTAACTCTTACAATATCAGCTCCATTACTTGCCAACTCATAAATTTGCTCTAAAGTTTTTTCTGTATCTCTTGTTTTCGTCGTAGTCATTGACTGTACAGTTACTGGGTACTCTGAACCAATCCCTACATTTCCTATTTTAATTTGTTTTGTTTTTCTTCTTTTCATATTTATAATTTTATCGGATTAGTTAAGTCTAGATAAAATGCTGTAATACCAATAAAAATAAAAACTCCAACAACAACTAAAGCGATTGGATATAATTTTTTTTCAGGTACTTTTATACCTGTAATTCCTTCAATTACAGCCATCAATGCCCTACCTCCATCAAGCGGAATCAAAGGAATAGAATTAAAAACTGCTAAAAATACATTTACAAAAGCTAATAAACTGAAAAAATTTATATAGCCATAAGCTGCAATTTGACTCCCAGCTTGAGCTAAGCCAACTGGACTTAAAGGCCTAACCTCATCAGGAATAGTTCCTCCAGAATATGTGCCAAATAAAGTTTTAATATTTGATGGGCTTAAAAGTGTAAATATTCCATCAATAGCAGCAAGAGTCATTAAATATTCAGTTTTTGTAGTGTAAGAAATTGTATTTAGTAAAGGTAATTTTTTATTTACAATTGTTGGAGAAACTCCTAAATAACCAAATTCATTATTGTTAATTATTCTTTTTTCTAATATTGTATTTGTAATAATTTTGTTTTCATTTCTAATTAATTTAATTTCTACATTTTGTTCTGGATTTTGTTCAATCAAAAATACTAGCTCTTCCCAATTAGTTACTTTTATTCCATCAAATTCGTAAATTTTATCACCAGGTAATATACCTGCTTTTTCAGAAGGTGATTCAATCTTATTATTTATAGATTCACCAATAGATGAGATTTCTAATGTAGGTTCGCTAATGCCGTTTATATTTAAAACAAAGAAGATAATAATCCAGGCGGATATAAAATTAACAATAATTCCTGATAACGATATTAGAAGTTTTATATTCCATTTAGAAGTATGAAATAATTCATCTTCATTAAAACCAATTGCTTCTTCAGTTTCATCCATTCCTGGAATTTTTACATAACCACCTAACGGTAATGCTTTGATGCCATATTCTGTATTATTCTTTTTAAAAGAATATAATTTAGGCCCAAAACCTACGAAAAACTCAGAAACCGCAACTCCAGATTTTCTTGCAGCTATGTAATGACCAAACTCATGTAATACAACAAAAAATGTTAAAAATAATATAGTCAACAAACCATTCATAAATATTTTATCACCTCTAAATGTTGAGAAATGAAAATTCTGTAACCAGCAATAAAAATGCGAAACTTAATAAGTAAGAATCGACTCTATCAAGAAAACCTCCATGGCCTGGAAGTGTATCTGAGGAGTCTTTTATACCTATAGAGCGTTTAATTCTTGACATAAATAAGTCACCAACAACTCCAAATAATATAAATAAAAATGAAATTAATAATGTTGTTAATAAGTTTGTATCAAGATTTATAGTAATATTTATTGCCATAAATATTGAACCAAAAACTAGTCCAGATATCAATCCTTCTACAGTTTTATTTGGTGAGATTGACTCAATGAGCTTTCTTTTACCTATTCTTCTTCCAGTTTCATAAGCTGCAATATCAGATATAGCAATCGAAAGAATCGCAAGATAAGTGAATAATATATTAAATTCAATCAATATATAAGCTATTGAAACTACACCGAGGGAAAACCAAGTATGGAAAATAAAAACTGATCCAAATTTATCATAAATGCCATAATTTATAAAAGTTCCAGTATAAATAATAAGACCTATAGGAAATATAAAATATGAATAGTGAATTTTTGAAACATCATAAAAATATAGAATAAGTAGTGGAGCTATTGGAGAGTAAACTAATAGCGTATAAGGAATATATATATCATATTCAAATAAGTCGAACCATTCTTTCGAACAAATTAAAGATAATAAAAGTAATAAAATAAATGCACTTATCTTGCTTATAAAAAATAGTGACAGAACTAATAAGAGAATTATACCCGTAATAATTCTTGGATTATTTTTTATAAACTGATTTGTTGTTTCTTCTTCATAATGAACTTCAGTTTCAGAGGGAACTTCAATTACTCCTGGCCAAAATGTACCATCATCATCATCAGAAACAAAAGTAGTTTTAAACTTCAAGGAGTTCATCTTGTTTTTTAGATAGAATATCATCGATTTTTGTAATATACAGATCAGTTAATTTTTGAATTTCCCCTTCAATTCTTTTTGTCTCATCTGTAGAGGAATCTGATAGTAAGTCTGATACATTATCTATTCCATTTCTTCTATGTGATCGAATTGATATCTTTGCATCTTCAGTCTCTTTTGAAGCTACCTTTGTTAATTCTTTTCTTCTTTCTTCAGAGAGAGCTGGTATAGGTATTCTTATAATATCTCCATCTAATGAAGGGTTTAATCCAATATCTTCATTCTGAATTGATTTTTCAATTTCATTTATTGAGCTTTTATCAAAAGGTTGAATAACTATTAATTTAGGATCAGGAATATTTATTGTCGCTAATTGTTGTAAAGGTGTTTTCGTTCCGTAATATTCTACATTAATATTTGAAACTAAACTTGGATTTGCTCTTCCAGTTCTAATTTTGGATAAAGCATCAACAAGATGGGTTATTGAAAGCTTCATATTGCTTTCTACATCAGAAATTATTTCTTCTTCCATTATTATTTAATAACTGTTCCCAGTTTATCACCTGTCAATACTTTATAAATATTATCTTTTTTAGTACCATCAAAAACTCTAATAGGCATTTTATTTTCTTCACATAAAGTTATAGCTGTTAAATCCATGACACCTAATTTTTTAGAAACAACTTCCTTATAAGAGATTTCTTTATACATTGAAGCATCTTTATTTTTTTCAGGATCTTTATCAAAAACTCCATCGACTCTAGTAGATTTAATAACTTCTTCTGCATTTATTTCTGCAGCTCTTAATGATGCAGCTGTATCTGTTGTGAAATATGGATTACCAGTACCAGCAGCAAAAATAACTATTCTTCCTTTTTCAAGATGTCTAATAGCTCTTAATCGTATGTACGGTTCAGCAATGGCAGTCATATCAATTGCTGACTGAACTCTAGTTTCGTTTCCATTTCTATCTAATGCATCTTTTAGTGCAATTGAATTTATAACTGTAGCTAACATGCCCATATAATCTGCATTAGCTTGAGCTATATCTTTAGCGGACTCATGAACACCTCTAAAAAAATTGCCTCCACCCACAACTATCGCTACTTGTATTCCTTCTTTGCTCGCTTTTGAAATTTGACTTGATATTTTATTTAATATTTGTGGTGAAATACCAAAATTAGTTTTTGGATCAGCAAAAGATTCACCGGAGAGCTTTAAAAGAACTCTCTTACTCATTTAAGTTCCTATCTCTATGTGAGAAAATTGTTTTATATATATTTTTTCACCTAATTTTCCAGACATTTCATCAATCATATTTCCGACTGTTCCTTCGTATAATTCAGGATTACAAAATATCTGTTCACTTAATACAGTATCTGAATAAAAAGAATTTATCTTTCCTTCTATAATTTTTTCTACTACTTCTTTAGGTTTTCCTTCATTTTCTGATTGTTTTTGAATAATTTCTTTTTCTTCATCTAGTTTTGTCTCTGGAATTTCATCAATATTTAAATAGGTTGGTTTCATTGCTGCAATATGCATCGCTATTTGTTTTGCAGAAGATTTGAATTCATCTGACTTTGCTACAAAATCAGTTTCACATGCTAATTCAACTAACACACCTGCCACGGCTCTGTCTTGTTGATAGTGAATATAGTCACCGATAGTTCCTTCATTTGCATCTTTCCCGGTACGTTTTTTTGAATCTGCTAATCCCTTTTCTCTTAAATATTTAACAGCTTTGTCAAAATCAGAATCACATTCCTTAAGAGCTTCCTTAGCATCCATCATGCCTGCGCCTGTCATGTCTCTTAATTTTTTTACATTTTCAGCTGCAATAGACATTATTCTGTCTCTTCATTTTTAGATATATTTTTTCTTTTACCTAATCCTTTTACACAGGAATCAGCAATTGAAGAAGCAATTAGTTCTATTGATCTAATTGCATCATCATTTCCAGGAATTACAATATCTACATCTTCTGGATTAACATTCGAATCGGCAAGTCCAATTACAGGAATATTTAATTTTTTAGCTTCAGTTAAAGCTGTAGTTTCATTTAATAAATCTACAATAAAAATTGCATCTGGTACTTTATTCAATTCAACAATCCCACCTATAGATTTTGTTAGTTTTGCAACCTCTCTTCTAATTCTAAGTCTTTCTGGCTTTGGGTATGAATTAATTTCTCCTGACGTTTCAAGAGCGTTTAATTCTTTTAAATAAATAACTCTTTTAATAATTGTTTTAAAATTTGTTAGCATTCCACCCAACCATCTTTGATTTACGTATGGCATCTCTGCTCTTTTTGCTTGTTCCTCTATAACATTTTGAGCTTGTGGCTTAGTTCCCACAAATAATACTTTTCCGCTATTAGCTACTAATTTTTGAACAAATTGTTCGGCTTCTTCTAGTGCTGAGTAAGTAATCCTTAAGTCAAGTATATGGATACCACTTTTATCTGAATATATGTATTTATCCATTTTAGGATTCCATCTTTGTGTTTGATGGCCAAAATGAACCCCAGCCTCAAGCAATTCTTTCATTGTTGCTGACATTTTTCTCCTTTGGTTGTTTCATCCCATACTCCTTGCATTTGCACTTCCAAACTTTCGTTCACCAAGGAAGCTTGTAAATATGGTGTCTATTTCATATAAATATTAATACTATTAATTTATTAATCAACCCCTAGGGTGTGTTCTTTTATATTTCGCTTTAAGTTGTTTTTTTGATACATGTGTATATATTTGAGTAGTACTAGGATCAGTATGTCCCAACATTTCTTGGACGACTCTAAGATCAGCACCACCGTCTAATAAATGTGTAGCAAAAGTGTGTCTAATGCTATGTGGAAAAGTTCCTAATCTTAAATTTACTATACGTTGAATTTCTCTTTCTGATATTTTCTTTCCTCTAACTCCTAAGAATATATAATTTTCTGAATATTTATTCTTATATTCATTTCTATGAATAGTTAACCAAAGTTGTAATAAATTATAAGCAGTATCAGTCATTGGCAATATTCGTATCTTATTTCCTTTACCTAAAACTTTTATTGATTTGTTAAATTTTATATCATTAATTTTTAAATTTGTTAATTCAGAAACTCTAAGGCCTGATGAATAAAGTATCTCAATTATGGATCTGTCTCTAACTTCTTTGGTTGATGATGTCGGAATAGTATCTAAAAGTTCATTTATATAATTACTAGTTAATATTGTTGGTAATTTTTTTTCAGTTTTCATATTTTTAATACGTTTTATATCTTTTAAATTTAAATTTTTCTTATTTTTGCACCATTTAAAAAAAGTACTAATTGAAACGATCTTTCTATTTATTGTTGTTTTTGCATATTTGTTTTTTGA
>Ga0208408_1000984_pt1 | contig 16857 bp, 19 predicted proteins | sample ETNtaG_4_FD_185776 | JGI IMG/M metagenome (GOLD analysis project Ga0208408, IMG submission 185776) | Marine microbial and viral communities from oxygen minimum zone, Eastern Pacific Ocean - ETNP201406SV67 (SPAdes) (version 2) | ecosystem: Environmental > Aquatic > Marine > Oceanic ... | reverse complement strand
CCTTCTTCAAATGGAAGGTTTACGGCCGCTTCAACGCATTGAATGTTGTATTCAGGAGCTAGAAAACCTCTGGTTTTTCTAGCAATAGATTTCCTAAAATCAGAAAAGAGAGCATCGTTTCCTTTATCAGACTTAATCTTATCGTCTGCATCTCTGACTTTAACTAATGGTCTATTTTCAGAAACGATCTTTTTAGCAAAAGAAACAGCGCCACCAAGCAGATCATCTTCATCAGCTATTTCGTCAACCAGTCCCATTTCTAGGCATTGGCTAGCCGGAACGTGCTCTCCGCTAGTCATCATAATTAATGCTTTCGCAGCCCCAACTATCCTGGGTAATCTTTGTGTGCCTCCAGCACCAGGCAACAGTCCTAAATTAACTTCCGGAAGGCCACATTTAGAAGAAGGAACGGCAATTCTGTAATGACAAGTAAGAGCTACTTCTAAACCTCCTCCTAGCGCTGTACCATGTATAGCTGCTACTACGGGCTTGGGAGAGTTTTCAATCATGTCCTGTACTTCGTACAGTGAAGGCCCTTTAGGCGCTTGACCGAATTCCGTTATATCGGCTCCTGCTATAAATGTTCTTCCTTCACAAATGATTACAATGGATTTTACTGCTTCATTTTTAATCGCCGACCCTACACCTTCATTCAAGCCTTCTCTGACGTTAGCAGACAGGGCATTTACTGGAGGTGAGTTTAGAGTAACTACAGCTACTTCATCATTTATATCTAAAGTTGTGACCTCATTAATGGTTGTCATATTTATTTCCTTTTATATTTTCGGGCTAACTATGCTAGCTTAATAATTAACAAAAAAATACTATTTATATACTAGCAAGATAACTGTAAGATTAAGCTCTTTTAATTTTCACCAAATAGGACAAAAGATGACGGAAACACTGAAATATGGAAACCTAACAGTAGCGAAAGAATTGGATGAATTTTTAAGAACTGAAGTTATAGATGGCATTGGTGTGGACGCAGGCCACTTTTGGAATTCTTTAGAAACTATACTCGATGAATTCGGTCCTAGAAATAAAGGACTTCTTCAGAAACGAGAAGATATTCAAGACAAAATAGATCAATGGCACCTTTCAAGAAAAGGTGAGCCCCATGATCAAGAAGCTTATATAAGTTTTTTAAAAGAGATCAATTACCTTCTAGAGGAAGGTGATGACTTCGAAATTTCTACCGACAACGTAGATGATGAAATAAAAACTATTGCTGGAGCACAACTTGTGGTTCCGGTAATGAATGCAAGGTTCTCTTTAAATGCAGCTAATGCTAGATGGGGAAGCTTATACGATGCTCTTTATGGAACTGACATGATATCTGAAGAGGGTGGTGCTGAGCGGGGAGGGGCTTACAATCCTGTTAGAGGAGATAAGGTTATAGAATTCTCTAAGAACTTTCTTGATCAGACTGTCGAATTAAGCTCCGGATCTTACGCTGATGTTACAGGCTTTAAGGTTAGTGATAATAATTTAGACATAACTCTGACTGATCAATCGACAGTTAGTTTAAAGGATGAAGGACAGTTTGTTGGTTATTTAGGTGATCCCGATAATCCAAGTGGAATATTGTTAAAAAACAATAACTTACATATAGAAATTCAAGTAGATAAAGAAGATTCAGTAGGTAAAGATGACCCTGCTGGAATAAAGGATGTGATGGTAGAGTCTGCCGTAACAACTATACAAGATTTAGAGGATTCTGTTGCTGCAGTGGATGCTGAAGATAAAACCATAGCTTACAGGAACTGGCTAGGTTTAATGAAAGGAGATTTAAAAGAAACATTTGTAAAGGGAGATCAAGAAATGACAAGATCCCTTAATGCAGATAGGGAATATTCTAGATCAGACGGCGAGTCATTAACTTTACCTGGAAGAAGCGTTTTGCTGGTCAGAAACGTTGGACATCTTATGACTAACCCTGCTGTGCTTGATAAAGAAGGTAATGAGATCCCTGAAGGAATTTTAGACGCCATGTTTACAATTTGTATTGCCAAGCATGACTTGATGGAAACCGGAAGTCTTAGTAATTCAAGAACAGGAAGTGTTTATATTGTAAAACCTAAAATGCACGGTCCTGAAGAAGTTCAATTTACTTGTGATTTATTTGCAGCTGTTGAGAAAGCTCTTGATATAAAACCCTTAACTGTAAAAGTTGGCATTATGGATGAAGAGAGAAGAACAACAGTTAATTTGAAGGAATGCATTAGGGCAGCAAAAGACAGAGTTATTTTTATTAACACAGGTTTCTTGGATCGAACCGGTGATGAAATTCATACCAGCATGGAAGCAGGACCGATGATTCCAAAAGCTCTTATGAAACAACAACCCTGGATAAATGCCTACGAAGATTGGAATGTAGATGTTGGTCTCGAAACTGGTTTTAGTGGAAAAGCACAAATAGGCAAAGGCATGTGGGCTATGCCTGACGAAATGTTAGGAATGTATGAGAGTAAATCTATGCATCCTGAAGCAGGCGCGAACTGTGCTTGGGTCCCTTCGCCTACTGCAGCTACTTTACATGCCATTCATTATCACCAAGTTTTAGTAAGTGAAAGGCAGGAAACAATTAAATCTAGAACTAAAGCTGATCTTAACGACATACTCACCATTCCTTTACTTGAAGATGTTTCATCATTAAGCGAAAAAGATATACAAGATGAGCTAGATAATAACTGCCAAGGCATATTAGGTTATGTGGTTAGATGGGTGGATTTAGGCATAGGCTGCTCCAAGGTGCCTGATATTAATAATGTTGGTCTAATGGAGGATCGGGCTACTTGTAGAATTTCTAGTCAACACATAGCTAACTGGCTACATCACGATATCTGTTCGGAAGAGCAGGTTGTAGAAACAATGAAAAAGATGGCAGTAATTGTTGATAAGCAAAATGAAGGTGATTCTGAATATACAAACATGTCGCCAAGCTACGAAGGCATAGCCTTTTCAGCAGCTTGTGATTTAGCCTTGCAAGGAAGGGTTCAACCGAGTGGTTATACTGAACCCATTCTTCATTCAAAAAGACTAACGTTTAAATCTTAATATACTTAAGACTTATCTCTTTAAGTTGACCACATTAAGGGTTAATCTAAACTGGTTAAATAAATTTACGAGGTTCTAATGAAAAAGATTATTTATGTTTTATCTTTAATTTTTATTAGTTATTTTAATTACTCTGAAGAGGCGCAGCCCGTAGCTTGCGACCCAATGATTCCCATGACTGAAAGTATATTAAGTGCAGTTCTTAAGCATAGAGATTCAGCTTTTAATACTTGTCTAAGTTGTCAGGGATCAAGCTGCTCTCTTAAAAGTTGGGATGATTCAAAAACTCTATCAGTCTGCAAAAGATTATTTTGCACCCCATCTTTTGTCTCTCCTGGCTTCGAGACTCCTGCCGATACTCCAAGTGGAAAAAGTTCTTTTACTTATTCTTATGGTATTTCTAAAGAAGGGTTTTTAGAGAATATTGAGGTTTTAAAATCTGAAGGTGCTTTTAAGAAAAGAGATGCGAAGAAGTTTCTTAAAGCAAGAACAAGGAAGACAAGGTTTGAACCTATTATTTATAAAAAGGTACCTTACGAAATAGTTAACTTAACCAGTAACATGGTTTTAAACACAAGATGGGGGGATAGAGATTAAATGAAAGGTTATTGGATTAATAGATGTCATGTGACTGACGCTGAAGAGTATGGTGAGTACGCTAAATTAGCTGGTCCAGCCATTGAAAAATACGGTGGTAAGTTTTTAGTTCGAGGAGGAGATCAAGTTGAATTAGAAGGCAGTGGCCTTGAGAGAACTGTGCTAGTCGAGTTTGACTCTAAAGAAAAAGCATTAGAGGCTTATCACTCTGAAGAGTATAAAGTAGCTTTGGAGCACGCCCTTGTATCTTCTAACAGGTTTGTTGTAATCGTAGAAGGAGTTTAAAGATTTAATTCTTTATAGTTTTGGAACCCGTTCTGAATGTTTTTATTGTGTGCGCAGCAGCTTTCTTGGCAGGAAATCTTAATGCACTTGCTGGAGGAGGTAGTTTTATAACCTTACCTGCTCTGATATTCCTAGGCATATCACCGATTAATGCTAATACAACTAGCGCAGCTTCATTATTACCAGGTTATTTTGGATCGGTGATTGGATTTAAGAATCTTTATCGCGATTTAGATAGAAAACACTTAATAACCTTAGCTAGCATAGCTAGTGCAAGTTCTGTTTTAGGAGCTCTATTGTTGATAAACACAGAAGATGAAGTGTTTATATCCCTTTTACCCTGGTTAATCTTGCTTGCTACTCTACTTTTTATTTTTAATCCGAAAAGAAGCAAGAAAGAAAAGCCAGGAAATTTACCTCAATTCCTTGGGGTTAGCTTGGTAAGTGTATACGGAGGGTATTTTAATGGCGGTTTGGGAATAGCAACTTTAGCAGCTCTCTCCTTAGGTAGAGAGATGACGATCAAACACTTATCAGCTATCAAATCTCTACTTTCTTTTCTTCTAACTTTTGTGTCTGTGTGTATTTTCTTTATTAGTGGCTATATAGAGTGGTCGTATGTTTTTTATATGATGATCTTTTCAGCAATAGGTGGTTTTTGCGGAGCTAAGCTAACCCAAGCACTTCCGGAAATAGTTGTAAGAAGATTCATTATCTTTACTGGCTTTCTTGTGACTATTCTTATATTTTTGTATTAACGAAAGTAATGAAATTTTATATAGCTTTATTTTTTCTCTTTTCAACTTCTGTTTACGCTTTAGACGGAGAAGTTCTATCTCAAGAGAATTGCGCTTCATGTCATGAAGATAGCAGCCTTAATTTAATCTCTCTTTCTTCAATGACGTATTACTCTCAATCTGAATTACTGAATGTTTTGCAGGAAGGTAAAATGAAACAGCAAGCTCAACACCTTTCTGTTGAGCAAAAAGAAGCAATAGCTCAGCATCTTTCGAAAGGAGAAGGTGATTTAGCTAAAACAAACTCTAATGATAATTACTGTAAAAAAGATCTTTCTGAAGGTTCTTTGAACTCAAATTCTAATTGGTTTAGTTGGGGTCATGATGCCTTTAATTCAAGAAATCAGACCAATACAAACATTAATTCCGGCAATATAAAAGAACTAAAACTGAAATGGTCCTTTGGTATAGGCAGCCAAGAGGTAAGAGCTCAACCTATGGTAATTGGAGAATTGGTCTTCATATCAGGATCAGATACTTTATATGCACTGGATAAAGAAAATGGATGCGTGTATTGGAAATTTCAATCAAAGGCAAGATTAAGAAATGCACCTGCTGTTGATACATTAAGTAGAAATGCTTTGTACCTAATAGATTCAGATTTCAATGTTTTTAAGATTAATGCATTAGATGGAAAGTTAATTTGGAAAACTAAGATACCTAAAGAACATGAATCGAACACTTCTTCAGCTTCGCCTGTTCACGTGGGAAATTATCTATTAGTACCTATTTCAACTTATGAAACAGTTTTAGCTATCGATCCTAGTTATGAATGTTGTAAAACTAGCGGGGGCATGGCGGCTTTAGATTCCTCAAGTGGAGAAATTATTTGGAATCATAGGATACTAAAAGAAGCACAATTTACTAAGAAAGGTCTAATTACAAGAGTCAAAAAATTTGCTCCTTCCGGAGCTGCTGTTTGGAATGCTCCTGGTGTTGATATTGAGGAAGGAAGAGTTTTTTTTGGGACAGGACAAAGTACACAATCTCCAGCTTCAGAATTTAGTGATGCCATTGTTAGCTTAAACATTAAAACCGGTGAAAAATTATGGGCTACACAAACTTTATCTGGTGATGCTCATAATGTTGGATGCGAAATTCCTGTAATTAAAAGAATGACTTGTCCTGAAGAAGATGGCCCAGATTTTGACTTTGGTGCATCCGTTATTCAATCTTTTGATAAAAATGGAAATAAAGTTTTATTTGCTGGACAAAAATCAGGCTGGGTCTTTAAGTTAAATACCTTTACGGGGAAAATAGATTGGAAAACTAAAGTTGGAAGAGGGGGTCTTTTAGGTGGAGTTCATTTTGGCATGTCGACTGACAACGATAGATTGTATGTGCCTGTTTCGGACAGAGAAGTAGGAAGGGAGTACGACACTGAACCTAAACCTGGACTGTACGCATTAGACTTTGAAGAGGGTAAAATCTTATGGTCTTACATGCTAGACGATATTTGTAAAGACAGAAAACCTTTGGTAGGAGAAGGAAGCTGCACTGTCGGTTTTTCTGCTCCTATATCTGTAGCGAGAGACGTCCTATACGCAGGCGCTTTGGACGGAAGATTTTCTGCTCATTCAACTATAAATGGAAATAAATTATGGGAATTTGATACTCTAAGGGACTATCAAACGGTTAACGGCAATCCTGCTGCAGGAGGATCTATAGATGCCGCTGGACCTGTCATAGTTGATGACTGGGTTTTTATCAATAGTGGATATTCACAACATGGGCAAATGGCAGGTAATGTTATTTTGGCCTTTTCAATTAAGTAAGTGGAATAATATTAAGCATGGTAATTTACGGCGTAGCTTTATTATCCTTCTGTATGCTCTTGGGGATCATTTTAGGAGAGTTACTAGGTAGGCTATTTGGAATAGATGCCAATATTGGAGGTATTGGAATAGCTATGCTTCTCTTAATCTTTTTATCGGATTACTTAAAACAATCATTTAGGCTCGGCGATATTACAGAAAAGGGGATTACGTTCTGGAGTATGATCTACATTCCTATAGTGGTAGCTATGGCCTCCAAACAGAATGTTTTAGGTGCAGTAGATGGAGGATTAATTGCTCTTCTTTCTGGAGGCGTTGCTGTGCTACTTTCTTTTTTATTAATACCAGTGTTAAGCAAGATCAAGAAATGATGGATATATTGGAGATCATTAACACCGTTCTTTCTAAGAATGGACTTATTACCTCTTTTGTTTTTGTGGGCTGTATTGTTTGGTTTTCATACTTCCTCTCAAATAAATTAACTGAAGGAAAATTTCATGGTTCTGCTATAGCTATTATTTTAGGTCTTCTATTTGCTTACTTGGGCGGCACTTACACAGGAGGCAAGCAAGGTGTGGCAGACATTGGTCTTTTATCAGGTGTCGGTTTGTTAGGCGGAGCTATGCTAAGAGATTTTGCAATTGTAGCTACGGCCTATGGCGTTAAGTTAGACGACCTAAAGGCATCAGGTATCGCAGGGGTTTCTTCTTTATTTATTGGAGTTACTTTATCTTTTTTTGTAGGAGCTATAGTTGCTATCATTTTTGGATACACTGATGCCGTTAGCATCTCAACGATTGGAGCAGGGACTGTTACTTTTGTTGTAGGCCCAGTTACAGGGAGTGCATTAGGCGCCAGCTCAGAAGTTATTGCATTAAGCATAGCTGCGGGCTTAGTCAAATCTATCTTAGTAATGATTGGCACTCCACTTTTAGCTAAATATATCGGTCTAAATAATCCAAATTCAGCCATGATCTTTGGAGGATTGATGGGAACCAATAGCGGTGTAGCGGCTGGTTTAGCGGCGGTAGATCCTAAATTAGTACCCTACGGAGCCATGACTGCAACCTTTTATACAGGACTTGGATGCCTTCTAGCGCCTTCAATTCTTTTCTTAAGTATTGAGTTAGTTTATTAGATGAAAAAGTTATCTATATTTTTCTTTTGCGCTCTATTACTCTCTTCTTGCTCAACTTTAAAAGAGGGCATAAAGATGCCTATCACAGAAGTGGATGATTATTATTTATGCTTTCCTGAGGGTGATCCTGATTACAACACAATGAATGTCCAAGATAGGACCTATTTATTGAAAGAACTTCTTTTAGAAATAGACTCAAGAAATCTTAACTGTGAAGAAAGATTTAAAAATATAAAAACAGCACAAGAAGACTTTAAAGAAATAAACCAAAGAGATTTGGATACAAAATCAGGTATGTGCCGAACTAATAGTAATGGCCCATGTAGATATGATTAAAAAGATAGCAATTATTTTATTTTTAGTGTTTTCTAGCTTTATAAGGGCGGATTTAATTAAGTTTCAATGTTTCATGGCTGGAGTGGGAGATAGTTGGGGCAATAAGCCTAAGGTGCTTTTTTCTTTGACTTTAGGTGTTGAAACTAAAAAAGCTATTCAAACTTTAAAGAAAGGAAACCTGGAAATGGATCTATTGGTCACTAAAGATCATTACGAACTAGGCATGTATACCGATGGAACTAAGAGTAAAGATAGATTTATACCCGTTATAAAACTAAACAAAGAAACGTTTAACATCGATTATGCTAAATACATGGATTTAGTAGCACCAATTACTTGTCTAAAGTTATAAAATAAAAAAATGTTTTATTATGCTGTTGCAGTAGATACTGAGAGTGTTAGGAATTATCTCGTTGCAAATTCTGATCAAGATATAGATTCACATTGCGCTCAAAACAACTATAAGATTATAGGTAGGCCTAAATATGTAGAGCCTGGTATGGTAGCTCACAATTTTATTTGGGTAGGAGAAGGTAAAAGACCTGCCTTACTGGATATTTCGAAACCATACAATTATTAAGAAGATAATTAATCTACTTTTACCACAACTTTGCCAATTAACTTTCTCTCTGAAAGGTATTTGATAGACTCTTTGGCTTCAGACAGAAGGAAGGTTTTACAGACATAAGGATCAAAAAAACCTTCTTCACAGATCCTTCTTATCTCTTGATTATTCTCTACGCCTTTCTCTGGGTTTTTTCTTGCAAATTCTCCCGCTCTAACTCCTACAACTAAGAAACCTTTAATTAATGCCATGTTTATGGGAAGGGTAGGTATTCTGCCACTTGCAAAGCCAACAATTAAAATCCTTCCGCCCCAGTTAATGCATCTTATCGAGTGATCAAAAACATCTCCACCAACCGGATCATATATAACATCAGCACCAAGACCTCCGGTAAGCTCTTTAACTTCATTTCTGAACTCTACTTTATTTTCTTTATGGGTCAGAACTGTATGATCAGCTCCCCAGCTGATGGTTTCTTTTAATTTCTCTTCAGATGTTCCGGTGGCAATTACCTTGGCACCAAGATATTTACCAAGCTGAACAGCTGCCATTCCTACACCTCCAGTAGCTCCGTGCACCAAAAGGTTTTCTCCACTCTTTAATTCTCCTCTTCTAACTAAAGAAACGTAAGCTGTTAGATAAGCGGTTTGAAACGCTGCTGCTTGTTCAAAGGTTAAGTTGCTTGGTTTAATCTCAACACTGTTCTCACTTACACATATAAGTTCAGTAAAAGCGCCTTTACCCAAGGCTCCAAAAGTTACTTCATCACCTTCTTTTGCTTTAGAAACTTTAGAACCAACTGATTGAACAATTCCAGAACCTTCCACACCTAGCCCGAAAGGAAGATCAGGTTTGTGTTGATACTTTCCTTGAGTCATAAGTAAATCAGGAAAGTTAACTGAAGCTGCCTTTACCTTAATTAGAATTTCATTCTCTTTAGGCTCATTTATCTGATTTTCAACCAATTCCACTCCTGACATGTCATCACTCAGTGATTTACATATCAGTGTTTTTGTTTTAATCATTTATTATTCTGAAGGCGCGCTGGGATCTTCACCTTCATATTTATACTCAACACTTCTTTTAAAAGCATCTCTTTCAAATAACATATTGGTATATCGAGTTATATTCGGTTTAAAAGCCTGTTCAATACCTAAAGATTTAGCCACTACGAAAGCATAACTTACGCATATATCCGCTATGGTGAATCTGTTTGAGCAAAGATACTCTCTATCTTCTAAAGTTGTTTCAAGAAGCTTACATCTTGAAACAAACCATCTGCTGTAACCCTCTACAGCTGCGTCAGCTACTCCAGGTTCTTGAAGTTTATACCTCAAAACCACTGTTTGCGGAAATGTCAGCGTAGCATCTGAATGGAATAACCAATTTAAATATGTAGGGTAGTCTGGTTCATCCGGCATCACTCTTAAATCTGTGGGTCCATATTTTTCTACTAAATATTGAGACATTGCAACTGACTCCGTCATTTTTACATCTCCATCAGTCATGTATGGGATGGTTCCTAGCATATTTATTTCAAGGTATTCTGGTTTAAATACACGTGGAGGAAATGGCATCATTTCTAGCTCATAATCTAAGCCCATCTCTTCTGCAGTCCATATAGGTCTCGTTGCTCTTGAAGCTTCGGTACCATAAATTTTAATAGTCATATTTAATCCTTAAATTTTTTTGTAATACTATAATTTTAATTCTATTGAATTAATAGCTTCTCCATTTATATCTTTTAGTTCAATTAAGATCTTGCCATTTTTATTAAAAGAAACGGTCCCATAATTCTCTGGATAAAACATTTTTCCTGTTAGATAAGCATCAGTTTCTTTAGATATTAAGTCCCAAATTTTAGAAATGTAATTCGGCAGCGGTTTGTTTAGCGAAGAAGAAGTTAATTCAATTAAATTTCCTTTCTTATATAAACCTGCCTTGTGCCTGTCACCTGAAATAATTATTGTTGGAGTATTAGAATTCTCTATTAACTTTAAAAGCTTATCTCTTTCGTGGGGAAAATTCCCCCATTTCTCAAACCCATGGTTTGTTGGTATAACTTGTATTGAAGAGACGATAATATTTAAATTAGATTTTTTACTCAGTTCACTTATTAGCCAGTCCCACTGTACCTTGCCCAACATAGTCTTAGAAAGATCTTCTACAGCAGAATAAGGTTTGTCTTCTTGTCCAAGAGCTGATCTGTGATATCTGGTGTCTAATCCTATTAAGTTAACTTTAAGATTATTAATATCTCTAACTTGGGAAAAATAAATACCTTTTCTGCTTCTGCGGGGATCGTTCTCCGGGACTTTCCAAAAATCTAAAAAGAGGGTTTGAGATTGCGTCTTATAAACATACTCTTTTCCTCCATCATTTTTTCCATAATCGTGGTCATCCCATATTGCATTTACATTTATATTATTTAACCATTTAGGAAGTTTTTCTTTCTGAAGTGCGTAGGCAACTATCATGTCATCGAGTGCACCGGTTTCCTTATTGTCGCCGTATACGTTATCTCCCATGAAGAAGAATTCCTTCAGGTTTTCTTCTTTGATTGCGGACCAAATTGGCTGCTCTCTTTTTTCTGTTAAACAGGAACCAAAACCCATGACATACAATTCAAAATCTTTAGAATCAGCTAACGAATGATTAGAAAAAATTGAAAAAATTATTGCTACTAGTGCGAATATATTTATGACTTTCATACGTAAATTTTTGGTTTAATCTATACTATTCCTAAAGACTTATCATGAAAAATTTTATTAGATTTTTTTGTTTTACTCTTTTAAAGATAAGCAAATAGATGAAATAGCAGATATTTTTGGATATGCTCTTTCTGTAATAATAAGGTAATTAAATGTCGAACATACATGAAATAGAAGGCTGGATAGATCGAGTTCAAGAAGAAATCATCGATCCAGAAAGAGAAATCATAGATCCACATCATCATTTATGGCACGGTCCTGAAGACCCTCCTGGAATAAAAAATACTTACAGATATTTGCTTGAAGATTTGTGGCGTGATACATCAAGCGGTCACAATATTAAGAAAACTGTGTATATAGATTGTGGTCAAGAATATCACCAAGAAGGTCCCGATGCCTTTAAACCAGTAGGAGAGACTGAATTTGTTGTTGGTATAGCAAAAGAAGCAAAAAAAGATTTATCTAAAGCTCAGATAGAAGGAATTATTGGTCATGTAGATATGATGTTAGGAGACTCTGCAAAAGAGGTTCTTGAAGTTCATATTGAGAAAGGAGCAGGTTTGTTTAGGGGCATTAGACATTCCGGAGGCTGGGATGCAGATGAAAGAGTTAAAAATGCTCACTCAGAACCAACCGAAAGCATTTATTTAGAAGATGTTTTTCAAAAAGGACTAGAGCAACTCATTAAACTAGATCTTGTTTTCGATACTTGGCATTACCATAACCAAATCAAAGACCTAACCATATTAGCCAATGAGTTACCTGATCTAAGAATAGTTCATGATCATTTTGGCGGACCTTTAGGAATTGGTCCCTATGAAGGTAAGCAAGAGGCTATATTTGGTCAATGGAAAGAAGATACTGCAAGATTAGCTGAGTGCCCTAATGTTTATGCAAAACTAGGTGGTTTGGCTATGCCGGTAAACGGCTGGAAGTGGCACAAAAGAGACTTACCTGTTTCTTCTGATGAATTAGTTTCCACGCACGAAGAATATTACAAGCACACGATTGAAATATTTGGTGTAGACCGATGCATGTTTGAAAGTAACTTTCCTGTAGACAAGCAGTCAATTTCTTACCATGTTCTATGGAACGCCTTTAAGAAGATGACTAAAGACTTCAGCGAAGAAGATAAAAATTCACTGTTTTTTCAGACGGCTAAAGATTTCTACAGTCTATAGCTGTAGATGATAGGAGTTGCTGTACTAAGTTGATCTAGAGAAGATGCGTAAATTATTGATTACATTAACCATCTTGATTTTATTGCCAGTATTTCTTTTTCTGCTACTTTGGCTTTATCCTAGACCTATTGATCAAACCCCATCTTGGGTTTTTGAAGGAGACGGAACTGACATTGATTATTGCCAATTGCCGATCCTAGATAATTCTGGACTAAAGTCTAAAGATATCCCTCAAGCTCATACACCAGGGTGCGGTTATACCGTGTTTCCAAGACCAATCCTCCAAGGCTGCACAGAGCAATTACCTGAAGGTGCTCAAGACATCCGTGGTTTGTGGAAGAGTATCGATCCTAGCCTGCCGAATCACGTAGAACGAGTTGAGCAATGTGGCGATCGTGTTGTCGTCACTGCCTACGGCCTTATACATGACCATTCTCCAGACATGTTGTCTAATGATGTTGCGCCCATGCAAATAGGCCCATTTTTGTTTTGCATGCGTAACTCTCAGGCTACCGCAACATGGCAAGACAATCAGTTACACCAAAAGCTATTTGGTGGCCCTACAGTGGTCAAACGTTATATTGAAGATGGAGTTTACAAGTGGGAGTATCCAGGAAAAGGTACGATTGAAATGAAACGTATCTGTAAAGTGCCTGAGCACGCGAAAACGTCTCCAGATCGCAGTCACGCTCTGTAGTTATTGATCAAAACCTTGTAACTTACCTGCTTCTTCTCTTATCAGTTCAGGCGAGCCTAATAATTGTCTATTAAGTCCAATCCTCTTGAACCAGTAGTGCAGACCTAACTCATCAGTAAAACCCATACCGCCGTGTACTTCGGTAGATGTTTTAGAGATTTGTTTGCCTACCTCTGAAACATGAGCTTTTGTCTGACAAGCCATTAATCTAGCATCTTCAGTAGAACTATCTTGACTATGTGCAGCATGCCAAATCATAGAATGACAGGGTTCTAATTCTGCAGCCATCTCTGCACACATATGCTTTACTGCTTGGAACGAACCAATTAGTCGTCCAAATTGTTTTCTTTCTAATGAATAAGCAACAGCCTTATCTAACATAACTTGAGAAGCTCCAACAGTATCAGCTGATAACATTAATCTGCCTGCGTCTAAGACTTTTTCTATAACACTTAAATCGCTTGAACCTGGGAGGAGGGTGGCATCTACTTTATCTAGTGTTAGTTCTATCGAAGTTCTAGTTTTATCAACAGTAACTAGTTCAGTAACAGTTATGCCTTTACTAGAAGAATCTATTAAGAAAAGCTCACCAGATTTATTTGCAAGCAAGTAAGCATCTGCATTTTTACCATCAATTAAGAATAGGCTTCTTCCCGAAACCTTTCCTTTGTCAAACTCTATGCCAGCATCTTCTCTTGCCCCAACAAATTCAGAAAGGCCAACTCCAATTACTTTCTCTCCACCAGCAATTTTCGGTAACCATTCATTTTTCTGATCTTCGTCTCCAGCTAATGTGATTGCTATAGGTGCCATAACGTAAGCTCCTGCATAAGGGACGGGTGCTGTTCCGGCCCCTAAAGTTGATGATACTACCGTTGCAAATAACATGTTGAGTCCCAACCCGCCGTAGGATTCAGGAACCATAAGACCACTCAAACCTAATTCAATAATTCCTTTATGAATATCATCAGCTTTTGCTTCCTCACCATCAGCAACTGCTTTTATAGTATCTAAAGGGGCGTTGTCACTTAAGAATTTACTTATGTTTTCTTCAAGACTTTTTTGTTCTTCTGATAATCCAAAATACATAATTACGCTCCTTGTACTTTAGGCTCTTTAGGCATGCCTAGTGCTCTTTCACTAATGATATTTTTTTGAATCTGATTAGTTCCCCCGCCAATTATTAGGCCTAGATAATACATATATGTTTGTTGCCAGGCTCCATGATCTCTAAGATGTGGACTGTCTTCATATAAAGTACCTAATTCTCCCATTGCATCAATTGCTAGACCTTCTAATTCATGACGTAATTCTGTGCCTTGTAGTTTTACAATAAACTTAGCCAACGTAGCATCTTGACCATCATTAATTTGAGAGGACAAAATTCTTAAAGCATTAGATTGTTGTGCCATTAACCGCCCTTGTATAGAAAGTAATCTATCTCTAAAGATCGGTTTATCGATTACTCTTTGCCCATCAATAGTTTCTGTTTTCATTAAATCTATTAAAGAGTTAAGTCTATTCTGAGTTACATTAGGATCAGCTAAAGAACCTCTTTCGTGACCCAATGTTGCATTTGCGACTTGCCATCCCTCACCTCTACTACCTACTATATTCTCAGCCGGTATTCTTACGTCCGTAAGAAATAGTTCATTAAAATCAGAATCCCCAGTCATCTGTTTAATGGGTCTTCTGTCTATGCCTTCACTATCCATTGGCATTAATAGATAGCTAATTCCTTGATGTTTAGGAGCATCAGGTTCAGTTCTAACCAAAATAAAACACATTTGGGCAAGTTGAGCTGTGCTGGTCCATATTTTTTGACCATTGATGACCCATTCATCGCCATCTAGCTCTCCTTTTGTTTGTAAACTTGCTAAATCGCTTCCTGAATTGGGTTCAGAGTAACCTTGGCACCAAATCATTTCTCCTCTTAGAGTAGGGCGAATATATGCTTGTTTTTGTTCTTCTGTACCCAAAGATAGTAAAGTAGGTACAAGCATTTGTATGCCTTGGCCTCCCATGGCTTTCGGTATCGGAGATTTAGCAAATTCTTCAGCAATTATTCTAAGCTTGATAATGTCCATGTGGCCGCCATAGCCTCCATACTCCTTAGGAACTGAGCGTGCAAAATAACCATTATCAATTAATTTCTGTTGCCAATTTACTCGACTCTCGTCTCGCATTGGTCCGCTTAGCTTCACACCTTCATTCTCTTTAATGAAGTTTATTACTTCTGATCTAAAATCATCGTATTCGGGTCCGTATTCAAGATCCATGAATCTCTCCTAATATTTTAAAATGGTCGCATAGAATAAAGTTAGACGCTTTGATAAACAAGTTCAAAGAGAAAAGAATTTGCAATCATAGTTAGATTCTAGAGAGCCTAGATTACTTCAGGCATTATGACTGTCCTTAGGTCTGAATCTAGCAAACTCCCCCTCCAGATCAGCCTTAACGATAGGCGCATAACAGGGCTGGGCATGAACGCGTTGGATGTAACTGGCTAACTCCGGCCATCTATCCGTGTCTACTGTCTCTCCCGCCAATGCGAAGTTAACAAAAGCGCTCGTAATGGCGATGTCGGCAATCGAAAATTTACCACCGACCATAAACTCTTCGCCCCCCAGACAATCAGTAAGGTAATCGAAGACCTTGGGCAGGGCTGAATCTAGCAAATGTCTTACCAATTGCTCGTCGGTTTCCTGTTTGAACGCAGTAGGCATTATTACCCGCTGGAAAAAGACGCCGGCCACGGTTTCTCCTACCTTGGTGTCGGCGTACTCCTCTAACCAGAGTGCATATGCCCTTGGGCCAGCTGCAGCAGGTAGGAGCGGCGGGTCCGGATATCGGTACTCCAGGTAGCTCAGGATCACGGAAGAGTCAGGTAGAATGAGTTCTCCTTCTTCCCAACAAGGAATCTTTGACAAAGGACTCTTTGCTACGAACTCTTCAGGCGCGTTAAACGGGCTCTGTTGAGTGTTGCTATACTCAATGCCCTTGTAGGCGAGAGCTACCCGAACTTTACGAACGTAAGGAGAAATATTAGCGCCATGGAGGACAGGTAGAGCTTTGCTGTTTGTCATTTGTTCTTCCTATGAAATTTACTTCCTGTTCAGATAATAGATCTATGCTAATTAATATAACACTAATAATGTTAATAGTTTATAGTGAAATTGATTCACAAAATAATGAGCTCAGCTGGATGAAAGTAGAAAACAAAGTAACGCCTAACGAAGAACAAATTAAGAGTTTTTTGGGAGGAGATGCAGACACACCGATTCATATGGTGAACCTACTTAAATTTAAAGACAAAGCTGAATATGAAGATGGTCGTGAAACAGAACTGACCGGTGAGCAAGCCTACGAGATCTATAGCACGGAGGTTCAGGCGCATATAGAAAGAGTTGGTGGGCAACTGATATTTGAGGGAGCGGTGAACCGTTTAATGTTGGGAGAGGTAGAAGATCTTTGGGACAAGATCGCGATCGTCAGGTATCCCGGCCTTATGGCTATGGTGGAAATGACCAGTGATCCGGCCTACTTGGAAAGCGCAATACATCGAATTGCAGGTCTAGAAGGACAGCTCAATATTGAAACGAAAGTCTCTTAGCGCCTATTAATACAAGTAAGGAATAACCTTTTTTCTATCTTTAGGATAACCTTCTATATTCTCTATAGACCATTCATGATTTGATTTAGCTCTTGGAATCAGATT
>Ga0208408_1000982_pt1 | contig 16879 bp, 9 predicted proteins | sample ETNtaG_4_FD_185776 | JGI IMG/M metagenome (GOLD analysis project Ga0208408, IMG submission 185776) | Marine microbial and viral communities from oxygen minimum zone, Eastern Pacific Ocean - ETNP201406SV67 (SPAdes) (version 2) | ecosystem: Environmental > Aquatic > Marine > Oceanic ... | reverse complement strand
CTTGACATGGCCGTCGATCAGCATGGCAGGCCATGGTTCGGGCTGTCTCACAATATCGCAGGAGACATTGGTATCTTTGCCACCATTGCCGAAGGCCCAACTCTTCGGGGCAACATCACCTCTCTCACACCCATGCCAATCGGCGGAGCACCCACTTTGTGATTTACATCACGGTGTGTTGTGAATTATTCTGATATTACCAGACAGCGATATTGTTGAATCGCCAATTATGCCAGTTGTGGTCATCATCGACGTAGCTGATTGAAAAGTCCGCATGGCAAGGATTGGATTGGTAGGGCCCTTGTCCATAATAGTCGCATACATCGATTGCAGTTCCCGAATATTGACCACTGGCCAGAACCCCTTCACTGAGAGTCATGGTTTGTTGGGGGTTCCACATGTTGCCGGGCATGTCTTGCCGGGTGATGGCGTTCATCTTGTTCCAATCAGTGTATCTGTCGTAATATCCCCATTGTTGCCATTGGAGGGAATAAAACTCAACACGATAACATGGCGCCTCCCATCCATTCGTCTTACACTCCTGGGTGCTTGGCCAATGTGCATTCGGAGTGATCGTGAGAAGTTCATCACGTACATAGCTATCAATGTCATCCGCGGCATCACTGACGCTGAAGGATGTTTTCATGACCGGCTTGAATCCGATATAATTGATCCAGGCGCCTCCAACTGCCCACGTACGTGCACCCAGATCATCGGTCACTGCGACGAAGAAGAGATAATCACAGTGAGTCCCTGCATCGAAGTCACACGTCTCATCGATAGTACCCCAGAATGTCGCAGGAAGATCGACGAGGTAGCCCCCCCCGATTCGCATGATATTGGAATCAATCACTCCATCAGCATTGAAATCGATGTCTACTGACACGATGCCTCCATCGATATCCAGTGCCTTCAGATCGATAGCCAGTTTGATAGAATCATTTGTCCAACACCCTTCATGCAGATAGTTCGAGTCTCGGTATTGTTGTGAAGCCATGGTAGCGATCTGGGAATCAAGAATTGTATCGCAGCCGCCGCGGTCATCATCCATGTCATATTGATCTTCGGGGCTGGGTTCACCATCCGCCTCACTAGCCACGAACCTTGCACCTTCGACCTCTACGATGGGTGCTGCATTCGTTCCACCCGTCGCTTGGTTGTTCAGACCCTGTAGGGCCGCTTCAGCGGCAGCCAACTTTGTCTCAAGAGCAGCGATTCGAGTCTCATGATTTGTCAGACTTGTCTGAACGGTTGTGATGGCATTCTCTGCAGCAGTTACAGCCCCTTCGAGAGTTGTGAATTGAGCGAGTGTCACTTCACTACCAGTGGCTTGAGCCTCGACTTCAGGTGTATCAACCACTCCCGAACCAAAGCATCCAGCAAGCAACATCATTGCGAACAGAGTAACGGCATACACCGTCTTGACAGGGTCACGCATGCAGAATCGATTTTTGTAGCAATATATCAACATATCAGACGTTCTGGCTCACCTATGCGGGAGCCCACCTCACTTCATTCAGAAGCGTGGCAAAGTATCCTTCGTCATCCTTGGATCACTTGTATGCTCATTGTGACTCTCATCGTTGCTATATTCCCCCATGATACCGATGAGGTGACTGGTGTTCATTTTCATGACGAGGAGATCATCGAAGAATGGATTGAAGTCCATGAAGCGGGGTACATCTCGGTTCCCCTTCATTCCACGATTCAATCTCATCTGGACTCGCGTCCATTTGTTGTTCAAGGAACCAACGCGAATGCATCGGGCGTAGCACTTTATCTCGATGTTGACGCCCAGACCTTTTCATATCCCCTGTACAATATGTGCTTTACCCATCCGTCTGAAACAGCCTTCGATCATGCAGTAGTCACCCTTACGGGTTCCTTTACCGGAACAGGATACACCTCTCCTCTCTCATCGGATGGTTGTACAGCCATCGGTGAATCGGTAGTTCCCCCCCTCCGAATCGATCTTCTTCATCATTGCACGACAATGAATACAACGACATGCAATCGAACAACCTCTTGGACGATTTTTGATGAGATACATGCCCCGATCGATCTCGATCTCGAATTGTATACTAGTGAAACAATGACTTCAGATGCTCCCCTCAGTGTAACCTTCATTGATGTGATGGGAGCCCCAATCGTAGGGCTTCTCATCGATGCAGCATCAGGTCCTGCAGAAACAGATGCATCAGGAACAGCTACTCTTCTAGGCAGTGATCTATCGTCGAATACCTCAGTTTTCACGGACCTTTCCCTCCTTTGGATGGAAGTTGATGGAGTAACCTACGCCATCACATCTGATTCCGGCCGTGCCTCTTTCCCAGAATTTTCTAAAATCACTCTTTCAATCACCTCAGATGACCGCCTTGGAAATCCTTGGTCTGGTGTCGCCCTGGCATTGCAACCCGATGTGCGTTATGGTAGCCCCCTCACTGACATCGGCCATTTGAATGAGAATGGAACAGCCACCTGGTCTGGGATTCTTGCAGCAGGCTCCTATGAGGTGGTTGGCCTGACTCCCAATACCACCTTCTCCCAACCCTATACTGGGGTATACGCCAAGGCAGATGGCGAACCAGCATGGGTGACACGCTTCTCAGTAGGCAATTCCATGGTACTCTCTGCATTCTCTCGAATCGGCCTGCTTCCAATCACTGGTCTGCTGAGTCTCGGCGTATTCCTTTGTACCGGCCGTTGGTTCATTCATCGTCTTGAAGCGCCCCATTGGGTTCACTGGTCGACAGCGATTGCAACATCCGGATCAGCAGCTCTAGTTCTTCTCGCCCATGCCGACATGATGAGTGACCTTCATTCTCTCAGTCTCTGGTTCGCCGGAACTGCCCTGCTTATCCATGGTGCTGACCGGTTTTCTGAGCACCGTTCTATCGAAGAAACTCCCCACCTTCTTGCAGGTATCCTCTTACTTGCATTAGCTGTCAGCATGCGCTTCATCACCCTCTCATTGATCCCTTGGTCCATTGGTGCAGTCTGGCTTCTCAGCTCCCGTTTTGAATGGAATAAAGAGCATCTTGTTGAGCGTGCCAGCCTTGCTGCCGTGATCATCCCCCTATTTCTGCTCAGTCTCACCCCGGTTCTATCGTACAACCACACCCACCATGGCTCCATCTTCGCTTACAATGCGCTTGATCGGATAGACCAGCCATCTTCTCCATCACATCTCACGGTCGTTTCGGCAACTCCAGAAGGATTTCCCACAGATACATCAGAAGCATTCCAGACAATGAACATGGAAACGCGAACATTTCTTATCGAAGAATCAGATGGATCAGATCACTTCGCTCGAATCCTCATTGTTCTGTTCATGTCGATGGCTTGGACTCCGATTGTGTTGCTTGGATGTGCTCTTGTCATCCAATCACGTCCATCTCTACACACACTATCTGGGCGCACAGCAGCAGCGGGGATTATCCTCTTTTCCACTCATCTCTTCTTACTCATAGTTCATGGTACTCCATTCTATTTCACCCACTGGAACGATGACGTCCGCTACTTGATTGCCTTTGTTCCCGCTGGCACTCTGATGATGGCTGGCGCATTATCACCTCATTCTCGTCCGCATCAGCCAGCTTTCCCTGCCGGTCTTGGAATCCTTACTTTTGTTGGGTTGCTGAATTTGCTTCCCCGCCTTCTCTTCGCTGGTCGCCGTCAACCCTTCAGTTGGGAGGCTGCAAAGTACAAGGACGCTATGTTCTCACTTGAGAGCATACGCAAACTCACTGATACGCCAGAATGGGTATTGAATGCCCAATTCGCTTGGCGCCCATTTCCCTGGCGCTTGTGGTTGAATCAATTCGAGGTCTTTTCCATTCTACTGACAGCAATTGCAGTTACCCTGCTCCTTATTACGCCTAAGCAGGCACCGTCAAGTGCCGATGATGAATGATAGAGATCATTTGTCAGGCACTTCAACGAACTGCTCATCTGGCATGATCATGCCCAGTTTGAGCGCTCCATCAGCAACTCGCTGGAAGGGGTCATCGACCTTGTTGATGGTGATGTCCCCAATCTCTGAGAGCTCATCTGCGATTCGAACCTCGATATTATCGATAAGTGAGCCACCACCAGCGAGGATGATGTTATTCCTTAGAAGAGGTTGATACTCAGGGTCGGCCCCTGCTACGATTTCTTTCAATCCATTCACGATGGGCGTCATAATCGTCTCACATGCCTCTTTGATCAAGTCCCCGATGTCAACATTCTGTGTCTTTCCTTCAACAGGAAGGTCCACCATGACTTTGCGGTCTTCACTTTGTACATAGGAATCAGCTTCCTTCCAAGTGCGTACCATATCGAGTGTGACTTGTGCTCCAGTATATTTTGCTCGGATGAGATCAGCGAGTACCTCATCAACTGAATCTCCAGCCCCATTAATCGAAATTTGATCATTCTCATTCGGGAAGGTGCCGTAGATTCGAGCAATATCTGTGGAACCAGAACCAATGTCGACAATAATCGACCCTCCAATCTCATCGAGGCTGAATGCTACTGCGAATGGTTCTGACACGACCATGATAGCATTGACAGACCCCTTCAGGAAAGACATGAGATTTGATTTGTCAGTGAAGGAGATGGTCGAAGGACTGCATATTACTCCATAGACCTCATCGAACTCATCCGAGTCAGATTTTTCAATTAGATGCTGAACGAAAGACCGCGCAGCAGCTCTATTCGTTTCATCATCTTGTGGTACTCCAGATTGCAAAGGGCGGTACAAGGTACACGCCAACTTGTTCACTAAAGCCTCGGCGCCGAAGAGCACATCTTTTCCTAGAAAATTCCGTGCGACGGGGTCCTTCGGACGACCAACGACGGTCTCTACCATTACGTTTGTCTCATTGCTTCCCATTATGGTCGATTGGTATGTTCCGAGGTCGATGCCTAAGACGAGTCTTTCTGCCATGGAGATTACTTCCGTAGTACCGCAGGGTCGTTCACGTTTTCAATCTGATGTGGGTTTTTGTCCTGAGAATCCTCTGAATTTTCAGGAAATGGATTCTTCCCCCGTCCATTTTCTTGGTCACTCGATCGCTGCTGTCGTGAGTGCAGAATCATTCCGACGAAGATAGCCGTAATGGCGCCCCACACCACAATCATCCAACTAGGCACCCCCCCTCCTTTCTCTCCAGCGCGTTGCGTATTCACAATTCCTCCACCATCACATCCCCCCTTGACAGACTCCCCAAGTACCGTCATAGGTATGCTGATGATTCCCTGAGGGGATGCCCCTTTCACAACTCCTTCTTCTATAGTCCATGCAGTTACATCACCGAGTTCGAATACTTGAACTCTGAAACTTTCCTTTTCATTAGGCGTAGATGTCCAAGATACCGTGACTTCATTACGTTGAGCTATGCTGATTCGTAGGCGTTTACATGCTTCATCCTCAAGACGAACAGGCCACGATTCAGGCACTTTAACCACCACTTCATCTAATTCATCCGATATCATATCCAATGGCTCATAACGCAGAAGAATAGGCCAATCATGTGTAGTCTCATTGTCTCGCAATAGATTGAATGTTCCATTCAGTTCGACTAGGGATGCCCATTCACCGACAAGATCCAAAGTATTGAGTTCTGGTCCTCGTATTGTCCACCTGTCTTGGATGATGTAGCCGTCTTTCTCCCATTCAGTAATGACCATCACACTTTGTGCAGCATCGACTGGTATCCATTCTTCGCATCCGATAGTATCCGAACCAATTAGAATTGAGCATGTTTCCAGCTTCCACTCTTCTTGTTCTGACCACGGATGAAATTCAAGAGGTACGCTCCATGTTGCATTCACCAGACTCTTAGGAACGTCGCGAATGAACGCTCCAAGTCGTATCCATGGCTGAGATAATTCACCTTCAATTTCCTCCCCTCTTTTCCATGCCGTACTGATTTCAATCAAGCGACCTTCACAATCCCCAAGTTCTCTTTCTTCGGGGCTTTCACCCACAATGGTTGCGCTGGCAATTGCTTGTGAACTTCCGTTCGAGCAGACCACCCCGTCCTGCCACCCCCCCTCAAGATTCGTGAACGTTGCCTCCCATGTCCACCCCATTTCATTGTCCATCACGACATCAAGGAGCCCACGACTATCGTCAAGGAATCGAACTGAGATGGTGGAATCCGATTGTGTGATTGTAGGCTCGTTCGCCCCTCCCAACCAATGAGTTTCAATGACTCCAGTAGCATTGAACCAAGCAAGATCCCCATCGATGACTTTCATCAGAAAAATGGTCAGATTCAGATTGTACGCCCCCCCATCAGTTGTCATTACTGAGAGGGGGACATCGATCACACCTGAGAATTCAGGGTCCCAATCGAATCTGAAGATGTCACTCGAATTGAATTCAGTATGCCGTTCTCGCCCTTCCGAACATTGTGGGGGAATACTTCCATCACAAGCATGTATTTTCACAATCGGTGTTTCAAGTCCATCCCAAGGATGAGATGGCTCCACTCTTAATGAATGGATATCGAGCTGAGCTAAGCGTTCAAGATTGAATAAATCATCAATCCGCATATCAACCCCCCCCCTTCCTTCATTTGCAATGATGCTCGCATTCCTCATTGCCTGTGAGATTTGGAGCATTATTGGGTCTACACCTACTGTAAGGGGCGTTGAAGTTTGCATCGAAAAAGGAATACTGCCATCATTACTAGTTCCATTTTCTCCGATTGTATTTGGCCGAGCCCCAATTACAGTCATGCCAAATCCGACCCTGCCCCCGTCAATCCCCAATGTATCGGGAAAATTTCCTTCAATCACAGTATTTGCAAAGAGTCTGAGAATAATTGAATCTGCGTTGAGTACAATCTCTGGTGAAAGGCGTATACCTTCCATGGAGAATTCAGGAGAATTTACAGCTCTTGCCTCTTCTAATGTAGTGTAGGTTCTGGATTTCCCATCCTCAAGATCATTCCCACAGGTATGTATCCCCGTATCTATCGAGATGCAGACTTGTAGATCATCATGCCCTTGCTCAAGTGGCCGGTCTGCCCAAGCTAACTGTATGGTGAGTCCCCCATTTCTCTGCACAGTCTTAGCATGTGGGACAAGTTCCCAATCCATCCCTTCTCCAGATGCCAGAAATGGACCCGTCAAACCCGATGAGGTCAAACGAGATGTCATCAATCGATCAAGTGGTCGGTCCCCCACTCCACTCTGTAATCGTAGAGCTAAGCGCTCTGCCACCGCTGGTGCATCTTCCCTCTTGGCCCGATAGCTATCGTAGATCCAGACCCCTGGTGCAGGCATCTCCTCTCCATCCTTTTCGATATCTTCGATTCCCCCCCAGTCAATCAAACGACTCAGGTTGAGTCGGCCCCACCCCTGTACACCATCAAGTGGGGCCCCAACTGGACCAGATTGATGCGTTGCCCCAGCAATGGAGGTTGTCGCAGCCCCTGCAAGTGACCTCAGCAATGGACCACTGGGCTCAAATCCATGACCTACTATGATCATTCCTTGGCTTTGAGCATCGGGTGGCCACCATGCAGGCCGAATATCTTCAACAGGAACCAGATGCGCGGCAGTCTCATCTCCCATAATCCATCCTTCTCGAACCATTTGTTCAATTTGGCCAAGTGTTGACGCAGCCATTGGAGTTGACATTGAGGTTCCAGTCTTTGCCATGAATTCTCCATTGAGTGTTTGGGATGACCCGTCTGCCTTTGCAGAAAGAATCGAATATCCAGGAGCTAGAAGATGCACCCCCTCTCCTCCTTCCAATGCAGGTCCTTTGTTTGATTGATAATAGACTCCGCTACTTCCCGAAGAAGCTCCTATCGACAGGACGTTCCGAGCATTTGCAGGTTCAAGTGCGGTCCCCCCATTATTTCCCGGCGCAAACAGAACAACACTCCAAGGATTCTCTCGCGACCATCTGTCAAGAACCGCCGCTCTTTCAGTGTACGTTAGCGTATCATCTCCCCAAGATTCACTATGGATGATAGCACCATTCACCCCCCCTTCAGCAAGCAATCTGTCAAGTTCAGGTGGTGTCCAATCCCCATCGACGATATCTTGAATGACGAGTCGAGCAGCATGGCTTGCAGCAGTTCCTTCTCCCGGCATTGATCCATTCCTATCTTCTTGGCTCCCCGCCTCGTATTCTTCAACATCCCAGCATGCAAGAATTCCAGCAGTATGGGTCCCATGCCCAAAGTCAGCGTCTCCATTTCTGTCCTCTTCATCGATACTCGTGTTGTGAACCACTATCTTCCGATGAGAAAGACTTGGAACCCCAACAGATGTTTCGGCAGTACCTGAGGCATTCAGATTCCTAAAACAATCATGGCCTCTATCAATCCCTGAATCTGCGGATGCAAGAATCACACCTTCACCATTCATCCCGAATGCCCATGCAGCAGCATATTCTTGAATCGAATCTCCACTCACTAGAGCCGCGGATTCAGCATTCCTCCCCTTCGTTGTGAGAACCTCTTCCACATGATGGACTATTGGCAATCCCCGAATCCATTCCATGATATTTTCACTGTGGTCTAATGGCGGAAGATGAATCACAGTTGGGCGCAGTACATTTTCAGGAGGTCTATCGACCCCCAGTGCTCCCGAAGGCACTTTCCTCGTCTCCCAATCATGACCGTTCACAATCATCAATTCTAAGCCATCACCTAATCTTGTGATTATGCGATCAATTTCCTCTGAACTTGCATCGTACTGCAAAATAACTCTGTATTCTGCTCCCGCGCCTCCCGATATAGAAATGGTATCATCCCCAACAATCTCAATCCCGGCACTGAATGGCGCCAGCACGGTCAGCAACAATATGGCCGCCGTTCGCCGTGCGACGATTATGCGCACATCTAACCCTACAGCCCAACGCGTTTAAGGGGGTGCCTCATTTGGGCCGCCCATGCTCGTCTTCAGGGTGCAGGGGACCTTCCCCTCAGGTCTGAATATCCAACATTTCACGATGGACGTTCTAGGGGAGGATGAAAGTGCAGCCAGAGAGCGTCTTTTTTCGCTCATAGGTAGCCGTCACCGGGCGAACCGACGTGCCATCATCATTGAGGACATGAAAATCATCCAGCCCGCAGATTCAGCAGACCCAGTAGTTCTTCACCACTTTGCGATTCCTTCTTCAGAGGAGGAATAGGTGGCTTCCACGTGGAGGCTGATGACGAGATACGCCGTCTTGCCCGCTTGGTTGAGTTGAACCGAGATCAATTATTGCAATTGGATGAGCAGCAACAAAAAGTCTCATCTGTCTTGAATGAGCATCGCGATGTCATTCAATCTTTGAAGGATCTTGAAGGTGGGGTAGAAGGTCATTTTATGACGCCACTTGGAGCTGGCGTAGCACTCAAACACACTTCGACTGAAGAGATGCCCGTCATTGTTGATATCGGTTCAAACATTCACATTGAGACCCCCCCGGAAATTGCTGCGGAACTATTGATTGCACGAACCGAGCAACTTGGCGATCTCATTCAGCGTATTGAGGCGGAAAAAACGGCATCAAATACAGCAATTCAGCAATATGCCAAACGGTTTGAGATTCTCGCCCAACAGCAAAGTGACAATGCAACCCCCCTCCCCCAACAAGAAATTTCAGGCCCAGAAGACGATTCCTCCTCTCAGACACGAACCACACGTCGTTCACCCGGCGGAGGTTTGACACTCGACGACTGACCAGAGGTCCACGATGGGTCTGTTCGATAGATTCCGCCGCCGCCTCAAAGAGGTCGGTTCGGAGACAGATATCGGCGAATTGACTGCAGATCCCTCCTCAGAAGAAGCCTCAGCAGCAGAAAAAGATGGAGAACGCCGCCGTCAAGAGGCGATTGGAGCTCAGACTCGCCAACGTCCTGATGTCGTTGAGGATCCATCTCCAGTCCCTCTAGCAGAAGATGATTGGGACGATGACCTCGATTTTACTCCCCCTTCCAAAACCCGCCGCCGACGAGCATCCAAAGAATCCCTCCCCCCTTCTCGCCCTCAAGGGTCTGCTGTTGATCTCAGAACTAATCGGAGTACCACCGGCCGTCAACTTGTCTCGGTATCTTCGGCACCACGCGGTTCTACGCATCGCGTCGATGCCACCACATCTTCAGGACAGAATGTTCTCATCGATCTTGGTGGGGGCGTTGTCTCTAAGGGGGGCCGAATTGTCAAATCAGGTCCCGCACTTGATGGTTTGATTGAAGATTTGGAAGTTGTGATGCTTGAAGCCGATATGAGTCGTGCAGCAGTTTCAGATGTTCTAGGTTTGATCAAGAATGAATTGATTGGTCGCCGTTTGCGCAAAAAAGCCCCATTAGAGAAGGTGATTGAAGCCTCATTGATCCGAGCCCTTCGGTCGATGCTCGATGCTGATTATTGGGATTTCTTCGCGACTGTACAGAAGTTTGTCGATGATGGTGATGCCCCAGTGGTGGTGATGCTTGTTGGAGTGAATGGTACGGGTAAGACGACGACGTGTGCAAAACTTGCCCATCATTTTCGCCAGCTTGGCCTTCGTAGCGTTCTTGCAGCAGCAGATACATTCCGTGCAGCGGGCATTGATCAGTTGGCCGAACATGCAAAGCGTTTGCAGATTCGGTGTATAGCAAGTGAGCGAGGAGGCGATTCTGCTGCCCTTGTACGTGATGCGATTGATCATGCCAAAGCAAGGCGAGTGGATGTAGTGATCGTCGACACTGCCGGTAGGATGAGCAATAAAACAAATCTCATGGAAGAATTGCGCAAGGTTCACCGCGTTGCAAACCCCCATCTTGTCCTCTTTGTCGGTGACGCTCTTGCAGGAAATGACGTGACCGAACAGGCAGTTGAGTTTCAGCGCATTCTCCAATATGACGGGGCTGTTCTTTCAAAGTTAGATACAGATGCCAAAGGGGGCGCTGCCTTATCGATTGCATATGCTACTGGCAAACCAATCGTGCTTGCTGGTGTTGGTCAAGAGTATGAGGATCTCAAGCAGTTTGAACCAGATTGGCTTCTTGAACAACTATTCGAATAAGAGGGAAAGGGAGACAAAGCCCTCCCTCCTCCCTTCTCTTCATGGAAGAGATTCTGACGCGCCTCCCGGGATGGTCAAATGAGATATCTGGTTTTAATCAAGGGACCCTTCTCCTCCTGGTAGGAATTATCTTCGCCGCCTTGCTCTCAAAAATCCTCGCCTCTGTCATCATTACTCGCTTTCTTTCTCCATTCTGCAAAGGGCATACTCTCGCAGAGGAATCAGTTCTTGAATCACGGGGTTCACTTGGAACTGCAGCCGGTGCCGCCTTCATCTTTCTCGGTTTGAAGGAACTATCTTCTGCAGAATCAGCAATGATGCCCCTATTGGTGGAGACTTGGGGCATTATCATTGCTCAATTGGTGATGTTATTCGCTCTTATCATCTGGATGTTCCGTCTAGTGGGGATCATTCATGCCATTGTTGCATACGTTGACGATGACGAAGAACTTGATTCCTCTGAGAAGACATTGATCACTGCATTAGAGAGTGTGATGCGTTTTCTGATTGTGATTTTCGGGTCAATTTTCATCGCAGATGCTCTTGGTTTTCAATTATCAACTCTCATCGCTGGATTAGGAATCACTGGTATTGCCCTTGCTCTTGCAGCCAAGGACACAATTTCCAATCTCTTCGGTGCGATCACAGTCTTGCTTGACCGTCCGTTCAAGGTTGGAGATTGGGTTGTGATTGGGTCTGCAGAAGGAGAAGTGATTGATATTGGCCTCCGCACCACCCTGATACGAACAGGCGTTGATACAATCATCACCATGCCGAATGCAAATCTAACCAATACCCCGGTTGAAAATTGGGGAAAACGTCGTTGGCGAAGGTATCGACCCCTCTTCCAATTCGATATCAATAGCGATCCTGATGATGTGCGTACGTTTTGTGACAATGTGCTCGAGTTGATTCAAAAACATCCCAAGACTCTCAAAGAAGATTCCTCTTGGGTTAACGTTGCAGCATTGGGTCCATTAGCCATTGATGTTGACTGTAACATGTACTGGGACATATCATCTGGGAAAGAAGAGCGAGAGGCTCGAGATGAATTTCTTCTCAATGTCATGAATGCAGCCAAGGAACTCACCCTTGAATTTCATGATGCCCGAATCCGGACATCTCGCTGACCTTTGCCGTCAAATATGTACGTCTACCTCGCGTATCGTGACATCAGTTATTGTTGCGGGCTGTGGCCTTGTAGGTGCATGGATTGGGGACCGCTTACATCATTCAGGCCACGAAGTGACCATGATCGATACTGACACCGCCCGTCTTGCAGCCCTTGAATCTCAAATCATGGGAATTCACGGTCAGGCAACCCGTGAAGTCATTTCCACCCATCTTTCTTCATTTGGCAAGAGCATCATCGTCAACGCCCTTCCAGGTCGAATAGGCCATCAATTCCGACTTGAAGTATGTGACCTTGGAGTATCAATCATTGATGTTTCATTTTCGCCTGAGGATCCCCGCGAACTACAGGATGCAGCAATCAACGCTCACACCTCTATTATTTTCGATACTGGTGTTGCACCGGGTTTCTCAAACATGTTGCTTGCCGAAGCTGTTCGCCGACAAGGCCCTCTTTCCAAGGGTTTGATCAAAGTAGGTGGAAATCCAACCAAACCTGATGACGCATGGTCATACATGGCCCCATTCTCCCCTTCTGATGTGATTGAAGAATACACCCGCCCAGCCCGTGTTCTTCGTGACGGTTCAGTTATTGTTCTTCCAGCACTGAGTGACCGTCATTTGATTGATGTACCCAATAAGGGTACAATGGAAGCATTTCTCACTGACGGGCTTCGCTCAGTCTTGGATACTATTCCCTCAGTGAGTTTGGATGAATTCACGATACGCTGGCCGGGGCATATTGAACGCTATCTTGATCAAAAGGATCACATGGATGAATCATCTCTGATTTCAGAGTGGTCTTGGGACCCGCAACGTCCTGAATTCACATGGATGGAAGTGGTTGCTGAAAGTGATTCAGGCACAATCCGCTGGGTAGTTGAAGCCGAAGGCAATGCATCCGGTTCATCAATGGCAAGAACAACCGGAGCAATCACCTGTGCTCTTGTTGAGTGGACCGACCAAGCAGAATTGAGCCCAGGCATCTATTCTCCCGAAGCACTCCCTTCCGATGCACTGGCTCATTGCCTTCATTGGTATGACAAGAGTGGTGTTGGCATTACTTGTGATGAATCTAGTTGAATTCATTCATCGGCGTTGGAATCGCCCATCATCTAATCTCAGCCAAGAACCTTCACTTTCGTGCATGTACCATTGATTTCCATCATCATTGTTGACGTATTGGCCACCGGGCGGCAGTTCAGTCCATTCGACGACCCATTGTCCACTGTCATTAATCTGATACCCGGACATTATGCTCCCCCCTTCTTCATCTTCTCCTGATTGTTTTCTCATTAAAAGCAGAACAACGCCGATAACCGCTATGATGATTGGAATGATCACAGTGGCGCCAAGTGCGATACCTCCTCCCCCATTCACGCCTGCGGCAGCACTACGCTGGCTAGCTTCACTCGATGAATCATCATCAGCGGGATTTATTGCATCAGAGAGATTTGTTTGTGAAGTATTTGTACTCGTTTTATTTTCTTCACCGTCTCCGTCCAAGGGCCCAGTATCGCCGTCTATATCGCTCACATCAGAATCATCGGGGTCAGAATCTGGAGATTCACCATTAGGTGTCTTATCGATAGAATCAACCATTCCGTCACCATCAGTGTCAGGATTCAAAGGATTCAGCCCATGCTCAACTTCAAATCCATCCATTAATCCATCACGATCACTATCTGGATGATTCATATCAGTACCATGGTCAACTTCACCTTGATTGGTGAGCCCATCCATGTCCTCATCCCCGTCCTTATCAGTCACATTCCAATCAATCTGGTCGTTTGATTGAGTAATCGGGCAAGCACCCTCTACAGAATCAGAGGGGAGTGGTTCATCTGCATGAATCGCTACAGTTTTCTCATCCCTACAAATCATCCTTAGGTTGACCTCTCCCTTTCCAATCGCGGGATCAAGAGGAGCAGCATCTTCCAAATCGAGAACCCCGTCACCATCATCATCGTCATCAATCGCGTTACACTCTCCATCTTCATCAGTATCGATCGGCACATCATCTCTGTCGAGTGGATTCGAATAACATGTGATTTCCTTACTATCGAGATGTCCGTCACCGTCATCATCAGCATCAATGACGTTACATTCTCCATCCCCATCAGTATCGATTGGAGTTGAATCTTCATCTCCTGGGTCGGTACTACATTCCCCTTCTGCAACGTCAGACCACGAATCACCATCATCATCCCCATCTTCACTGTCGCAGACTCCGTCTCCATCTAAATCGTCTGGAACGGATGATTGGTCCATTGAATCAGTTCCACATATGCCTTCATCCTCATCACTCCACGAATCACCATCATCATCGAGGTCCGCATTATCACCGATTCCATCATCATCTGAATCAGTGGTTTCACTAGCGTCATTTGGGAATGCATCCGCATTATCCCCCACTCCATCCCCATCAGTATCTTCCCATTCAGCCGGGTCGTTGGGAAACACGTCTGTATTATCCCCTACCCGATCCCCGTCCAAATCAGAAGTTTCAGTTCCGTCTTCTGGGAATGCATCCGCATTATCTCCCACTCCGTCCCCATCAGTATCCTTTGTTTCAGCAGCATCATTCGGGAATGCATCCGCATTATCTCCTACTCCATCCGCATCTGAGTCAGCAGTTTCAGCAGCATCATTCGGGAATGCATCTGCATTATCTCCTACTCCGTCCCCATCAGTATCCTTCGTTTCAGTAGCATCATTCGGGAATGCATCCGCATTATCTCCTACTCCATCCGCATCCGAGTCAGCAGTTTCAGCAGCATCATTCGGGAATGCATCGGAGTTGTCCCCGACCCCATCCCCATCCGAGTCATCCCATTCATTCGGATCATTTGGGAATGCATCTTGTGCATCTGGTATTCCATCCCCATCCGCATCTGGGGGCGGCGGTGGTGGTGCAGTGCTGAATGTGGAAATTGTTAGGGTATAGTTTCCAGACCCTATGTAAGATTCAATTGTGATGTAAACGATGCCAGCAGTGATATTCGTTCCATTTGATGAGACAACCTCAGGATTGTAGAGTAAGCTGTAATTAACTAAGGATTGATTTCCATTCCAGAGGAAGAGGTCGTAATCATTTCCCGTAGGCATTGTCAAGGTAGCGTACAATCCAGTGGTGTTTGGTAAGAGGAAGGAATACACATCAATCCAATCATTCGTGTCATGTACATATCCTGTGTATGCTCTCGCAGCGGTCAGATTCACTGCCGTTGTAGTTGAGTTTCCAGCATCCCTTCCACTTCCAGCATCATTTTGTCCAGATGGCCCCGTCTGCCCCCCTCCTCCACTAGTGGGGAATGTAGTGATTGTCAAGGTGTAATTTCCCGATCCAATATATGCCTCGACGGTGATGTAGATCATGCCAGCAGTGATGTTAGTTCCATTTGATGAAACAGATTCTGGATTGTAGAGCAAGCTGTAATTGACCAGAGACTGATTCCCATTCCATAATAACAGATCAAAGTCACTCCCCGTGGGCATGGTAAGCGTAGCATATATCCCCAACCCACTTGAGAGATTGAATGCATATGCATCCAATATATCGTTAGCATCGTGCACGTATCCTATGTATGCCCCTGCTGCAGTCAGATTCACGGCCGTCGTTGTTGAGTTCCCAGCATCTCTTCCGCTTCCAGCATCGTTCTGCCCGGTCGTGGTGTTTCCACTAGTATTATTCCCACTTGAATTTCCAGAACCACCACTCGAATTAGTTGAGAATGTGCTTATCACTAGCGTGTACGCCCCAGCCCCTGAGAACGATTCAACGACGATGTAGACCATTCCATTAGTGATATTGGTACCATTACTGGAGACCACTTCTGGGCTGACCACTCCCGCACTGGTATTGACAACAGATGGGACGTTGTTGTACAGAAGTAGATCGTAGTCTGTCAGAGCTGGCATTGCAAGACTCGCATATACGCCCGTTCCGCTTGAGAGATTGAGTGCGAATGCATCTGTGATGTCATTTGTGTCATGGACGTATCCTTTGTAGGTGCCAGGACCAGTGAGGTTCACAGCAGTTGCAGTTGTATTTCCAGCATCCCTTCCACTTCCCGCATCATTTTGGCCAGTCCCAGTAGACCCCCCCCCTCCTGATGAGGTGGCTGAGAATGTAGTGATTGTGAGGGTGTAATTTCCAGCACCAGCATATGCCTCGACGGTGATGTAGATGATGCCGGCAGTGATATTAGTTCCATTTGATGAGACAGCTTCGGGAGAATAGGTGAGGCTGTAATTGACCATGGATTGATTCCCATTCCAAAGGAAGAGGTCAAAATCATCTCCTGAGGGCATGGCGAGTGTAGCATATACTCCCAATCCAGTTGAGAGATTGAATGCGTATGCATCGGCCACGTCGGTAGTATCATGCACATATCCTGTATACACCCCCACGGACGTCAGATTGACAGCAGTTGTACTCGAGTTTCCAGCATCTCTTCCACTCCCAGCATCGTTCTGTCCTACCGTGGTGTTTCCACCAGTATTATTCCCACTTGAATTTCCAGAACCACCACTAGAATTAGTTGAAAATGTACTCACCATGAGTGTATATGTTCCCGCTCCTGAAAACGATTCAACGACGATGTATACCATCCCACTAGTGATATTGGTACCATTACTGGAGACCACTTCTGGGCTGACCACTCCCGCACTGGTGTTGACAACAGATGGGATGCTGTTATACAAGTACAAGTCGAAGTCCGCTAGAGCAGGCATAGTAAC
>Ga0208408_1000976_pt1 | contig 16955 bp, 9 predicted proteins | sample ETNtaG_4_FD_185776 | JGI IMG/M metagenome (GOLD analysis project Ga0208408, IMG submission 185776) | Marine microbial and viral communities from oxygen minimum zone, Eastern Pacific Ocean - ETNP201406SV67 (SPAdes) (version 2) | ecosystem: Environmental > Aquatic > Marine > Oceanic ... | reverse complement strand
GCCGATTTTACAATAAACCTCCTGCGGCATCTATTGATGTGCCATGTTTTCATTGAATTTATCTTAATATTTTTTTGATAAAATCATTACGATTTATTGTATTTCAATATTTTATAAATAAATATCATCCAGTAAGTCAATTTTGATGATTATACCTTTATTATAATATTTACAATATGTTATATAACAGTATATTTTATGTAAATCTACAATAATTACAACTATGCTCTTGCCTGCTAGAAAATAATAAACGCCCTGGCCTGCAGTCATGTTTAATTATTATTTGCAACCATATACGGATCTAGAATCATTTAATAATACTGGCTATGAAGGTCTATGTTTTTCAAGTCCTTGAAACTTAACCATCAAAAGTCTCCAGGAAAAGATGGATAATATATCCACTGCAGAAAACATGGGTAGAACTTTTACAATTGCAATGATTATTGAAACTGCCGGTTAGACACAACAACGTATATTTAATATTCCTTTTTATACTATTCTTGTATAACCTTGTATATAATAGACTTATGGCACGTCATAATCCCGTCGTATTAATAGGTGCTGTTTATTTATGATATATAATATTCAACTATATTTTTTTATAAATCCACGTTTCAGTATAATAATACCTTGAATTTATGTTCCAATTCCAATATCAATATTGTGTTAATCGTGGATCAATCTCCTTAGCCCAGGCATCTATCCCGCCCACTAGGTTCACTGCGTTATATCCCTGCCGTACCAGATAGCGGCAAACCACGAGTGAGCGCCCCCCAGTATGACACATGACAACGATGGGAACCCGCTTGTCCAATTCGGGTAAAATATTCGGAATGTATTCCATGGGTATATGCCGCGCAAATTTTAGTGCACAAATATCCAATTCCTTTTTTTCCCTTACATCCAAAAGAATAAAATCCTCTTTTGTATCCATTTTTTCTTTCAGAGCAGAAACGGATATTTCTATCATGACAACACTCTATAAGACCGCCGAGGCTGGATTATCAGTGATCACTCCAGAAACACCGCGCTTTATACACCATTGAATTCCCGGTAAAGAATTCACAGTCCACAGATTAACACCGAGGCCATGTTTCACACACTCACCAAACATGGCCTCATCAGCGAGCCCCGCTTCAGGGTGTAAAAAATCCGGGTGAATCCAGTGAGTCAGCATAGCCAGCCTTACATCATCAACAAGGTAACCCACATAGACCTGGGGATGAAACAGTCTTAAATATCCCACGACAAAAGGGTTGAAACATGACAAAATAAAGCGATGTTTTATTCTTCCTGCACGGGTCATCCTGCCAATTGTCCTGGCAGTGGAAAGATCAAAAACAGATTTGCATTTTATTTCTATATTCAGGAAGATGTGCCCGGGTATTTGATCCAGCACATCGGTCAGCCTGGGGATCGGCTGCATATTTTCCGGGTGGCTGTAGACACCTGCCCGAATCAAACCCAGGTCTTTATAGTTCTTTTCATAAAGCCAGCCATGGCCGTTTGTTTCCCGTTCCAAGTCAAAATTATGGGAACATACCACCGTATCGTCCTTTAACTGGCAAACATCCATTTCCAAATAGGTGAACCCATAGTCTATCGCCTCCAGGAAGGCAGCTGCTGTATTTTCCGGGGCGCGAACCTTTGAACCTCGATGTGCTATCATGACTGTTCCGAAGTCATTAAATACATTGTTTTTTCTGGCCCGCCAGTAATAACGGTGACGTACAAACGCCAGCAGAATGATAATGGCTATAAATGACAGCAGCACTGTCAAGGTTTCAGCACCAGGTGCCTGAAATTTTCTTCTGTTCGTATATAATCTTCCTCAAACCAGGTGGTGCGGTACTGGCCACTATGATAAAGCTGTGCCTGGTCTCGGTAATGAGGGCTGCCGGGAATTCCAGACTGTCCGGTAGGCAGAATAAACTGCGTTTCATTCAAATTGGAAAAATCAACAATGCGCCTCATGGAGGCGCCGGAGGTTTGATGGTAGGGCTTATGAAAGGAATATCCGCCGGCATTGGGTGTTTTATCAGAGCCGCCGGTACGGTAGGGACCGACACTTAAATCAAAAAGCCAGTTCAAAAAACGGACTTTGGACAACAGGTGCCTGTGGGTTACTGAATGCGCATCACCCCACTTCCAGTTGGAATGATTGACACCATAGCTGCTTTCAATGTTATCAACGGCGTTTGTAATGGATGTGTATATTATTTCATCCAGGGATTCTATTCTTAATTTTGTTTCAATATTGTCTATCCATGAGGAATTCTTGTTTTTTAAAACCTCTCTGATATTTCTATTCACCAGGTAATTCAATCCGGTATAGGCATCCAAATAGTTCTTTCCCAGCAAACTGAGTTCATCGCCATAAAGATTGATCGTCAGGCTGCGCATAAAGGCGTGGAAGATAAGCGCTGCTTCTGAATCAACGCCTTCTACGCCGTTCCATTCCCGCAGATATCGAAATGCCCTGGCCAGGTTTCCTGTTTCATCTCCTTTCTCGACAGCCAGTATATAGGGGGTTATTTCTTGGGCGAATGGAGACGTGAGTTCAAGTTGGATTGATTTCATATCTTCTACTGTGGCATTTACAAGGGTATCCAGTCTTTTCTTTATCTGTTCCGCCCTGCTGGGATCCGCCCATAGCCCGCTGATATAGTAGGGGAAATTATCACCGATGGTTTTGTTATTGGCGGTGGAGATATATCCGGTTGGAGGATTAAACAGGTATGGCATTTGACTGTAGGGCACTTTCCCTTTCCAATCATATTGTGAATCATTTCCAGGTCGTGGTACCATGCTGAACCCCTCCTTGCGGACGGGGACAAACACAGCGGGACGCCAGCCTATATTTCCATCCGCATCTGCGTATACAATATTTTGCCCGGGGACACCAAAATTATTCAGTGACTTTGTAAAATCATCCCAGTTTTCCATGGTGTTTATACCAACCCAGGCATCCATTTCCTTGGTGACCCAATGTCCGGTCCACGACATAGACATGGCTGTATCATCATTCCGCAAAAGAGAGTGTATATCGCTGATGATAGGACCATGGTGGGTCAACCGGATCACAATGGTGGTGTCCTCACCATTCTTTAAAGGAATGGTTTCCTCCAGAACTGTCATAGGCAGCCATTTATCATCATGTCTGTACTCGTTCTTATTATCAGGATTGATTGTTTCTATAAAAAAATCCACATCATCCACCATGGTATTTGTAAAGCCCCAGGCCACATGCTTATTCTGCCCGATGACCGGAACTGGAATCCCCGCGATGCACACACCGGACACATCAAATCGCCCTCCTTTTAAATGCATCTCAAACCACCTTGGAGGCTGAGTAAATGCCAGGTGGGGGTCATTTGCCAGTAACGGTTTTCCAGAAGCTGTTCTGGAGCCGGAGATTACCCAGTTGTTGGAGCCAATATCCGCATTGTGCTCTCCAAACAGGTCCCGCAATGCAAATTCCTGATCGAGTACTGCATCAAATACGGGCTTGAATTGATCATATTCTATGGCCGCAATTGTGGGTTTATCATCAGCGTAGCCGGGGATGATTTCAGCAAGTTTCTCTTCACCAAAATATGAAGCAATGGCTCCATAAACAATTTCCGGTTCCCAGGCGCCCTGCATTTCATGGGCCATCATCCTTTCATAACCGGCAACGATAGTTGGGTCCCATAGCGGAGGATCCATACCCAGGATTTTGAATTCGATAGGCGGATCTTCCTTTATTTCCTTGATACGGGAATTGATACCATTGCAGAACGAATTATAGATAGATCTTTTATTGACATCCATGGCTGCAACCATTTTTTTTGCTGTAGCGTGTATTCGCCATGTACGCAGATAAATATCCGTTGATAAGAAATCATCTCCCAGCGCAGATGCAAGCTCCCCTCGAACACCCAGGGCCACTGTTGACAATTGGAATAAACGCTCCCTGGCTGCCAGGTAGCCCGCAGCGTAAAATAAATCATCTTCATTCCGGGCAAATACATGGGGTACGGCCCATTCGTCAAAGAAAACGTCCACAGAAGACGTTAATCCATCAAGCTGTATTTCGCCCTCGTACCTGGGTAGCGGGTGATGCAGCCACACCCAAAACCAAAAGAGAATAAGTACAAGAAACCCAACGATAGTTTTCCAGATGCGTTTATTCATAATATCTTGGCCAATCGATTAATGTATCTATAAAATTTACTGAGAATAAAATTAATGTTGTTTGAGAGTAAACAACAGCCAGTTTAAAGGATCCAGATCCAGGGTGGATGTTGCAGGTATAGAAACCCCCGTTGGCTTTTCAGAAACATTTATGGTGATAGTTTCCAAGGAAAACTTTCCCTGATATCTGACCTCTACCGGTAAAATAAACCCTGTTTCGGACCACCAGAGCTCAATAAACTGTTTTTCTCCATTGTGGTAAATTTTTGTTTTCATATTCAGCGTCGGATAATCTTTCTTGAATAAATATTGATCAAAAAACCATTCCAGCGCCATCCCGGAATTTTCCTCCAGTAGCTCCGCAAATTCCCGGGTGGATGTCTGGTTGTTAGGCCGGCGCTTGGGTATCTTTATAAATTCCTTCAGGGTGCTCTTCAGTACCAGATCGCCAACCAGGTAGCGCAGCATATGCAGTACATAAGCTCCTTTGTAATAGACATCGTTGCCTCGTGTAGCCTCTGTGGTTGCTGGTCTTTCCGGTACAATAGGATGTTCGTTGGAGATGTTTTTCCCGCATCGGTCTCTCATAAAGGCGTGGTAGGCGCCCAGGCCAAATTCTTTTTCAACATACAGGGCCTCAGCATAGGTAACAAATCCTTCGTGGATCCAAAAATCTGCCCAGTCTGATACGCTGAGATAATTTCCCCACCATTCGTGGCCCATTTCATGGAACAGCAGAAAATCATAGCCCAGTTTTGTATTTTTGTATTTATTGCCGTATGCAATAATGGTTTGGTGTTCCATGCCCCAATAGGGAGTTTCCACCAGGCCAAATTTTTCATCTTGCCAGGGATAAGGCCCAAATTGCTCAGCATAGAAATTGAGATATTTCTCCGCTTTTTCCAGCAGTTCCTCAGCACCATCCCTGGATTCGGGCAAAACATAAAACTCCATATATAGAGGCTGACCCTGGATAAGGCCTCTTCGGGATACGGTCTCAAAGTTTCCTATAGTGATATTAACATTATAGGTGCTGATTGGATACTGGGTTTTCCAATGCCAAGTTTCCCTACGGTTCCCTTCGTTTACGATCCCCTGCAATAATCCGTTGCTGGCAACTTTAAGTGGTTCTGGAACGGTGACGTAAATATCCACACTGTCTGGTTTATCACTGGGGTGCTCCTTGCAGGGATACCAAATGTGGGCACCATTCTGCTGGCAGGAAACAGCAATCCAGGGATATCCATCTTCGCTGGCGGTCCAGGTAACTCCGCCATCCCAGGGCGGGTTTGCGGCCTCCGGCGGCTTGCCTTTATAGGAAATCTTCAGATGATGATTACTGTTTAAATCCAGACCGGGGTTTTCAATGAATAGTTTATCGCCGCGCTGAAAGAAAACCATGGATTTTTCATTGACCCAGGCGTTGGAAACGCTGTAGCTAGATAAGAGATCTAATACAAGCCTGTGGGGTTTCCTTTTAAGATTAAACCCGATCGTCACTGTTCCACCGATAGTTTTCTTTTCTGGATCCAGCGCAATTCGCAGTTCGTAATGATGCACATCCATAGCCGCCTGGTTTTTTGTTAAGGGTCCACCGGAGCTCGTCTTCAGACCAAGAACTACGGTTGAAAGCAGGAACAGCTGTAGGCATCTCCGTATCATTATTCCTGTACTTTATACTGATACTGATAAATCCCCGCTATTTCATCCACAGCAATCATGGTTTCAAACCGCAGGGATAATTCAGTAATGGGATCAGTGAAGAGGCGAACACCAGCGCCAAAAACAAAAGGATGGGGTGTAATATATAAATGGGTCAGGAAGGGGGCGAAACGGGAATAGGTCTTCCCGCCCCCAATGATAAAACATCGCTCGGCAGCAAGTTTCGACAGAACTGATTCTGGTGCATCATCGCGGCGAACCACAATCATGTCCCTCCCATCCAGTTGATGGTTGAGGGTCTCATAGGTGTTGGAGCCCATGATCACTGGAAATCCTATGGTTTGTTTTTTAAATAAATGGAGGTCTTTCGACCAGGCTGTTACTTCCCGGCTGTGGCGGGCAATAAAGCCGTCAACTGTAACTGCCGCAATGAGAATAACATCTGTTGGCATCTCCTACCGGTAAACCCTGGATTTTTTCCAACTTTTTATATCATCATAGTTACTTTGAAGTTTTGATTCATTCATATGGTCTTTCGCAAAACCTAAACTATTAACCATTTTTTTACTGGGTTCTCCAATTGCAACTTCTAAAACATTGACTACAGTGCTTTGCTCAATTCCGCGTAAGGCATTAATGGTTTTTTGATCCCGTTCAAAATCAGCATCAAACTCAAAAACAATATCCTTATGTTTTATGGCCCGTTCAAAAATACTTTTTGGTTTTTTTTCCAACACGTCAATTGCAGCCTGACGGTATTTTTCAAACATTTCAGGAGTAAGACCTGACACCAGATCCGGCAATTGATTGATATATTCATTTGCTCTTTTGTTCAATTCATCGGCAGGATAAACGCCGGATTGGATTATAAAAAATAAATATTGTGCATCTTCCCTCCTTTGCGTACCAGACCAAACAATATAGCCGAGCTGCTGATTGGTTCGCATCTCTGTGAAAAACGGCCTATCTATCGCCCCAGATATAATCAGCGAAATAGCTCTGTTTACAGGATTATCAACACCGAGATAATATTCTCTCCAGAAACAGGAATTGTTCACTTTTGTTTTTTGAACAGCTTGTATCTTTTCCGATTCGGTCTGCTGCAGGTACTTAACTTGAAATGCGGCCTCTTTTGATATTGCCTGGTTCTTCAAGCCCTGCTTCAATATTTGCAATGACTCTTTCGCCTCCTCTTTGCTGTAATCGCCATATACTAATCCCTCTATAAAAGCCTGTTGATAAATTTCCCCTGCAAAAGAAGAAATATCCTTTAAAGTAATTCCCGCTGCGTTCTGGTATAATTCATCAGGGCTGTAGTAGACATTTCTAAATATCCTTTCGGTTTGGTCCCTGGTAATGCGCCAGGCATCGGAAAGATGAAAATTTTGGTACTCCCTGATTATTCTATCTTTGATGCCGGAAAACTGTTCTTCATTTATATCAGGAGTAATGAGATGATTGATCATTGTTTTTAACAAAACAATGGATGATTCTCGATAGCCGCTGATCGTTATAAATACTCCTTCGTACCCATCGGAAATGTTGTAGTTCAGACCCGCTTCTTTTGCCGGATATGCAAGTTCGTTTAAAGATTCATTCACGCAGGCAATATAAAATTTTAGCTTTGCCATAAACGCAGGGTTCATTTTTTCTTTAGAAAAAAAGACTTTATAGGTTATGACGCCTTTCGGCCTGAGGAACTCGTTGTCTTGACCAAAATATATTTTTTCACCTTTGGTGTCTACGATCAGTTCTGGTTTTGCTTTATCATCCAGATCACGATCAGGAACTTTTGCTGATTTAGGGATAAAAGGATTTTCTGATTTCATAAGTAGATCCGAATGAACAGATAAATCATGCAATTCCTGATAAAAAACATCATCTTCCTCGTAGGCATAAGGAGCCTGGTAAAAATATTCTTTCTTATTTGTTTCTAGGCCCTTTGACATAAGGAAAACCATCATATTGTCGGGTGTCAGCTGCGTCAGCAGACGCTGGTAGGCCTGGGATCCGTTATCGGCATAAATGTAGCTTACCCGGCCAGCATCTTCCAGTGGATAAAATAATGTTTCATTGGCATAACCAACTGCGCGGTTGGCTCCCTCGCCTTTATTAGAATAAATCTCTTCCAGTTCTGCCATGGTCTTCAGTTCATCAAAAGATCCTGTTTTATACCCTTCTTTCTGCATTAGGGATATATACATCAAAACTCCCTTAATGATTTCTCGATAGTTTTCAAGGCCCACTGGTGTAAGTCCTATCCTCGCCGTAGCGTAGCCATAGGAGTCGGTCTCCGAACTGGCTCCAGCCGATAAAGAAGTGGCCCAGCCCTTATCTTTCAAATATGAAAGCAGGCTTCCTTTTCCCTCATTGCCTAATATATATCCCAACATTAAACCTGGTTTACTTTTGTAATCTTTTCTTAAGTCATTTAGTGAAAACGAAATATTCATTTCTCTTATGTCTTTTACTGGTTCAATAGTAACCAGACGGAATGTTTTCGCCCGCTCATAAACATCGCTGGGATAGATAGGTTTATCCAATTCTCTGTTTGGCAGCGGTGAAAAATATTTTCGAATCCAGCCCTCCATTTCATCCAAAGGCTGGGTGCTTAAAACGCTCAGGGCCATCTGGTTGGCGCTATAGTGCTTTTCAAAAAATGAGACAACTTCGTCGCGGGTAACATCGCCCAGTGTTTCCAGATTTCCGGTCTGGAATTTCTTCGCTGGGTGCCCCTCCCTGGAGAGAAAGGAGCTAATCCGAAACAGCCTCCAATAATCATTCATAATATTTTTCTGATGCTCAGAATTAACTGCATTGACCTCTTTGGTAACATATTTTTCGGGAAACAGAGGGCTTACAAAACGATCAGAAAACCGTTCCAGGGCTCCCTCCATAGCATGCGGAAATATCTGAAATTGATAATTGGTATGGTCTCTGGCTGTATAAGCATTATAATGGCCCCCATTGGATGATAGATAAGTATTAAACTCATCTAAATCCGGATATTTTTTCGTACCCATTTTGAACATATGTTCGATAAAATGAGCCAGCCCCATTCGTGAATCCGGGTTATCCAAGGAGCCCGCTCGGATACTCAGGGAGGCTGCAGATATGTTAAAGTCGGGATCAGAGAGCAAAAAGACCTTAAGCTGGTTGTCCAGTACAATTTTCCTGGCTTTTGATTTATCAAGGGGGTGTTTCATTATTTTATGATCTGAGCTGTTTGTACAACTCACCGTTATGGCAATCACCAGTGCCAGAAATACGGGTTTCATGGTGCTCTCCTGTATAAAAGGGGTTTATGTATCCAGAGCCTCGGTAATACGGTATAGTAAATATTCCCGGTGGGCCTTGGTCGCTTCATCCACATTATATTTTTTTGAGGAATATTTTATAATTCTGTTCAGGTTGGCGTGGGCTGCGGAAACCGCTAGGTGATCATATTTTGCCTTGCCTTTGTTCAACACTATTTGGATAAGGCGTTCTGTATATTCAATCTGCAGATTGCGGCGCATGCTGCTCACATTGCTGCTTGCGTCCACCGCAAAACAGGAATTGGTCAAATCACGAATCATATCCGAAAGGCTGTAAGTGTTGCCATACAAACCGGTGTCTGAAATGCGTTTCAATACATTCAAATGCAACAAATGATTCAGTATCGTTTTTTGAACATTCAGGATCTGATCATGAATATGGGGGTCGCTGGTGCCGCTCCACCCTCTGCGCTCCCACTGTAAATGATTATAGATATCTTCCGGCCGCTGGAACGCCTGGGGAGAAAATATATATTTATTCAACAATGTCATTGCCCATTTTTGCGTATCTCTGGGAATCGGCATAAAGGGCAATTCCCGGTCTTCCTGTCCAACCATAGAACGGTCCATAAACATACCGCCCACATAGCGTGAAACCACGGTAGCGCAAACACGATATTCCCTGTTCAATATATTAAAAGCATCGGTAAAGGCGTGGTAAGATTCGCCATGTTTTTCATACCTGGAACGCAGAGGTTTATACAAGGACCGGATCAGATCCATCCTTTCCTCAGCATATCCTAGTGGATTGTCACTCATGTCGTTGACCATGATCCGGGGATCAAGACCTTTCCCGGGAGAACGCATATCATCGGCATCATTGCCATAGCCCAGTTCAGGTTTTGTTGACTGGCTTAACAGCAGACTGATGCGGGAAGCCTCATCCAAGGGGTTCTCCAAGGGAGTTGCATAGCCATATTCCACGGCCCAGTTATCATAGGGACCCGGCACTGTGGAATAAAACTGTCCAGTCCAGTTATTGTGTTTTCCAATATTGACTATTTCATAATCCATGACGGAGGAGGTCAGGCCAACTGGCTCGGTGATGTTTCTATCATGTATGGTATTCAGGCTGTGAAAATTACTGGCATAAAAATTGTGGCTCAGGCCCAAGGTGTGGCCTACTTCGTGCATAATCAGGTTCACCATACCCTCGTAAACCAAACGATGCTGTTCAAACTGGGTAAAGTTACCCATTGAATTGAGCGCTGTGGCGGCAAACAGGTTGCCTTGGTGTTTGTAATGGCCGGCCAGGCAGAGATCTTTTTCAGACAGGTTGCCATTGTCAGACAAAGGCCCATAAAGCCTTTCATATTTCACCCGGTTGGTAAAGTGAACATATTCCAGCATAATATCAGCACCTAAAATCTGGCCGGTTCTGGGGTTTACAAAACTGGGGCCGTAACCGCCAAAGGGCGGGTTGGGCGAGGAGGTCCAGCGCAGCACATTATAACGTATATCTCCCGCATCCCAACTGGCAGTATCCGGTTGGACCTTGACTTGGAGGGCGTTATTGAACCCTGCTTTTTCAAAAGCCTTGTTCCAGGCTAATACACCTTCTTTTATAGCATCGCGAAATTCATGAGGTGTAGTATTCTCAATCCACCATACAATAGGTTCTACTGGTTCAGAAATAAATTGCTCCGGATGTTTTTTTTCCAAGTGCCAGCGGTGGATCAGATCACGATAGGGAGTCACATCTTCCGGGTCGGTCATATCCGTGACCTGGGTAACAAAGTACCCCACCCGGGGATCTTCATAGCGAGGCTGATATTTGTTTTCCGGCACAGCAATAAAACTGTGCTGCAGAGTCACATTTACTGAACGGGCATCCGTAAGCCCCTGATCGGAACCCCAGTTTGTAGGTGTAGGGTTGCTGTATACATATTGTACGGAAATATCTGTATTCTCGGGGTAATTCTTAAGCAGGGCATACTTGGAGCGGTTCTTGATCAGGCGCCCCAGTTTAAAGGGATTCTTATTTCCGCCGCCGGGGATGAAGCCACGGGTGATCTGGTGCAGTGCTTCCGTAAGGAATACGTTGTCCACATCAACCATAACAACACTATCTGACTGGGCAACAACATACTCTGAGGCCAGGATCGCCGTGGTGATATTGGCGTCGGCGGCGCGGCTTAAGGGATTGTCAGGATCAAAATAAAAAGCATTGTTCTGCACCTCAAACTCAATACGATTAAAATAGCGATTGAAAGTGATGATCCGTTCGCCGCGGTAATTGCCCCTGAACACACCGGCATTCAGCTGACCATCGCGGGCATGTACAAAATAAACAAATTCTTTTCCAAGCTGTTCATTCTTCAGCACCATGGACAGTTTGCCGGTGGCTGTATCCTGACAGAGGGTGATGAGTCCAGGTATTTCTTTTTTCCCCTTCAGCCCCTCTTCCATGGTTTTTATTTTGGGGGGCGCAGGCTGTTTGGGCCCCGCAGCTGCTGCATCCGAGGCAGGCGGCTGATCCGGCGGTTTAGGTTCCTGGGCCAGGGCCAGGCTTCCAACAATGAGAATTAAAGCTAGAATATGGTTCATTTAAAGCCCTTTTCTTTCCTGGGAAGGTACAAATTCAATGACGATCTTTCTACTGTTTCTAATTTTGGGTCGTAACAGGAGTTAGCCTACCGGGGCTGTTCCCATCAGTGTTTTTACAAAAGTTACATTTCGCCGGCGCCCACGGTACCATGCCCGTTGTCCAACCAGTCGCCAATAAACTGCTGGGCTTTTCTCAGGTCAGCCAGGGATGCAATCATAACAACCATATCTTGTTCTTTACCTTCCTGGTCATGTACATAATCCGGTAGCACGCCTTCCATTCTGAAGCCAAGTTTTTGATAAATATCCAGGAGATCTTTTTGGGGTCTCATAAATTTTGCGATGATTTTTTCTAGATGCTCTTCAAGGGCAATATCATACATATCCTTTGCTAAGGCAAACTGAACACCTTTACCAATATGATCCGGATCGATCACCAAACGGAGATAGGCCGTGCCGCTTTTCCAAGTGTCTGAGTCTATGGCCAATGAAGCATCCGCGACAATTGCCCCTAACATCAAGGCAATCCTGCGGATAACTTTTCCTTTTTCTGCTTCTAGGCACCGATCTTCCAGGTGGTTAATATTCGTAACATCACTGCGAAAATATTTCCTTTTTGATTCCGGGATAGACTGAAAAAACTCCTGGGACAGTAAAACATCATCACGGCCCAGGTCCCGAACGGTCACTGTCTCCTTACTTTTGAGTAAGTAAGTTTTTTTACTCATTTAAATTATTCCTGCCAATTCCTGTAGCTGATGCCAGTTTGCCAATTGGTGTTTCTGTCCAGTTAAGATAAGTTCGTCTGGGTTGCCATCTTTATCAAAATGCTTAGCGAATCTCCCTTCTGTTTTTGCGAAAGAAACAAAATCAATTTGTTCTTTTGTCTTTGGATTCACATACCAGTCTTTATTTTTTGCTGGGTTGCCTTGTAAGGAAAGGCGCTCGGAAAAACGTTCCCCTTTTGTAGGATCATAAATAAACACCGGGAATGCCCTGGAATCTGCCGCAAGCTTCGCCTGATGCATAGCCATGTCATCAGCCACTCCGTGCTCAGGCTGGCAGGTGGTAAACACGTTTATCACTGCCGGTCCCGGGTATTCATTGGCAGCCATGACTGCTTTATAAAAATGATTAGTGTGAGCGCAGGTTGTTTGGGCTACAAAAACATCTGGATGCATCATACATAAATTTCCAATTTCTTTTCGTCGTTCAATTTTTCCACCAATTTCTTTACCCACCATAGACATTTTCGCGTCCTGTCCAACATAGGAAGCAGTGGATGTTTGTCCGCCAGTATTGGAATATACCTGCGTATCTAAAATCAACACATTAATATCCATCCCTGAAGCCAGCATCCGTGACATGGATTGAAATCCAATATCTACCATGGCACCATCTCCTCCAATACACCATAGTTTTTTATCCTGCCACCCCATCTGATCCCAGCGGGACCGAACACCCATTGCGTCCGCAGACACATTTTCAAATAAAGAATTGGTCCAAGGGACTAAAAACGGATTGTATGGGTAGGTAGAACCATAAACTGTATTGCATCCTGTAGCTGCGACAATACCAATGCTTTCTTTACCATAAACAAACCCTGTAGCTGCAAGCATCATTCTAAGAGCAGATCCTTCTCCGCAACCCATACAGGAACCAGCGCCACCGGTATATAGCAAAGAGTCGCTGGCCAGCATCATATCTATTAAAACCCGTTCATTGATATATTCTGATGGTGTATCACCAAGGGATGTGAAAAAATCAAAGGCTTCTTGATACTTTGGTATTGTGTCATCAATTTTGGTGATCATGGTTAATGCTTCGTGATCTCCGCAGGCATCAACGCATTCTGCACAACCCTTGCACTTTGTTGGGTCAATGAATATGCCAAATTTGGCTGGTTCTTTGCCCTGTTTTTCTGGGACTTTTGAAAACTTATTTGTATCTGCCCACTGTTCAGATATCCACCCTTTGATCTCACCAGACTCTAATTTCTCAACGGTTTCATTTAGCCGTGACTCTGGTATCGCTTTACCTAGGATTGCTGTGTCTGGGCATTGGGTAACGCATTCCATACAGGCAACACAATTATCTGATAAAAATTCAGGTATGTCTGGTGCAATGTAGCTAAAATCGCGGAGCGCACCTGTTCCAGACGGAATTAGGCTCCTTGCAGTGGAAATATCTGCCGGTAGTCCTTCTTCTGCTGTTCCATTATTATAAGCTCCTACAATTCTATCGTTGAAATCTTGTATATCCAGAATCTCAAATGCGGTTTTTTTATTTATTTCTGATACAGAGCCACTCATACTAAAACTTCCTCTTTCTCTGTTTGGGGTTGTTTAACTTCAAAAACTTCTTTAAATCCTCTTTTTACACAATTCAAATTATCTTTCACAACCTGTTCACCTCGTTTCCCAAAGTATTTACGGAGGGATTGCTCAACACTAATCATCAGTTCATCCTCGCTAATTCCAGATCGATCTAAAAATGGCGTAGCTTTTAAAAAGATCCCTAAAAGGACAATCCCTTGCATTCTTTGGATCAGATCGGGCTGTGAAGAAATATCTTTGGCTATTTTAACTGTATCTAGTGCTAAAACTTTTATTTTTTTATTCAGAATAATTTTCTGTGCCCATTGTGGAATATCAGACCAAATATCATAATGGTTTGTTTTCTGTGTTTGAACAAAAAGCATTCCACCGGGCTGAAGGCCGTTAAGTGGGTTTGCCAGATTAAAGGCGTTTACATCATTTAACGGCACAAATTCAACAAACTCTAACTCATTATGTGTTTTTACATGGCTTGGGCTGGCCGTTAAATAATAAGTTGTGGGCAGTCCTTTTTTCTCAGAACCATATTTTGGGTAAGCCTGTACATACATATCAAACAAATCCGCCACAATAGTCGCGATAACTTTATTTGTTGTAACGGAACCGTATCCACCAACAGAATGACCTCGCATAGAAAATGTTCCTTCGGGTCGAATGTCTGTAGATTCCTTGACTGGAAGTCCTAGTTCATGATCTATGCCTATGGCAAAATATTTCTTTTTATCTTTGATCATGTTCTCCACCACAGCTATAATATCATCTGGGCGCACGTCCCGAGAACCCAGACCTGCAGACCCAGAATAAATTTTGGGTATTTTCATGTTTCCAGCTTTATCTCTTTGGATATAATCTGCTAATGCCGCCTTAACCTCTATGGTTAATGGGTTGCTTTCAGCTAAAGGATTGTCCATTCTTTCTAATACAGAAATTGAGCTTACGTTTTTAAGGACTTCTGTAAGCTGTTTCCCGGGAAAAGGACGAAAGGATGTTACGTGAACGATTCCAACCCTAATGTTTTTTTCTTTCCTTAAATAATCTACAGCTGCTTCTGCTGTTTCAATCATAGAGCCCATACCAACAATGGCATATTCTGCATCATCCATTTCATATGTTGAAATCAACCCGTATCTTCGGCCGGTGAGCTTATAAAACTCATCCATAGCCGCTAATAAACTTTGTTCCACCTTGTCCGTATATGCTCTTTGGGCTATTTTTCCCTTCATGTAGGAGTCTTGGTTTTGTACAACACCAGACATAATCGGATGATATGGATCCATCATATTAACTAATTTTTCCTGAGGGCGACCTACGAACTCTTCCATCATTTCTGCTTCTGGTAAAAGAACATTTTCTATGGTGTGTGTTGTTAAAAAACCATCCATTATATTAAAAAATGGTGTGCTTGTTTCTTCTGCCGCTCGTCTTGAAATGAGCGCAAGGTCGCCTCCTTCTTGAGCGTTTCTACCAAATAACATTCCCCAGCCGCAATCAGAGACAGCCATCACATCGTCGTGTCCAGCGTGTACGTTTAAAGAATGAGATGTGAGGGCCCTGGCGCCAATGTGAAACACAACTGGTAGCCTCTTGCCTGAAATTGTGTATAACACCTCTTTCATTAAAACTAGCCCTTGACCTGATGTGAAATTGGTCACTCTACCACCGGCGACAGCAAAGCCTTCACAGGCCGATGCGGAACTGTGTTCAGATTCCGACTCAATAAAGGCCATTTTTTCACCCCAGATATTTGTTCCACCATTTGCGACGACCGCCTGGTATCCTGATCCCATAGTTGTGGACGAAGTTATTGGATAGGCACACGCCCCCTGAGTGATATGGGTTTCCACCCAGACTACGATAGCTGCACCATCCGCTGTAGATTTGATTCCTGGAAATCTATTCATTGAAAATTGTCATATTTATAAAAATTTATTTCTTTAAGAACCTTTAATTTAAAAACTATTCCTCATGTCTATACTTCAATTTCTTTCCAGTCGCCCTTGCTGATTTTCCAAACCATGATACCGGCAAACAAAGCCATATACACGGGAAAAAGCAGCCAGGGGCCCATGAAGCCTACCTGCAGCACCACCCCCAGGATATAGCTGCCAAAGACCACCACACCCCAAGTCAGGAAAGACTCTACCATGGCCGGAAACAAAGTGTTGCCGGCACCGGACAGGGCAAACCATAGCGTAAAGCCAATAGCATCCAGAAATTGTACCGCACCCAGTATGCGCAATCCAAAAACGCCCATAGAAATGATCTGGGGGTCATTAGTAAACCAGTACAGGAAAAATTTCGGAAACAGGATAAAACAGGTACCCATAGTGCCCATGATATATTCTGCCAGACGAATGGATTCCTTGATACTGGCTTCGGACTTATGAATCTTATTTTCACCCATATACTTGCCCACCAGAGTAGCACAGGCCTGCCCCACACCAAGGGCGGGCATAAATGAGGCGTGCATTATGGTAAACAGCAATTCTGTTGTGGCCAGTTCAATGAGGCCAATGAGGCCCATTATTTTATAGAAAACAGACCAACCAACGGCAATAACCATTTCCTGGACCCCCTGGGGCAGGGCCAGTTTCAACTGGCGTCTCATCATGCTTAAATCAACAGACAATGCAAAAACATTAAACTTATGTCTTACCTGTTTACTGAAAAGATGGGTGAAGTAGTGCAGTGCCATCCAAACTGAGGCGACCAGTGTTGCAATAGCGGCACCCTTCACCCCCAGTGCGGGGAATACAGTCCATTGCCAGATGGGTGTCAGGAAGGAAAGGGCTGGAATGGTTTCTTGTATAAAATCCTTCATGCCCTCCGAACCGTAAATAAGGCCGGCGTTTAAATACACATTGATAATATTGCTGGTCACTGTCACCCTTAAATGAATTCTGGTCTTTTCAATTCC
>Ga0208408_1000973_pt1 | contig 16993 bp, 16 predicted proteins | sample ETNtaG_4_FD_185776 | JGI IMG/M metagenome (GOLD analysis project Ga0208408, IMG submission 185776) | Marine microbial and viral communities from oxygen minimum zone, Eastern Pacific Ocean - ETNP201406SV67 (SPAdes) (version 2) | ecosystem: Environmental > Aquatic > Marine > Oceanic ... | reverse complement strand
ATACAAAACGACGACCTCAAGGAACAAGTCCTAATCCTGTTTTCAGGTATGATTCTGATGTTGAAAAAGAAGCCATTAGGATATTAGAAAGACAAACTTATCAGCATTATGTTGACTAAAAAGCTTTAAACCATAGTATTACAATCCAGATAATATGTACCGTTCAGGCAATCCTGCATTATCAGATTCAACATTTGAAGGTAATCATGCAAAACCTCTTTGGGATGTAGATCATACAAAGATGACAATCGAAGGGACGACTGAAAAAACAGCGTTTCTTTTGTTTATTACAGCATTTACTGCACTTGCAACTGCATTTTCTATGCCAGAATCAGCACCCTTGATATTACTTGGTGCAATAGGTGGCTTTATACTTGCATTAGTGATAATATTTTCAAATTCCTGTAATCCTATCTTAATATGCTTGTATGCGGCTTTTGAAGGACTTTTTATCGGAGGCATAACTTGGATTTATGAAATTGGCTTAGATATCCCGGGTATTGGTGCAGCAGCAGCGCTTATCACATTTCTAATATTATTTGCAATGTTAACAGTTTATCGCTTAGGTTTAATTAAATGGGATCAAAATATGCAAATTGCAGTTACATCAGCTTTGTTTGCTATAGTGGCGATATACTTATTCACATTTATTGGTTATTTTTTTGGTTTTGAGATACCTTATATTCATGGAACTGGACCTATTGGTATTGCATTTTCACTTTTTGTAGTTTTAATTGCTGCACTTTGTCTTGCGGCTGATTTTGATTTTATAGAGAGAGGTGTCCTTAGTGGATCACCTAAGAAATTAGAATGGAGAGCAGCTTTTGGCTTAATGGTTACTCTTATTTGGCTTTATTTAGAAATTCTAAAATTACTAGCAAAAATTGCACTATCTAAGCGATAAAATCCGGTAAAATTCCATTCAGACGTGGTTGATTACCATAATCTTGTTGACTAAATAAGTTTTAATTACTAGTGCAAAATCGAATATTATGGCTATAGTTCGTCTATTCGGTTTATATTTTTTGTTGACCCTATTAATGATAATTGTAGGATTTGTTGCTGCAGGGTCAGTCTATGGAATTTATATTTTTTTAATCATTGCAGTCGCTATCAATATTTTCTCTTATTTTTACAGCGATTCTATAGTATTGAAAGCATATGGTGCCCGCATAATAGATAGACAAGATAATCCAAGATTATTTGGGATTGTAAAGAAAATTGCAGATTTGAATGCCTTACCAATGCCAAGAATTGCAATAGTATCTTCTTCTACACCTAATGCATTTGCAACAGGCCGAAATCCAAAAAATGCAGTTGTAGCAGCAACTACTGGAATTATGTCAATTTTGGATGATCATGAGCTAGAAGGAGTAATGGCTCATGAAATGGCACACGTTAAGAATAGAGATACTTTAGTTATGTGTGTAGCAGCAACGATAGCTGGTTTTATTTCATTTGCAGCCAGAATGTTGTGGTGGAATAGTATTTTTGGAGGACGTAATCGCAATGTTCATCCGGCCTTAATGATATTGGTAGTTTTAACTGCACCATTGGCTGCTTTTTTGCTTCAAATGGCAGTTTCACGTTCAAGAGAATTTCATGCAGATGCTACGGCTGCTAAGTTGACAAATAAGCCATGGGCTTTGATTAGTGCACTTAAGAAATTGGAATGGGAAAATCATAGAAAACCTTTGGATTGTGGTTCTCCTAGTAATGCAGCACTTTGTATTGTGAATCCATTAAGAGGTGGGGATTTTTTCATCAATATGTTCTCAACTCACCCACCTATGGAAAATAGAATTAAAGCTCTGGAAAAATTGTGATCCAAGCTTCATTAATTATCATTGGTGATGAAATTCTTTCAGGTAGAACAGAAGATAGAAATCTTGTATATCTTGCTAAATGGTTAGGTAAATTAGGAATTAATTTATCTGAAGTTCGAATTGTTCTTGATGATGAGAATGCAATTATTGAAGCAGTCAATAGTTTAAGGAAAAAATATGATTATGTATTTACTACAGGAGGAATCGGCCCTACACATGATGACATTACTACAGATAGTATTGCCAAAGCATTTGGCGTTGAATCCAGAATTGATGATGACGCATTAGAAAAGATGAAAGAATTCTTAGCAGGCAAAGAATTAACTGAACCTTTGCTAAAGATGCTGCATATTCCAGAAGGTGGTGAATTAATCTATAGTCCTGCAACTAAAGCCCCTGGTTACAAAATAGAGAATGTTTTTGTCATGGCTGGAATTCCAAAAATAATGCAAGGAATGCTAGAAGGTATGTATGATTATCTTGAAAGAGGAGATATAGTTCATTCAAGATCATATGATATAATGGTTGGAGAGAGTTTCTTTGCTGAAGATCTGACAAAGATACAAGAAAAATACCCAAATGTCTCTGTAGGTAGTTATCCATTTTCAAGAGATGGAGTTTATGGTGCTACAATAGTTCTAAGATCAACGCAAGAACCTGAATTAGCCTCTTGTGAATCTCTTGTAAAAGAGTTAATAGCTAAATTATAATTTAATTTTCATCGACTTTCTTAGTATTTTCATCATTTAATTCTTTAGTGAGTCCGGAATTTCTAGCCCAAATAACTAGCATACTTGGCAAAACCCAAACACTCGACAGGAAGGAATACAAAATGGTCAAAGCAGTCATAGTTCCAAATTGTTTCATTGGAGGTAAAATTGCAAAGAACAAAACTCCAAATCCTAAAACAGTTGTCATTGCAGCTCCAAAGAGAGCTGAACCTGTATTCTTGACTGTATTATTGATGGCCTTATCTAGTGAATGATGATGTTCCATTTCTTCAATAAATCTGTGTGAAATATGGATAGCATATGTTACACCTAATCCGACGGTCAATGCACCAATTAAGATAGTCATAACATTTAGAGTATATCCAATTGTAACCATTGTCCCTAAAATCCACACTAAGACCAGTAGAACTGGAAGCATAGATATGATTCCAAGTAAAGGCTGCCCATCAGTGTACCAGAATACTGCTGTAAGAATAATAAATGAAAGCAATATTGTGTATGCGATAGATCCAATCATGGTTTCATTAATTGTATTTATTACGACATCAAAAATAGCTGGCGGACCAGTTACAACTACAGAATCAACTTTTCCTTCTTTTTCAAGATTTTCAAGAGAAGCAGTATCTTTCTTTAATTCACTAACAACTTCTTCAAAGTATGCGTTTTTAGATTTAGTATTAACTAAAATATAAGCTACAGTATAGTTATCTTTTTCGTCATCATAATAGATAAAGTTTGAAACCATATTTGGAATAGTTTTACCTTCTCCAATCATAATCCAATCTAATAATTCTCTAACATCTTCATCAGTGTCTGGAACTAAATCTCCATTTTCATCTTTTGAGTTAAATAATTCTTCAAATGTGCTATTATAGAAATCGAATGGATTTATTTCTGAATTATCATTTGCTAAATCCCGCATTCCATTAATTGGGGAAAACATAGCAGATTGGTCTGTATTGACCCATTTATCCCCTTCAGCAAGCTCATATTGAGTATTATTCATTTCGTTGAATACATCAAAGGTTGCTACATTACCGCTAATGTAAATAAATGAGAATTCATTGGATGTACTGAATTCATCTTGTAAATAATGGAAGTGTTGAGTTATTTCTACTTCTTCTGGTAAGAAGTCATTAAAGTCAAACTCAGTAGAGATTCCTGTTGCAGTAACTCCAGCAAGTAAAGTTATAACTGTGACTACAGCTAAAACTTTTTCTGGACTTTTTAAGGAAACTTTAGCGCCAATATCCATAAAATAATTTAACAAGGAATTTGTATCGGTATAGTGTTCAATTCTATCTTCTTTCTTTTCTTTCATCAATTCAATATTCTTTTCAGAAAGAGGTTTTTTGCCCTTATTTTGATACCATGTATCTACTAAGACTCTGCAAGCAGGAATAAAGGTAACAAATATTACAAAAGCAGACAAAACACCTAGAGCAACTTGAATTCCAAATTCTCTTATTGGTGTAATATCTGAAGTAACATTAGATAAGAAGCCAACCATTGTAGTAGTGGTAGCTAAAAGCAATGCAGACCCAACGTACATTATTGAGGAAGCACTTGCTTTCTTGATATCCCATTCATCAATTAAATCCTCACGATATCTCATTATGAGATGTATTCCATAGTCAACACCAAGACCAACTAGTAAAATGGGGACAATTATAGCAAAGAAACTAGGCTCAAAATCCAAAAAGCTTGCGAAACCATTAGACCAAATTATAGCTAATACTAAGGCGACCATTGTTAATGTAACATCCAAAGGTGAACGGAAAGTAGCAAATAATACTCCAATAACAAGAACAACTACAAGCCATAAGAGTTTGCTCGTACTTTTATTAGACGCATCATTTATTTCATTATCGAGCACAGCTTGACCTAACGCATGAGCTTCGATGTCTTGAAATTTCATGTTATTTACAACATCATTCATTTCTAATTCAACACTCACCATTCGATCAAAAGCATCACCCGTTGTTTCACCTTCTCTATTGCTATTATCAAAATTTACAGTAATCTTAGTAGCCTTTGCAGATTCATTTCCATCATACTCACCTAAAATATTGATTACAGCTCCAGCTAGTAATGGATTTTGTGTAGCTGCATTAAATGCATCTTTAATTTCCCGATCTGTTTTGTTTGAATAAATATTTTTTAATTCAGTTAAATCTGAAGCATCACCTTCAACAAAAGGAGCTAAATAGTTTGGAAGAGATACCATATCATTGCTTGGATTTTGAGGATTCATAGAATTATTTACAATTAAATTATTTTCAGTAAATGCAATTTCTATTTCTAAAATTTCAACAAATGCTACAGATGTTAGGATGTCTTTGTCATTACTGTAGATTAAAGTATCAACAGGATATTCAGTTGAGAACTTGTCTCCAATATCATTTAGAGCATTAATGACCTCATTATCTGGTAGAAAACTAGACTGACTTATGGTTCCGTCCTGAGGGTTTAGTGCTAACTGTGCAATCATCAAAAATGTAATAAAAAGTACAATGCCAATGGTTGTTTTTGGGTTTTTATTTACATTTTCAGCAATTTTTTCTAAAACCATATTTAGCCACCCTGAGCACCTTGTATAAAAAAATATGCAGATTTTTAGAGATTTTTTTAGAAGTGTTATACAAGACTTCCAATATTATTTACAATTTTTTTTAATTCCTCGATACTTTTGGCTATAGAGCGATTTATTTTTAAAATTTCATCCCTTTCTTTTTGTATTTTTTTCGCTTCTTGAAAGAGTCCTTTCATCAATGCTTCCACGGTATTCCCAGTTTCGTCACAAGCAGGGCAGAAATCAAATAATTCTTTATCTGTTTTAAATATTTCTCTTTTAACATAATCTTCTAGAGTGGTTAGAGGCATATTCTGTTATTGATGTGGTTTTAATATTCCTTTGGTCTCTATATTTTTAAGTATCATGTCGTATACATGTCTAAACGATGCCACTTTACTCACATAGTCGTTTAGGTACCTATGAAAATTGCCCATTTCAGTACAAGCTCCGTTACGTTGATAGAGTAAAGCCAATTTTAGGAAATACAATTGAATCTTTTATGGGTAGTATGGTTCATGATAGTCTTGAATGGCTTTACAAATTAGCTCGAGATTCAAATATTGTTTCGAAAGAGGCTTTGATTAACAAGTATGATGAATTATGGTCTGAAAAGTGGAAAGAAGACATTCGCGTTGTCAAAAAAGAGTTAACGGCAGATAATTTCAAAGAAACGGGTCAAACCTGCTTAGAAATGTATTATGATAGATATCACCCTTTCAATCAGGCAATAACTATAGGTTTGGAAGAAAGAATGATGATTCAACTTCCTGAAGATAAGAAAATGCAAGGATACATCGATCGTTTAGACAAGGTAGGAGACGGTCATTTTTCAGTTCACGACTACAAAACTTCTAACAGAGTCCCTCCTCAAGCAAAAGCAGATCAAGATAGACAATTAGGACTTTATGCATTAGCAGTTCATCAAAAGTATCCTGAGATTAAAAAAATTGATTTAGTTTGGCACTATGTTAGATTTGATGAAGAAGTAAGATCAAGTCGCACTGAAGAACAGTTGGATATTATGGTAGAAAATACTGTTAATTTAATTAAAGATGTAGAAACTGCAACTGAGCTCAAAAATTTCCCAATAAAGACAAGTATTTTGTGTAATTGGTGTGAATTCAAGGCACAATGCCCTGAATATTCTCATCAGTATGCTTCTCAGAGTAATGTTCCAGTTCTAGATACTACCACAATGACAGCTTCCCAAGCTGCCGAAACTGTTGATAAGTTAGTTGGATTAAAAGAAAAGAAGAAGACACTAACCTTAGATATGGATTCTTTGATTGAAACGCTAGAATCAAAGTTGCTTACATATTCTAAGGAATCAGGACATAGTTCAGTGTTTGGAAAGGATTACAAAGCGAGTTTCAATTCTTCAGAGTCATTACGTATACCTGGCAAAAAGGATTTGAGAAGATACGAACTCGAGTCAACATTGAAGGAGCTTGAATTGTGGGATAATTTGCAAGAGATGTCTTCTTACAAATTAAAATCAATGTTAAAATCAGATAAAATTACCCTTGATCAAAAGAAGAAAATTTCTGAATATATGGAGCAGGATGAAAAGGTTAGAATCAGTCTCAAGAAACTTTAATTCATAAACGTAATCATTATATGTACACATCTTACTTTTAGTAAGCCCCGGCTGTCGGAGAGAGTCTATTTCATTTTCCCTCATATTCCACCCCGGGGCAACTTGATATTATGCCGGTGACGATAGAAAAAGCGAAAGCAGTTATATCTGATTTTGTATTAGTTGACAAAGAAACCAATGTTGATAGAATTGTTTTAGGATCTGAAAATTACACTAAATTTGTGAATGAATTCTGGACAGCTAAGCAACGGCAAGCTAATTCAATCCATGAAATTTCATACCGAGCATGTTACAAACCTCAATTACCACGTTTCTTCATTGATATTTTCTCAAAAAAAGGTGATGTGATTTATGATCCTTTTGCAGGAAGAGGTACAACTCTTGTTGAAGCTGCACTTATGGGTAGAAATGTAGTTAGTAATGATGTAAATCCATTAAGCACTATTCTGACTAAACCTCGATTAAACATACCTTCAATAGATGAAATTAGCAATCGTTTAGATGAGATAGGTTTTGAATCACTTGAAGCCGACATTGACTTATCTATGTTTTTTGACAAAAAAACAGAACATGAAATTGTATCTCTGAAAAATAAACTAGTAAATTCTAAGGTAGATAATTGGATTAGAATGGTTTCTACTAATCGTCTAACAGGGCATTCAGCTGGTTTCTTTTCAGGATATACATTGCCACCGAATCAAGCTACTAGTCAGAGAGGTCAAATCGCTATTAATGATAGATTAGGGATAGTTCCACCATATAAAAATACTAAAGAGATAATTCTGAAGAAATCAAAAAATCTTTTACGTAATATGAATTCTCAATTAAGAAATAATTTAAGAAAGATTAGTTCATCAGCAATTTTTTCAAATTTAGATTCTCGAAGAACCTCACATATTTCAGATAGTTCAATTAATCTTACAGTAACGTCACCTCCCTTTTTGAACATAGTAAGGTATGCTGATGATAATTGGTTAAGATGTTGGTTCAATGACATAGATGTTTCAGAGGTTGAATCTAAAATATCTTTGTGTCGGACCGTTAAATCTTGGTCGAGACTTATGACTTCTGTGTTTGATGAACTCTATAGAGTTACAGTTCCAGGTGGTTGGGTTGCATTTGAGGTTGGAGAAGTTAACAACGGTAAAATAAAATTAGATGAAAATGTAGTTCCATTAGGCCTTGAATCAGGATTTATTTGCGCAGGAATAATGGTTAATTCACAAGATTTTACAAAAACTTCTAACATTTGGGGAGTTAGCAATATGAAAACAGGAACAAATACAAACCGGATTGTTCTTTTTCACAAACCTAAATAAAGGAGCCTATCTTCTAAATTAAAATGCAGAAAATCTGGGTTCTGATAATAGCATTTATGATTACTCCCTCGTTAAGTGGTTGTCTTCAACCTGAAGATAAGAGGACAGTTATTGAAGAACCTTCCATCTTTGATTTTGGACGGCCGGATCCAACAAATACTTGGTACCATTATGCCGGTAATTTGGCACGACCTTACGCAGTAGATGCAACTAATTCTTCAGCTCTTTTAGACGCAAATATTACGTTTAATTTGACAGGTAATAATATTCCTTATTTTACAAATGCAACATATTATGGAACTGGTTTTGACACCTTTGAACCAACTTTAGGTGTAACTTCATCTGGGGCAATTTTCTTTACAAATTATAATGGCGCAGGAGATGGTACTCATATTATTCGTTCATTAGATTTAGGACAAACTTGGGAAGATGTAGGACCTTTTTTAGGCGGAGATGATGGTGGTTCCGGTCAAACACCTAACTCTAATGATCCTTACATTTATGTTGACAAGTTTACTGATAGACTTGTTAAATTTGATATGCATGCACTTGCAGTAATTAATGTGGAATATTCAGATGATGATGGGAATACATGGAGTACTCCTTATCCAACTCATGGTTATGCAGTTCCTCAAGATCATCAGACGATTGCTTCAATGCCACATCCCAACGCGATTTCTGGAGATGTAGTATATGTTTATTGTATCAATACAGGCTCTGCAGCTGCTGGCCCTCAATGTTCAAGATCTCTTGATGGTGGACGAACTTGGGATGCACAGAGGGCCGGATATCCTGTTGGGACTTCTCAGTGTTCAGGCCTTCATGCTCATCTTGCAGGAGGTTTGGATGGTAATATATATCGCGGTAATCCTTCATGTGAGGGCCCTGCAGTTTATCGTTCAGTTGATGGCGGATATACTTGGACTGAGCATACAATCACTAATGAGATAGGTATGCATCCAGAATTACAACATGCCCATGAGGTGGCTACGGCAGTAGATGATGAAGGTAATCTTTATGCAACTTGGATTGCAGATGATTACATGATTTGGTATTCATATTCTAGAGATCAAGGCGATTCATGGAGTGAGCCAATGATGGTTGCAGCACCAGGTGTTACTGAAACTGGATTTCCAACAATATTTGCAGGATCTGAAGGAAGGGTTGTGATTGGTTATATTGGTGAAGTTAACGATGTCCAAACAAACGCAACAAATAGTGGGTGGTCAGGATACATGGCAATTATGACTGATGCATTTGCTGATAATCCTCTAATTACAAGTGTGGCAGTTAATAATCCAGACGACCCTTTGGATATAACTTCAGATTGCGGTGCGAGACGGTGTGGAGGTTTTGGAGATTTTATTGATGTTGAACTTGATGACCAAGGGAGACCATGGATTGCTTTAGCACACAATACAGCAGGTTATGATGAAGCCATTATTGGGACATTAACAGAAGGCCCTAGTCTATATGGGGATTTGAATTACTTAGAAATGTTACCTGCAGGTGGTCCATCCACTCTTAAATTATAGAATATTTAGTTTTATAAACCCGAAACAGTCATTGTTCTGAGATGAACAAATTAGTCTTTCTAATTATTGCACTTTTGGTTACGCCAGCATTAAGTGGTTGCCTTGAACCAGAAGATAAAAGAACAGTAATTGAAGAGCCAGGTTTGTTTGATTTTGATCGAGAGATTCCTGATACTACTTGGTACCATTATGCAGGAGGAATTAATGCACTCGATGTAGTTGCAGTTGAACAAGCAAATATTACGGCTAATTTAACAGGTAATAATGTTCCTTATTTGACACAAGGAAGTTATTATGGTATTGGAATGACAACATTTGAGCCGACTATGGGTGTCACAACTAATGATAATTTGTATATGTCAAGTTGGGGCAATGGCCCTGCAGGTTCGACTGCGATTGTTCAGTGTTCAGGTCTTATAGGAATGAAAAACTTATCAGATTATAATTGTATGAATGTTTACGACCCTATTTCACCAGTACCCAATAGTAATGACCCTTATGTTTATGTCGATAAATGGACAGATAGAATAATGAAATTTGATATGCATGCACTTCTTGGAATGACGGTAGAATTTTCAGATGATGATGGAAATTCTTGGTCTTTACCTACACCAGCTACTTCATATTCAGTTCAAGATCATCAAACTATTGGCTCATCACCTTATCCTGCATTAAGCCATCCAACTACATGGGTTTTCTGCATAAATGGTAATTGGGAAGCTCCACTATGTTCAACAAGTTTTGATGGAGGTACTACATGGAGTCCTGAAGTGCCAGGAGCACCTTTGGGTTGCAATAGTGGAGGGCTTAGTGCACACATAGAGGGTGCAGATAACGGCAATTTCTATAGAGGAAATGTAGGTTGTAGTGGTAGTGGTTATTCAATTTATCGAAGTACTAATGGAGGATTTACATGGACCGAACATCCTTTACCTACTCAGGAATCAGGTACTGCAGATACATGGAATTTTGAAGAAGCACAGGTTGCAATAGATGAAGAAAATAATGTTCATGCAATGTGGATGGGATTAGACAATATGCCTTATTATTCATATTCGAGAGATGATGGTAATTCATGGAGTGATGCTATGATGATAGCTCCACCTATTGGACTTGTTGGTACGGGATTTCCAGTAATTACATCAGGTTCGGAAGGGCGTGTAGCATTTGGATATGTGGGAGATGTAGGAAATCAAACATGGCATGGATACATGACTATCCTGACAGATGCTTTTTCTGATAATCCACTATTTACAACAGTTCAAGTCAATCAACCAGATGATCCTATAGATAGTAGCAATGCATATCCAGAGGGGTGCGGTTACGAACGATGTGGTGGTTTAGGAGATTTCTTAGATATGGCAGTTGATCAATATGGACGTCCTTGGTTCAGTTTAGCAAATAATGATCAAGGAGAAATTGGAATATTTGCAACAATTACAGATGGTCCAACACTTAGAGGTGATTTAATTGAATTGAATCCTATGCCTTTAGGCGGTATTCTAACTATTTAGCATTACTATGCGAAAAGCAACAGAAGTTTTTGGGGAATGGGCGGAAAAAGGTAAGGATAGAGGTATGGAAAAATCACATAGCATACCTGTTGATGAAATGATTGAATTTGCCTTAAAAGAAAGATTAGAAATAAACAAAACATTTTCTTTTTTAGATTTAGGCTGCGGAAATGGCTGGGTTGTCCGTAAAATTGCAAATAATATATTGTGTGATCATGCCGTAGGTATCGATGGAGCTGAACAAATGATTTCTAACGCCGATTTAAGAGGAGGCAATACAAAATATATTTTAGCAAATATTGATACGTTTGATTCTCCGGAAAAATATGATTTAATTCATTCTATGGAAGTATTATATTATTTAGATAATCCTTCGGAAACAGTACGTAAAATATCAGATTCATGGCTTAATAAAGGTGGAAGATTGATTGTGGGAGTAGATCATTATTATGAGAATACAGACTCTCACTCTTGGCAAGAAAGAATTGGCACTCGAATGCACATGCTGAAAGAAATTGAGTGGATTCAGATTTTTGAAAGAGCAGGATTGTTTGATGTTGAAAGCTGGCGCTCAAACAAACATACAGATTGGGCAGGAACTTTGGTTATAACTGGTAAAAAGAAATAATTCAATTAAATATAGGTTTTACCAGGTATTCTCATAGCTTCTCTAATATCTTTTAGACCTTGGGTCGAGTTTTCCATATTAGCTTCTTCTAAATCTAGATAGAGTAATTCCTCAATTCCTTCACAAGGGTTTTTCATTTCATCATCACTGAGAGGTTCATTTGTTTCAAATAAAAATAAAACATACCATCTAGCTTTCTCTTCGTCATAATGGGATTGAGATCCAATTAAATTTATGTCACGATCTTTCACTTCCAATTCCTCAGTTAATATTCGGTGCCCAGCTTCTTCAGGGTGCTCGCCAAATAGCATAGCAACTCCAGGGATGTAATATTTCCCAGCAGCATATGAATCAGCATCTTTGGAAACTTTTTCTACCATAATATCGCCGTTTTCATTTTTGTTTATCAATTGGGCCTGCAGTAAAACTAAATCTTTTGCATTGTAATCAATTTCTTTTTGTTTTATAGCATAAGCCAAAATATTCTCGTTTGACATAATTACAAATTGAGAAGTCTCTATTTCAAAATTCCATTTATTGTTCAGTGAAAACTCTATTAACATCAACCATTACGCTTTGTGGAAGAAAACAAGGAGCAATACCAAAGTATTGCTGAATCAATCATTCAGATATCAACGCCAAATATAGATATGAAATCACTTTCAGCTATTGACAATTTTGAAAGGGGGATTGATGCTTTTTCTCTTTATAATTCAGTTTATTTAGAAATAATTGCTTATGAAGAGGATGTAGTCAAACAAGAACAAGCGGCAACATTGTTGGGTTCTTTTAATCATCATCATCTCGAGTCACAAAAGATTCTAACAAATTCAATTTATCAATCATTTTGTGGAAATTATAATATTGCATATTCTCTTCTTAGAAGTTTCATAGAATGCCACCTTCGAGGTGTTTTTCTTAATCAGTTAGCATTATCTCAGCACGACTCCGGTCTTTGGAAAGTAAGTCTTTCTTCAGCAGTACAGGAGAGCTATGGTGGGTTGATAAATGACTTAAAGAATTACAGAGCAAATAGAGACAAGATTTTAGATAATGCACAATTTTTGGATATGATATCTGGTTTGAAGCAGGAATTGAGTTTTAGTGATCTTTTAAAAGAATTAATATCTTGGGAATTAACTAATCCTGAGAAGAATTATCATAATTTCCGTAACTATTCTAGATATGGCAAGTTATCTGGTTATGCACATTCTGAAGAAAAAACACATGATATCTCGAGGTTGAAGAAATATTTTGGAAATGATGAACAGAAAGCAATCATAAGTGAATCTTTATTTGTGCCTCAATTAAGCAAAGAATATTTGAGTGATATGTGCTGCGTGGTAGATTCATCCATGGTAGTTATGTTTAATTTTATATCTCGAGTATTAACTTTTGATTTTTATTCTGGTTTTGATGAATTTATAACGGATTTAAAAGAAGACTCTCGGTTTACTAGCGCTCATCTAAATTATTGCACCAAATGGATGTCTTTGTATTTAGAATCAGATTAGTTCAATTTATCTTCTAGTTCAATAGTTAATTGTTCTAACAATTCTTCTAAATTATCACTTTTTAAAGACATCACATTTGGAGTAATTCCTTCTACTCGAGCTTCGAATTCGCCTTCGTTGCGCAAAATTTCTATATCACAGAAGAACTCTGCCATATTTGCCCCGAAATTCAGTTATATTTAACATTTACGACTAATTTTAAGAATTTGGGCAAACATTTTTCTCAATAATTAATTCTACAGGCTCTAAAGCTCGCCAAGCTTCCATATTTCTATCTTTAGGCGCATTTGTGTAGTGTTGATCTTTATCAGATGTGTATTCCATTAATTCGCTTATACTTCTCCAACCAATTTGACTCATAGGAACAACAATAGTTCCATTTGGGAAATTACTCCTTGGTAGGAAATTTTCATAATGTATAGAAGTAGTACCATCATTATTTGATTTAGTTCCCATATAGAATCCATGATCATTTAGAATTCGAATAGTTTCGACTGAAGCAGGATCGCTACATTCAAAGAGATAAGCATACACAATATCATTGCCATCTTGCCCTTCTTCATCTGAATTTTTTCTAGCCTCTAGATAATAATTCGGATCTTCTACCACTTCATTAATTACAGCTAATGCAGCCCATGCCTGTAGTCTGACTCTCTCAGAATATTCCTCTGAAACTGCAGATTCAAAAAGTAGACTCACAGATCCATGTACTGCAAAATGGTTACGATGAATACTTGAATCTTGGGAGCTTGTCGTTGGAGGATAATTAGTTACACTTCCAAATCCCCATTCTTCACTTATTGAATCTATTACAACAGATTCAATATTGTATGATGCAGCTATAACATCATGGTGTGTGACTGGGTTTTGTGGTGCTGCTACTTGGAAAATAACGCTCCCAATACCTCCAAACTCATGCATATCTACAGTGACAGAGGGATGAAGATTATGGAATGCTAAATGCATAGCCTTACCTTCAGGTTCTAGTAATTTCATATGATCACGGTTTAGGTCAGTCCCATTTGCATTACCTCTAGTTCCATTATCACGACCATCTGGATTGACCATAACAAGTATAGCAAGATTAATTTTATCTAAAATAGAATCAATTTCTTCAGGAATAGCTCTTGCAAAATGTCTAACCATTAGATACGCTGAATCTACAGAAGCAGGTTCATTTCCGTGTTGTGCAGCTACGAAATATACAGTTGGAACGGCCGGGTCATAATCTCCAAATTCAATTAGCAACAAGGGTTGATTATTGGTGCTATAACCAATTTCTGTGAAATTTGTTACTCTTGGACTCTTTTCGATATCATACGTCATATTAATGATATCAGATGCTGAGGTTTGATTCTTAGGGATGTCATTCCACAAATCCTCAATAGTTAAATCAAATATGAATGGTTCCTCATTAATTTCTTCTTCACCAAATAATCCATCATACCCAGTACAGCCTGTCGTCATTAGTATAATCATCAACCCAGTTGGAATAATTTTTTTCATTTTAGCCTATTCAATTGATATAATAGGGATTGATAAAGTCAGGGGTTCATTTCATAAAACACCTGATTAGTGTAAAGAGTGGACAACTATATTGATTTGATAGCCTTTTTGATTCTTTCGTTAGGAATTTTAATTTTGTCTTATCCTCTTTTTCTTTTGGTCATTCAGAGAGCCACAGATCATAAGTCAAGTGATTTACTTTTAGTTGGTTTCATAGTTCTTTTAGGTTTAGCTTTAATTATTGCGCTTTGGGCTGTATATTTCGCTTCAACATCTCCAGAATTATTATGGCCATTTGCAGCTTTTACACTCCTATTTCGTTATATTTCACCGCTTATTCTTGTTAGAGTCATAATGAAATGGCGAGATTCTGATTCAGTAATTTTAACATCATCTGCAAGAATTTTTGCAGATTCTTTTCCTGGAATTGCAATGGTAATAGGAACGTTTATTCTTTTATCTCCCAATATGGATTTTAATAGTTCAGAAAACATAGAATTAGTGATAGCAACAGCCTTAGCCATTTTTACATTCACACAATTTTACCTTTTTCTTTTTGTAGGATATATGAGGGCTGGTAATCTCCCTTCTGCTTGGATTTCAGGTTTTTTTATAGGTATTGGACTTGTTGTTATGGTTCCTCATTATCTTAATGGTTTTGATTTATATTTTACAATAACTTCTTCATTAGGTTGGTTTTCTGGAGCAATGATAATGTATTATGGAAATGAGGAACCGTATTCGAATTATTTAAAAAATTTGGGATGGTAAGGTCTTTTATTATTATATTATTGAGACATACTCAGCTTCTGAAATTAGCTAATAGTTCCTCTAGACTTTTCTTGTTAGGTCTCATCATTTCATTAGGCAAATTAGCTAAAGGCGTATCAACTAAATTTTCATTGTCGTCTAAGGTAGGTTTGCCTTCTTCAAAATAAAGCAAACCAGTTACATGTTTTTCGGCGATATCTGCTTTATGGATTGCTTCTAAAGCCATAACTCTGTCTGAAACATCATGTTCTTCACTTATGGTCTCTAATCTAATATAGGATCCGTCGTGTAGTTTAACATCTCTGTATCTACCAGATGGCACTTCAATTTCTTCTATTGGGTTGAAATGAGGGATGTAATCTAGTGTGTGAAGTTCGGTATCATTACTTTTAACATATTGGAAAGATTTGAATGATTCTTCATTGTTGTTGAAAGTTACACATGGGGAGATAACATCGATTATAGCCATTCCACGGTGTGACATTCCGGCTCTTACAAGTGCAGTTAATTGTTTTCTTGAACCTGAAAAAGATCGAGCTACGAATGAACACCCTAAGTTTATAGCCATAGCACAAAGGTCAATCTGTTTCATTACGTTTGGATTTCCTTTTCTCTTTTTTGAACCATATTCGGCAGTAGCTGAGTATTGACCTTTAGTTAGTCCATAAACTCCATTATTTTCTATAATGTACAACATATTCAGATTCCTTCTTATTGCGTGAATAAATTGTCCGATACCTATACTGGCAGTGTCTCCATCTCCAGAAACAGCTAAAAAATTAAGATCTTTATTAGCCATATTCGCTCCAGTCGTGACGGAGGGCATTCTTCCATGTGCAGTATTGAATCCATGGCTTTGACTTAGGAAATATGCGGGAGTTTTGCTAGAGCATCCAATTCCAGACATTTTGGCAATACCAGAAGGTTCTATTGCATTTTTCCATGCGGCGTTAATAATTACACTTGAAATTGCGTCATGTCCACAACCAGGACAAAGTGTTGATTTTACTCCACGGTAATCATCAAGTGGCAAATTTATTTTATTTACTTTTTCAGCCATTATAATACCTCAAAAGATTCTAGTGTCCCTATTATGGCTTCCGCATATTCAGTAGCTTTGGGTGGCAATCCGTCACTAAATGCAACTGAGTACAATTTAGGAACTAATTCAGTTGCAATTTCTTTTCGTAAAATTCCATACATTTGACCATCTCTATTGATTTCTAAAACAATAACTTTGTCATGCCTTTTAACAAATTTATCAACTTCTAATGACAATGGCAAAGCTCTGACCCTACATTGTGAAACTTTCATACCAGTTGATTCTAGAATATCATCTATCTCTTGGATAGTATTCTCCATAGAACCATAATATATTATTCCAACATCAAGCTCTTTTTCTTCTTTGAGAATTGGTTGAGGTAAGTCTCCTCTCGCACCTTCAATTTTTCTTTTTAGGCGAGTCATATTGTCTCTG
>Ga0208408_1000972_pt1 | contig 17009 bp, 19 predicted proteins | sample ETNtaG_4_FD_185776 | JGI IMG/M metagenome (GOLD analysis project Ga0208408, IMG submission 185776) | Marine microbial and viral communities from oxygen minimum zone, Eastern Pacific Ocean - ETNP201406SV67 (SPAdes) (version 2) | ecosystem: Environmental > Aquatic > Marine > Oceanic ... | reverse complement strand
CTGAGCTTCTTTTAAAGTTTTATCTATTTCTTTAAGACGATCTTCTTGACGTTGGATTTGAAACCTCATTTGAGCGTTATAAACCCTTAGACCTTCGATTTGCTTACTTACAGTCTTATATTCACTAATAATTACTGAAGTTTGCTCATCCATTTGATCAATCTTAGCTTGAGAAGCTTTTTCAGCCTTCTGTCTATCTCCAGCTACATCCAATAGTGGCTTGATTTGATCGGTATACATAAAAGCAGGATTGATTAATACTGCTGTTAGGAAAACTATTTTACAAAGACGCTTCATAGCGTATCTCCTACATTTACTTAAAAAATTCTTTAATAACTCAACGCAAACTAGCAAAAAAGTAATAATTTTCAACTCTTTTTTACTCTCCCCGTTTACGAAATAGTAAACTATAGAGAGAATTATGGACCAATGCAACGCCAATTAAGCTTATTAAATATTTAAATAAAGAATGACATTTTTTTATTTTTTCTTTTTATTGTTTTTATTCATTTTTTTGTGTAATTTTCTTTTGCTTGTCTTAAGTGTAAATAAGAAAAGTCCAAAGATATTTATAAGGTACTTTTTTATTTCAATATTACTTGTAGCATGGTTGGCTCTAGTACTTCAGCAGATTAATGAAGTGGCATATGTTGCTGCACGACAAGTTCTTGGAAATTTAGTCTTAAGTATTTGGGTTTGTATAAGTCTTTATCTGAATAAAGATTTAAAACTTGCTTTGCTGTCAGATTTTTTATACAAAATTAAAAATTTCATTTTAAATAAGGAGACTAAAAGGATTATATTGATGGTTTTCTATATCTCTTTACTTCAAATAATTAGTTTTAGCCCAGTAGTTTCTCTTAACTTCCTCTCAGGCCCTTCCTCTTTTTCTTGGTTAGACTTTATTTCCTTAGCCTTATGTGTGTTTGGTATAGCTAGTTATCTTAAGGCTTTCGCTAATCAAGCAGCTGAACAAACACCTATCAAAAAAGGATTCTTGAGTCTGGCAATGCATCCGGAATACTTTGGAAATTTTATATTTATATTAGGACTCTATTTATTAAGCATTGGCACTACGGGTGGCGTTTGGAGCCTTATTGGACCATTAACTATATTATTACTAATGTATAAAGTTATTATCCCCGAAAACGAAAGAAGGGCCTTGAAAAGGTCTAACATCCACAATTAATAGAAGCAAATTTACAATAGAAAATTTAATGTATATTTTTATTCCACACCTAATTTTGACAAGGTTAATGGGTTGGTTAGCTAACTCAAAAAATAAAATCATCAAAAGTCTTCTTATAAAGTCATTTATTAGACTTTACAAACCTAAACTAGAAGAATCACTTATCACTGACATTAATGACTTTCCCACTTATAACTCTTTTTTCACAAGAAAATTAAAAAGGGAAGTTAGGCCGATAGAAGATTCCGAACTTACGATTGTGTCTCCGGTGGATGGAACAATCATGGATCATGGGATGGTGGGAAGTAATATGCTAATTCAGGCTAAAAAGCATAAATATCCTATAAAAGAATTACTGGGTAGAAACTCACAAAACGTCAATGACTCTAAGCAGTACTTCATTACTATTTACTTAGCTCCGACAGATTATCATCGAATACATTGCCCTTATGGAGGTTTAATCTCATCTACTGGCCATATAGGAGACTCACTATTTAGTGTTAATGAAAAGGCCCAAGCGAATATTCCAAATCTCTATATTAAAAATGAAAGAGCTGTTATGAAAATTGAAAGCAGTTTACTTACTTATCATTTGGTATCTGTAGGTGCATCAATTGTCGGGAGTATTGTTCCTTTTTGGTCTGATCTTGGTTCTAAAACAAGAAAAGATTACATAAATGAATGGAATAAAGGTCCGCAAGAAAATAATAACCAGGCTTTGAAAGGACAAGAGCTTGCCCATTTTAAAATGGGTTCAACAGTAATACTAATTATCGAAGATTCTGCTAAGTTAGATTTAAATTCCTTGACGACTAATAAGACTGTAAAATTTGGATCAGCATTAATTAATCTTAAGAATCTATAGGAGAAAACTTGGTATCTTATTCCACTAGCGACTTTAGAGTAGGTCTAAAGATTCTCATTGATAATGATCCTTGTGTAATTATTGAAGAGGAGTTTAATAAACCCGGTAAAGGTCAAGCATTTAGCAAAATTAAATTCAGAAATTATTTAACGGGCAGGGTTGGTGAAAAAACCTGCAAAGTAGGTGAATCTGTTGAAGCTGCAGATGTAGAAGAGCTTGATATGCAATTTTTATATAGTGATGGCCAGTCTTGGTATTTTATGCATCCTGAGAACTTTGAACAAATAGACATTTCTTCTGAAGTGGTTGGGGAACTTGATCAATGGATTACTGAAGAAGATGTTTGTAAGGTGTTGCTTTGGGATGAAAAGCCTATATCAGTTGTTGCTCCGAATTTTGTTGATTTAGTTATTACGGAAACAGACCCTGGAGTTAAGGGCGATACAGCTACGGGTGGAAGCAAGCCAGCCACCTTGTCTACCGGAGCGATAGTTAAAGTCCCTTTATTTGTATCCGAAGGAGAAACAATCACTGTAGACACCAGAAATGGTGAATATCAAGGCAGAAAATAAAGAACGTAATGCAACAAAAAATAATTAACCAGCTTAAATTAATCGTTGATGAACTTATAAAGAAGTCAGATGTTAGCGATATAAACTACAGAATAAGGCTTCAAGAAAATAAAGACAAAGAGCATGGTGATTATGCAAGCAATATAGCCATGATTCTTGCCAAAGATCTGTCTGAAAACCCCAAGAATTTAGCAGAGCAAATATCTAAAGACTTCCCATTAGATGATGAAGTTTTAAGGGTAGAGGTCGCCGGACCTGGGTTTATAAATTTCTTCGTTTCTGAAGCTACTCATGCAGAGATTCTAAAGAATATAGATGCAGAGAAAGAAAAATATGGTCACAACAAGAAGAAAGTGGGCAAAGTCCTAATCGAATATGTTTCTAGTAATCCAACAGGCCCTTTGCACGTGGGTCATGGAAGAGGGGCGGTATTTGGTTCAGTCTTGGCAAGTCTTTTAAAGGCTGCAGGACATGAAGTTGATGAAGAATACTATGTGAATGATTATGGAAGGCAGATGAGTATTTTATCTGTAAGCGTTTGGCTAAGATATCTACAAAACTCAAGTAAAAATATATCTATGAGTGCTCTGGGTTACCAAGGAGACTACATTAAATTAATTGCCCAAGAGCTCTTTAAAGAAAATAAAGACAAATATCTACTTTCAGATAATGACCATGACAATATCTTGCCAATACTTGAATTACAAGAAGACGAAAAGGACATCGACTCTTTAATTTCTTTCATGCAAAAAACCTTAGGAGAAGGATTTTCTGAAATTAGATCTTTTGCTTTAGATAATATGTTAAACATTATTAAGTCTGATCTAATCAATTTTGGAGTTAAGCATAATTTATGGTTCTTCGAATCGTCTCTCTACATCGAAGAAAAGGGTAAGCCTAGTAAAGTTGATAAAGGCATATCAGACTTAAGTTCAAATGACTTTGTTTATGAGAAAGACAGTGCAATTTGGTTTAAATCATCTAAATTAAAAGATGACAAAGATCGCGTGTTGCAAAGAAGCAACGGCGATCATACTTATTTTTCTTCCGATGTGGCCTATCACTTAGATAAATACAATAGATCATATGACAGAATAATTAACATATGGGGTTCTGATCACCACGGATATTTACCAAGAGTTAAGGCAGCTATGGAAGCATCTGGTAGGGACACAAACAAACTTGAAGTTGTGTTTATACAGTTTGCAAACCTTGTTAGGAATGGAGAAAAGATTTCTATGTCTACAAGAAGTGGTGATTTTATAACCCTAAATGAGCTCATGAATGAGGTTACACCAGAAGCAGCACGTTTCTTTTACATAAACAGAAAGGCCGATCAACATTTAGAGTTCGACCTAGAGCTTGCAAAAGAACAATCTAAAGATAACCCCCTTTATTACATTCAATATGCGCACGCAAGAATATGTAGTGTATTTAATAAAGTGGAATACGACCTTGAAGAAAATCACAAAAACGTCAACCTTTCGCTGTTAAATACCGAGAAGGAAATAGAAATTCAGAAACACCTAGCATCCTTCCCTTCCCTTATAGAAAAAGCTGCAAAATCTAACGATCCTCATTTAATTTGCTATTACCTTAAGGATTTGGCGAGCTTATTTCATAGCTATTACAACAGTGAAAAGTTCATAATTGAGGATAGTAGCCTCATGATTTCGAGAATGTTTCTTCTCAAGGGGGTCAAGCAAGTAATATTTAATGGGCTGGAAATTCTAGGAGTCAGCTCACCGGAAGCAATGTAAAAGTGCTAAGCGAAAATATTAAGCTTATAAAAAACGATATCAATCAAGCCTGTAAAAATGCTTGCCGCAATCCAGAAGAAATTATCCTTATGGGTGCAAGCAAATCTCAGACGGTTGGGCAAATAGAACAAGCATACGAAAAAGGTGTGTTTCATTTCGGCGAGAACTATCTCCAGGAAGCCGAACCAAAGATAAGTAAGATAGAAAAAAATATTATCTGGCACTTTATTGGGTCTATACAAACTAAGAAAACAAAAAAAATTGCCCATCTTTTTGATTGGGTTCACACAGTAGATAGTCTAAAAATTGCAGAAAAGCTTAATGATGCAAGACCTTCTTCTAGAGGGCCACTTAACATATGTTTACAAGTTAATATTGATAATGAGGAGACTAAGTCAGGAATTCTTAAAGAAGAAATAGATGGCTTTTTAACAAGTCTAACTTCTCTAAAAAATATAAAAACTAGGGGCTTAATGATTATCCCTAAGCCAAGGCACACTGCTGAAGAGCAGTCAGAAGTTTTTTCTGATCTAAAGCTTAAATTAGATTCTCTTAAATCTAAATTCCCAGAACTTGATACACTTTCGATGGGTATGTCTTCGGATTATTTAGTGGCCATTCAAGAAGGAGCTACAATACTAAGAATAGGAACAGGCATATTTGGAGCAAGGAAATGAAAGTTATGGATAAAAGGGTAGGATTTATTGGAGCAGGCAATATGGCCTCTGCCTTAATTTCTGGAATGATCAGTGCAGGTTTCAAACCCGAGAATATCATTGCTAGCTCACCTGGAAAGAATCATTTAGATTTTTTATCAGATAACTTTGGTGTTAAAACTTCAAATAATAATGAATTAGTTTTTAAAGAAAGTGAAGTCCTCATTTTTGCAGTCAAGCCAAATATTCTTAAGACTGTTTTAGAAGAATATAAAAATATCTCTTCTGAGGGAGTGCTGTTAATTTCCGTTGCGTCTGGATTTAAGATTGCAGACATTGAAACCACTTTATCTTCTGAACAGAGGATTATAAGGGCTATGCCAAATACCCCAGCAAGCATAGGAAGTGGTGTTACAGCTATCAGTCTAAACAAAAATGCAACCGGTGATGACCAACAAAACGCAGAAGATCTGTTTAGCTGTGTTGGTGAAGTGGTATACATACAAGAAAGAGAAATGGACCTTTACACTGCTTTGATAGGGTCTGGTCCTGCTTACGTGTTCTACTTAATTGAGTCATTGCTAGATTCTTCCAGTGAAATGGAAATGGATGAAGAAACGAAGAAAAACATGATTGCGTCAATGATAGCTGGATCTGCAAAATTAGCCTTAATGAACGAGAATTCACCTGAAAAGCTAAGAGAAAATGTTACCTCACCTGGCGGAGTGACTCAAAGAGCAATAGAAGAATTTGAAAAAAATGGCATGAAAAAGACCATAATTGAAGCCATAGAAGCAGCCACAAATAAATCTAAAGAATTAGGAGGTAATTGAGATGTCTGAAGCAACCTTTTTCTTATTTAAAGCTTTGATGGATATTTTTACCATAGGGGTTGTGTTTAATTTTTTATTTAGATTGCTAAAGGTTGATTACTACAATCCTCTTGTTCAAGGAATCATCAAAGCTGTGGATTTTCCTAGTCAAATTTTAAGACCTGTGATCAAGCCTATTTATAGTCTAGACATGTCTTCTTTTTTAGTTGCACTATTTGTTCAAGCTGGAGCTTTTTATGTAGCCGCTATGGCAGGATCTTTAGATTACGAGACAATCAAGATACTAATTTGGTCTACTTATTCAGTAATTTTATTAATTCTAAAGATGGCTTGGTGGATAATGCTAGGAGGAATAATATTAAGCTGGGTTGCTGGAGATAACTTTCATCCTGCGATTGTCTTAATTAGACAAATGTCAGATAAGCTTTTTAAACCATTTAGGATCTTCCTTCCTCCTATGGGTGGTTTAGACTTCTCACCAATCTTTGCTTTTATTTTATTAAACTTCTTTCAAGCAATATTTATTCAATTTGCCGTCGAATCAGGCCTGCCTGTCTGGCTATCAGTTGGCTTCTAATTAAACTTTCAATATAATTGTTACTTCGCCGATTTGAGACAGCTTGCGGGCGTTTAATTGAAATACAGCTAATGCATTGAATTAAACCTGTTTAGCTTAAGCCAACAGGTTTTTTTATGACTGAAAGTGTAGGAAAAGTAACAGAGCAAATATTTAAGTTGCCTAGTGATCTATTGCTTGAATGCGGTAAAACCCTTAAAAATATAGAGTTAACTTATGAAACGTATGGAGAGTTAAATTCTGATGCCTCTAACGCTATCTTAATATGTCACGCCTTAAGCGGGAATCATCATGCTGCTGGTTATTATAAAGACGAGAATGAGAGGCTTGGGTGGTGGGATGCCTTAATAGGCCCTAGCAAAGCAATAGACACAAATAAATTCTTTGTGGTTTGCCCAAATAATATTGGTGGGTGTCACGGCTCCACCGGTCCCTCTTCTGTTGACCCTGAAACCCAGAGATATTATGGGCCTGATTTTCCGGTGATTACTGTAAAGGACTGGGTTAACAGCCAGGCGCAGCTAGCTGATCATTTAAATATAAAATGTTGGCATGCAGCCATTGGGGGTAGTCTTGGAGGGATGCAAGCTCTTGAATGGTGCCGTTTGTTCCCTGACAGAATCTCCAAGGCAGCAGTAATTGCTGCGGCTCCTAAGCTTAGCGCACAAAACATAGCTTTTAATGAAGTTGCTAGACAAGCAATTATCACTGATCCAGATTTCCAAGAAGGCAAGTACCTTGATTCAGAGAAATCTCCAAAAAGAGGTCTTAGATTGGCCAGGATGGTAGGTCATATAACTTACCTATCTGACGAAGCTATGCGAGATAAATTTGGAAGAGAACTTAAAGAAGGAAAATTAAATTTTGGTTTTGATGTTGAATTTGAAGTTGAAAGTTACCTTAGACATCAAGGCGATGTTTTTTCAGAATCTTTTGATGCAAACACCTATCTCTTGATGACAAAACTTTTAGACTATTATGACCCAGCAGAAAATTATAAAGGTGATTTGGTTAAAGCATTTGAAACCATAAAGGCTAAAATTATGGTTATTTCATTTTCAAGTGATTGGAGATTTTCACCTGAAAGATCTAAGGAAATAGTAAATGCTTTGATGGCTGCAGAAAAAGACACCACCTACCTGGAGATAGAGTCATCACATGGGCATGACTCATTTCTCTTTGCTGAAGGTAGATACGTAAGCGCATTAACCGCATTTTTAGGAAATTAAATGAAGACTCTGGAAATAATAAATAATTGGGTCACTCAGAACTCCTCGGTCTTAGATCTAGGGTGCGGTAAAGGAGAAATATTATTATACCTAATCTCTTCAAAAGACATCAAGGCAGTGGGAGTTGAAATAGACGGCTCTAACATTAATGAGTGTATAGCCAGCGGAATAAATGTAATTGAACAGAATATTGATGAGGGCTTGGATAATTTTATAGATAACAGCTTTGATGTAGTCATAATGAGTCAAACTATACAGGTCTTAAAAGACCCAAGAAAAGCTTTACAAGAAATTACTAGGATAGGAAATGATTGCATAGTGACTATTCCTAACTTTGGTCATTGGAGAACGAGGCTTAGTCTTCTGTTAACCGGTAAAATGCCTATAACTGATCCATTGCCTGAAAGTTGGTTTGATACTCCAAATATCCATCTTTGCACCTTAGAAGATTTCGAGTTACTTTGTTCTGAAACATCAATTCAAATAACACAAAAAATATCATTCAATTCATCTGGTCACTCGAACGCCTTTACCAAAGCTTGGCCTAACCTATTTGGAGCTTCGGCGATATATAAAATCTCAAAGTGAAAATTATCTTGGCCACACAAAATCAAGGTAAACTTAAAGAGTTCCAGCAACTTTCTAAAGGGATGGACTTTGAATTCATAGCAATTCCTGAAGAATTACAAGAAATGCCTGAAGAAACAGGAAAAACGTTTAAAGAAAATGCCTTCATTAAAGCAAGGTATGTTTCTGAATACTTCCAAATGCCTGCACTTGCAGATGATTCAGGTCTAGAGGTAGATGCTCTAAATGGAGAACCGGGTGTTTATTCTGCCAGATACTCTTCTTCTGGCTCAGACTTAGATAATTGCAAAAAATTATTAAGCAACATGAGAGGTATTGCCAAAGAAAGTAGAACGGCGAGATTCAAGTGTTGTTTATTGGGGTTTAATCAAGGAGAAACAGTTGTTGCAGAAGGTGCTTTAGAGGGCGAGATCGCTGAAGAATTCAAGGGAGAAAAGGGGTTTGGTTATGACCCTATTTTTCTTGTACCAGAGTATAAATTGCATTTAGCGGAAATGGAGAAGGAAGATAAGAATAAAATAAGTCATAGATTTAAAGCTTTTGAGGTCATAACAGATAGTTTGCCTTCTTTAATTAATTAACTTTCTTTACTATCTTTGTATTTAAAGATCTATTTGCATGTATTGCTTTCTTTTCAAAAGATGTCGAAGGAATGTCTCTTAAATGCTCTTCAAGATCTATTAAATTTAATTCTTCCCAATTCGGACCTTCAAATAGAAGATTAACTTTATCGAAATAATCTTTCCAATCAGTTTTAAAATAAAAAATTCCATTTGGCTTTAGCTTTTTATTTAGCAACTCTATAAACTCTTTTTTAATTAACCTTCTTTTGTGATGTCTTCTTTTGGGCCATGGATCAGGGTAAAACATAATAATGGCGTCAAAGCTGTTATTAAGTATCTTGTTTTGTAGTAAGTCTTCCGCGTCTTCATTAACAATTCTTATATTCTCTAAATTGAACTTATCAGCCTTGCTCAAAACAGTTCCTATACCAGATTGATAGACTTCTGCTCCTAACAAACTTATATCTTTATTTTTTTGAGCTATGCTGACTAATGTTTCTCCAGCACCAAATCCTATATCCAATAAAGAATAGTTGCCTCGGATAAATCCTTGTATTGCAGAAAGTTCGCTTATGACGTACTGATTCCAGAATGAATCAAGCGCCTTCCTTTGGTTAGAAGTGATTCTACCCTGCCTAGTTACAAAACTCTTCGACTTACTGTTAAAGGTCACCTAAAGACCTGAGGCAATAGACTGCTTAACTTTTTTCATGGCATTTTTTTCAATTTGCCTTACTCTTTCAGCCGAGATTTCATATTTCTCTGCCAAATCATGAAGTGTCATTTTTTCATCGGCTAGCCATCTGTCTTGGAGTATGTCCCTGCTTCTATCATCCAGTTGATTAATTGCCTCATAAAGTTGCGAAGTACTTTCTTCACTGAGAGATTTGTTTTCGAATATATCTGCAGGGTTTGCTTCTTCATCTTCTAAATATTGAGAAGGAGCAAAAGAAGCTTCATCGTCATCAGATTCAGACAAAGGATCAAAAGACATATCTGACCCGCTAAGTCTTTTTTCCATTTCCCTTACTTCAGAAGGTTTGACCCCTAAATCTTTAGCTACTTTCTCTATTTCCTCTTCGGTGAACCATTCCAGTCCTTTTTTCTTGCTTCGAAGATTAAAAAATAACTTTCTCTGTGCTTTTGTAGTAGCTATTTTTACTATTTTCCAGTTCTTTAAAACATATTCATGGATTTCAGCCTTTACCCAGTGAACAGCAAAAGAAACCACTCTGACCCCCATCTCAGGATTAAATTTTCTAATAGCCTTCATAAGGCCTATGTTCCCTTCTTGGATCAAGTCTGCTTCAGATAGGCCGTACCCTGAATAGCTTTTAGCTATATAAATTACGAACCTTAAATGGGCTAAAACTAGCTTTCTTGCGGCATCTAGGTCGTTTCTATAGTACAAATCTTCTGCCAGCTTCTTTTCTTCTTCGGGCGTTAGTACCCCGATGCTGTGCACAGAATTTATGTAGGCTTGCAGGTCACCTCCAGGTGTCAATGCTTCCATCCCTTGGAGGCCTGTACCTGGTATTTTTTCCTTTTTTATTTCCTTTTTGGCCATAATTTAAGTGAATTCTACAGTTTTAGTGAATATTGATGCAAATTTAACCAATTTTGTAAAAAACCCATAACTTCGAAATGGAGCAAAAATTTTAAAAATTTCCCACTAATATTTAGTGAAAAACTATAATATCTCGGATGAAATCTATAGAAGTTATTGACGGCAAAGTAGCTCTGCATGATGCAGAAATGCCATTAGTTGGACCTTATGATATTCTTATCAAAGTTAAGTCTACTGCGGTTAATCGTGCAGATTTAATGCAGAAGAAAGGGCTTTACCCTCCTCCTCCTGGGGCTAGCGAGATATTGGGGTTAGAATGCAGCGGAATTGTTGATGCCGTTGGTGAAAAGGTAACATCAAGAAGGGTTGGTGATGAAGTTTGCGCACTTCTTGCGGGAGGAGGTTACGCGGAATACGTTGCTTGCCCAGAATTCCAAGCCGTACCAAAGCCTACCAATATAAACTGGGAGGAAGCTTCCTCTCTTCCTGAGGTTTACGCCACTTGCTGGTTAAATCTTTTTATCGAAGGTAATTTAACAAACAACAACAAAGTTTTATTTCATGCTGGAGCAAGTGGAATCGGCACTGCAGGCATTCAGCTTTGTAAAGCATTTAACTGTGAAAGTTTTGTAACTGCAGGCTCTAAAGAAAAAATACTGTTTTGCAAGAACTTAGGAGCTTCTGAAGGTGTCGTTAGAGGCGATAAAATGTTTAGTGAGATTCAGGGCTGGGTCTCTGAGGGGTTCGACTTAATATTAGATCCAGTTGGAGCAAATTATTTTGAAGATAACTTAAAGGTCTTAGGTCTTGAAGGCAGGCTGATAATCATTGGACTAATGGGCGGTATGGAATCTAAAATTAACTTAGGCCATCTCATGATGAAGAGGCAAAGAATTATCGGGTCTACAATTAGAGCCAGAAGTGAAGAACTCAAAAAAATAGTTATGCGAGACCTTTATGAAAAGGTCTGGCCTTTTATTGAATCTAACGAAATAAAACCAATAATTCATGAAGTATTGAATATATCCGAAACTGAAAAGGCCCATCAGATAATGGAAAATAACGAGAATATTGGAAAAATTGTCCTGGCTTTAGATTAATTCTCTTTAAACAATTCCAACCAAAGAAATTCTTTGTCGCCCGCGCAATAAAAATGAGGGTTTTTTAATTCAGGGTCAAATTTATAACTCAATGGGTTACCTGATAAATCGTTTACAACTCCTCCAGCAGATTCAACCACTGCCTGTCCGGCTGCAATGTCCCATTGATAAGTAGGCCCCAATCTGGAATAGATGTCGGCTTTTCCTTCAGCTACCTTGCATAGCTTTAATGAACTGCCTGTAGGAATTTCATGCACAACACCAAAACGCTTTTTGCACTCATCGATAAACCATTCATCCTCTTTACTTTTATGACTCTTACTAAGTGTTACTAGGCATTCATCTTCTTTTTGTTTATTAGGTAAGATATTTGTTCTTTCTGTTCCTTTAATTTTAAACGCCCCTATATTGATTGCTCCGTAAAAATTTTCTTCCACTGCAGGCGAAAAAACTATTCCTAAAATAGGAGCTCCTTGCTCTATTAGGGCTATATTTACAGTAAATTCTCCGTTTTTATTAATAAACTCCTTAGTCCCATCAAGCGGATCTATCAACCAAAATAAACTCTCATCTTGCTTAGCATCATCATTTCCCTCTTCAGACAAAATAGGAATATGATTATTTAACTTAACTAGGCCAGTATTTAGAATTTGATGAGAAGCTATATCTGCTTCAGTTACAGGGGAGCCGTCTTGCTTACTCTCAAATTTAACGTCTTCTGAATGATAAATTTCTAAAACTTTTTGAGAAGCACTATCAGCTACCTCCAAAGCTCCATCTATTAATTCTACCAATTGTGATTCTTTCATTTGTCAAAGAAGTCTTTTCTTCTACAATAGCTCACAAATATCTCATATGAAAGATTAATATGGAAAATAACGAAAAATTAAAACAAAACGCTCAAGAGCTAAAAAAAGGACTTGAATTATTGAGTAGAGATAGGAAAGTCGTATTGCCTCACAATAAGGCGTTTGATTTAGTTGATGAATTACAAGAAAAAGTAGACGAGATAATAAATATTACAGGATCTGCTTAAATTAAGGAGTTTATTATGGATTACAGCTGTTTTGATGTAGAAATTAAGGACAAGATTGCGCACGTTAAAATGAATAGACCGGATGATTTCAATTCCATGAACAAGGCTTTCTGGTCTGAGTTGCCTCACTTAGTAGAAGACCTTTCTGATAATGCTTCTGCGAGAGTAATAGTGCTTTCAGGAGAAGGAAAACACTTCTGTGCTGGTATGGATCTAGCCAATTTTGCACCCTCTGACTCTCCTCCGAATGCACATAACGGAATGAGGAGCGAATCTGCTTATAGGGTGACTTTAGACCTACAGCACACAATAACTTGTCTTGAAAAAGCAAGGATGCCTGTAATCTCTGCAATACAAGGTGCATGCATAGGTGGAGGTGTAGACCTGGCCACAGCAACTGACCTTCGTTACTGCACTAAAGATGCTTTCTTTTGTATCCAAGAAATAAATATTGGAATGGCAGCAGACGTGGGTACTTTACAAAGAATACCTAGGCTTGTTCCTGAAGGTATAGTTAGAGAGTTGGCCTATACAGGAAGAAGATTTATGCCTGAAGAAGCCTTACAACATGGTTTGGTGAATAAAGTTTTTGATACCAAAGAAGAGATGATGACAGCTGTTATGGAAGTTGCTAAAGAAATTGCTTCTAAAGGACCTCTTGCTGTAGCCGGGTCTAAAGAATCTCTAAATTATGGTAGAGATCATACGGTAGAAGAGTCACTGAATCACATAGCCTTATGGAATAATGCAATGGGTATTGGCGATGAAATGTCTGTGGCCTTTAAGGCCAAAGCAGATAAGAAAGATCCTGAATTTGAAGATATGCTACCTAGAAGAAAATATCTAGATGGCGAAATACCTTCTTAATTAATTTCTTAGAAATACAGGCGAATACTCGGAAGAGTCCTTTTTACTGTACTTATAGCCGTCTAAATTAAACTTATTTAGGCCTGCAGGGTTTTTAATCTTGTTTTGAATTACAAACCTGACCATAGACCCTCGCGCTTTCTTTGCAAAAAAGCTAATAATTTTATATTTGCCATTTTTGAAATCTTTAAAGACTGGACTATAGACCGGAAGATCTAGGTTTTCTGCTTTTACTGAAGTGAAATATTCTACTGAAGCTAAATTTATTATGCCCTTTGAATTATTCTTTTTTGCAAGTGCATTAATGCTTGTTGTGATTTTATTTCCCCAAAACTCGTATAGGTTTTTACCTTTTTCATTTTTCATTTTAGTTCCCATTTCAAGTCGGTATGGATACATAAGATCTAAAGGCTTTAACAGACCATAAAGCCCAGACAAAATAGCAAGATTATTTTGTGCGTACTTAATATCTGACTTGCTTAGAGTTTCTGAGTCAAGTCCAACGTAAACATCACCTTTAAAAGCAAATATAGCTTGTCTGACTTCGTTAGAAGGCTTTTTAGGCACTTGCCAATTCATGTTTCTTTCAAAATTAAGCATGGAAAGGTTTTCACTAAGGCCCATCAAAGAAGATAGGTCTTCTGGACTTTTCTTTTGTAATTCTTTTATAAGTTCCTTACTTTCTTTCAAGTGTTCAGCAATAGAAAAGTCTTCTACGGATAAATCAGAGTCATAATCTAATCTTTTTGCTGGGGCGATGAGTGCAATCATTTATAAACCTAAAACTAGCTTCGCCATAATATTTCTTTGGACCTCGTTTGATCCAGCATAAATACTAGCTTTTCTATAATTGAAATATCTAGGAGCAGCGGTATTGGCAAACTTACTTCCTATGGCGGGCTCATTATTACCAATTTCTGGTCCTGGATTATTAAAAGGAATACCGTAATAACCTACTAATTCAACAGCTAACTCTGTTATAGCCTGACCTATCTCAGTGCCTCTTGTTTTAAGAAGCGAAGATTCAGGTCCTACATTTTGACCAGCAGTTAAACTACCTAATATTCTGAGTTCAGTTGCTTCCATCGCGTTGATTTGCACTTCTAATTTAGCAATTGATTCCATAAAGTTCTTATCTTCAGATAACTTATATCCACTGGCATCTTCTGTTTCTGCCTTTGCCTTTAATTGTTGAAGTTGTTGGTATAGTTCAGAGGAATAACCATTCCCTCTCTCAAATTCAAGTAGATACTTTGCGTAAGTCCAACCCTTACCTTCTTCTCCAATAAGATTCTCTTTCGGAACTTTTACATCCGTAAAGAAGACAGTATTTACTTCATGATGCCCTATTGGCGTATTATCTAAAGTGTCTATAGGTTGAACCTCAATGCCTTCAGAATGCATATCAATAAGTAAGAAGGAGATACCTTTTTGCTTTATATCTTCCTGGCTTGTTCTAACCAAACAAAAGATCATATCTGCATGCTGGGCCATAGTAGTCCAGGTTTTAGCACCATTAACTAAATAATGGTCACCCCTGTCTTCAGCTTTAGTCTTGAGCGACGCAAGATCAGAACCTGATCCTGGCTCCGAATATCCCTGACACCACCATACCTTGGAAGATAAAATATCTGGAAGATATTTTTTCTTTTGTACGTCTGTTCCAAAAGCCATTATTACAGGAGATACCATGGAGATACCAAAGGCGGTAAACCCTGGTGCCCTTGCTGCTGCCATTTCTTTACTAAAAAGATACTTTTGAGAAGCAGTAAAAGATGCACCGCCATACTCTTTAGGCCAATTTATACCTGCCCATCCTTTTGAGTATAAAGCTTGCTGCCACTTTACATGCTCTTCTTTAGTTACATGACCATTAGGGGCATTCATATACCTCTCTTTCATGTCATCAGGATAATTTTCTTTAATCCAATCTCTAACTTCTTTTTGAAAATCGAGCTCTTCTTGTGTAAATTGTAAATTCATAAATACCTCCCCATAATTATAATTCAAATTTTAACTAACTATAAACTTTAACCATTGCATAAAATTAGCAAAACCCTAGATAACTTTTCTGAATTAACGGGGAAGATATGTTCTTGGTTTGTAGCTGTTATGGTCTTGGTAACCTGCGTTGTAGTCATAATGCGCTATGGCTTAGATATGGGATCTGTTTTGCTTCAAGACGTAGTCCTTTATCTCCACGGAGGATTGTTTCTTCTAGGATCTGCATTTGCTCTAAAGAGAGGGGCTCACGTAAGAGTCGATATCTTTTATAGGGACTTCTCAGATTTAAGAAAAGCTTGGGTTGATTTATTAGGAAATATTATATTTCTACAGCCTGTTTGCTGGATGATTCTTTTCTCCTCTTGGGGTTACGTCGAATTTTCTTGGAGAATTATGGAAGTGTCTCCAGAGCCTGATGGCCTGCCATTTGTATATGTACAAAAATCTTTACTCATTGCTTTGGCAGTTCTACTTGGGCTTCAAAGCTTATCTGAAATTTTTAAATCATTAATAACAATAAAAGATGGTTGAGTTAATTCCATTATTAATGTTTGGCGTTATATGCTTAGTTTTGTTGGCAGGATTCCCAGTCGCTTTCTCTTTAGCCGGCACGGCTCTTATCTTTGCAGGTCTCGGAATAGTAACAAATACTTTCGAAAGTTCATTCCTGGGAGCAATACCTAATAGACTTTATGGAGACATGACAAACATGACATTGGTTGCCGTGCCCTTGTTTGTTTTTATGGGTGTCTTGTTAGAAAAGTCTAACCTTGCTCAAGACCTTCTCAGCAACATGGCGGAAATAATAGGTGGCTTCAGAGGAAGCTTAGCTATTTCAGTAATAATTGTAGGAGCTTTGATAGCTGCCAGTACTGGAATAGTAGGTGCAACTGTCATAGCAATGGGCCTTATTTCCTTGCCAATTATGCTCTCTAGAAATTATGATCAAAGCCTTGCTGCAGGAACTATTTGTGCTACCGGCACACTAGGTCAAATAATCCCTCCTTCAATTGCTTTGGTTATATTAGGAGATGTTTTATCTGCCTCTTACCAACAATCTCAACTTAGCATAGGAAATTTTTCAGCAAGAACCGTTTCAGTTGGAGACCTATTTATGGGTGCAATTGTTCCCGGCCTAATACTTGTATTTTGTTACGCAGCTTATGTTGCTATTAGAGCCTACATTTCCCCAAGTATGGCCCCCGCACAAGAAGTTAAGATTGTAAAAAATAGGTGGAAAATACTTATCACGAGCTTATTACCTCCCTTTGTCTTAATTACTTCAGTTTTAGGCTCAATACTTCTAGGCATCGCTACCCCAACAGAAGCAGCGGGCGTTGGAGCATTTGGTGGGCTTCTTTTGGCCTTGAGCAAAAGCAGCCTTACTTGGAGAAATTTAAAAGAAGCGGTAGAAGCTACTACGGAAATTACTGCAATGGTGTTTATGATCCTTTTAGGATCTTCTATTTTTTCTCTGGTCTTTAGGGGCTTTGGTGGTGATGATCTAATTACGAGTATATTTACTCAGTTGCCTGGAGGTGCTTTTGGCGCAGTTTTAGTGGTAATGATTATTATCTTCTTGCTGGGTTTCATATTAGATTTT
>Ga0208408_1000968_pt1 | contig 17053 bp, 18 predicted proteins | sample ETNtaG_4_FD_185776 | JGI IMG/M metagenome (GOLD analysis project Ga0208408, IMG submission 185776) | Marine microbial and viral communities from oxygen minimum zone, Eastern Pacific Ocean - ETNP201406SV67 (SPAdes) (version 2) | ecosystem: Environmental > Aquatic > Marine > Oceanic ... | reverse complement strand
GAATTAGCATTTACTATTGCAAATGGAGTGACATACGCGAGAGCTGCTGTCGAAAAAGGTTTGGATGTTGATGATTTTGCTCCAAGAATGGCTTTCTTCTTCAATGGCCACAATGATTTCCTTCATGAAATAGCTAAATTTCGAGCTGCAAGACAAATCTGGGCTAAGATAATGAAAACAGAATTCAATGCTAAAAATGAAAAATCTATGATGCTAAGATTTCATACTCAAACTGGAGGATCTACACTTACTGCACAACAACCGCATAACAACGTAGTTAGAACTGCGATTCAGGCATTATCTGCAGTATTAGGAGGAACTCAGAGTTTACATACTAATTCAATGGATGAGGCATTAGGATTGCCCTCTGAAAAAGCTGCAATTGTCGCTCTTAGAACGCAGCAAATAATTGCTGAAGAATCTGGAATTCCATTTACCATTGATCCATTAGCTGGCTCTTATACAATTGAAAGCATGACTGAAGAATTAGTTACAAAAACAATGGAAATTATAGAGAGAATTGATGCAAATGGAGGTATGCTAAAATGCATCGAAGAAGGGTGGGTACAATCACAGATAATGGATTCAGCTTACAAATACCAAAGAGAAATTGAAGAAAAAGAAAGAATTATTGTAGGCGTAAACAAGTATAAGGAAGATGAAGAAAGTAAAAGTGAAATTACTAAAATTAATGAAGAATTAATTAAGAAAAAGATAGGAAACCTAGCTCTCTTAAAGGAAAAAAGAGGAAATATAGAACAATATCTTGATAAAATTTCTCAACTTGCCACTACTGATGAAAACTTACTTCCTCATATAATCGAAGCGGTAAATGCAAAAGTTAGTCTCGGTGAAATTTGCAACTCACTTCGTAAGGTATGGGGCGAATACAGACCTAAGGATATTATCTAATTCTCAAGTAATTATATGTAATGCCTTGTTGGTCATGAATATAGTGGCGAAGCTAGGCTAGTTTGGTTAAACTGGGGGATTGTGGTTCCCTCGTCCCGGGTTCAATTCCCGGGCTTCGCCCCACTTTTTATACTACTAAATTATAGAGGTTTTAGAATGAAAACTACATTGTACCAATTACACTTGACTGGGAGGCTAAAACACATGACTATCGAAGTCAAAAATAATGTAATTATTACAGAGTGGTGGACATCAAAAGAAGACGAAGACGGGAAAAAACAAATTACTGAGGAGACAGTTTATGGGAAAAATAAAGGCCGAAGTAATGAAACTAATGATAATGAACAAGCTGTCCTTGAATATGAAAGAAAAATTAAAAAGAAAAAAGAAGAAGGATATGTAGAAAACCGTGAAGATGCAATTTTAGGTGAAGAAATTGTTGTTAGTTCAACCCTAACACAATCTTTTGCACCATGTAAACCAATTAGTAAATTAAAAAAAGATGATGATCCTTACGATGGTGAATGGCTAGCTGAAAGAAAATTCGATGGTTCATGTATACTGTTACATAATACAGGTACCGAAAAAATTGGATACACTAGAAGAATCAAACCTATTACTGAAATCCTGAGTGTTGTAAATGAAATAAAAAATGCTTTAGGCAAATTACCTGAAGAATCATTGATTATTGGAGAATTAATAGCGTTCGACAAAGATGGAAAAGAGGATCCAAAAGTTTTGAAAGCTGTAACTACTGAAACTACTACTGAAGCTAAGGCAAAAAACAAATATAATTCATTGATTTCTGAGGGATATTCCTTCACTTACAATGTTTTTGATGTTATCTTTTGGTACGGAGAAGATGTTACGGATCGTACATTCCTTGAAAGATTAGAATTAACAAATCATTTTGGGGAAAGAAACATTGACGTTTTTACTGAGGAAATGGCCAATCAAGCAAAAGAAAATGATTGGGAAGGATTTATTCTTAGAAAAGCTGATGACCAAATTACGTTCACAATGAATGGAAAACCAAAACGTAAGGGATCATACAAATTCAAATTCATAGAAACAACTGATTGTATAGTTACAAAAGTGTCAAATGGTTCAGGAAAGCATGAAGTACGTTTTGCAAGATTCAGATTAGCCCAATATGAAAACAGCCCTTTTTTCGATGAACCTGTACTTGTAGACTGTGGATGGGCTGGAGGTGGAAGGCTCGGCGAAGAGAATATGGATAGTATTACTGCTGAATTGTTAAACAAAGGATATAAGTTAAAAAAAATCGAACTTAAAGAGAATGATTGGTTTGTTGTAGAATTGGAGTATCAACGCAGACAAGAACGAAATAGTAAGGGTCAACTATGTTTCGAATTCCCTATAATTGTAAGAACAAGAAATGATAAACCTTTGAGTGAATGTGAAGTTTAAATTTCTTCTAAAGTTGTTTCAAACTCTTCACCGCTCTGCAAATCTTTAACCTTAATTTTTTGACGACTCCATTCGTCTGGTGCAACTAAAATTATTCTATTAGCCCCAACACGTTCAGCATGCTTAAACGCCCATTTCATCTTCTTATTTTCTAAAACTAAATCCACTAGTCTATCTGAATCTCTTAATACTGAAGCTACCTTGACAGCTACATTCTTCAATTCCGGTTCTAATGCAATAACTACATCTTCAACGCCACTAAGTAATTGTGGAAGTAATCCTTTATCTTTCAATAATTCCATAATTACCATATCTCCGAAACCGAAACCTGTTGCTGGCAAATCCTTTCCACCTAATGTAGACAACAGTTTGTCATATCTTCCACCACCACATATTGCTCTAAACTTTCCTTTGCGGTCATTTACCTCGAAAACTGAGCCAGTATAGTACGCAAGACCTCTGACTATAGATGCATCAAATTTAACCCAATCTGCAATGCCATAAGATTCAATTGCTTCAAATAATTCGGTAAGCTCGCTTAGTGCTTCACTCTCTGGCTTTAGAACTTTCTTTAATGAATTCAAGTGTTTCAATCCTAGTGTAGATTGAATTGTTGAAATAACTTCTGAATTATGTCCTAAATCTGTTAATTGCTCATTAATTACTTCCGGAGAAAGTTTGTCCATTTTATCAACAATAATACATGTTTGTGCAAAAAGATCTCCACTAATACCTAATGATCCTAATACTTCTTCCAAAACTTTTCTACTACTAACTCGGATAACTATGTCTTCTTCAGTTAACCCAACGCCTTCTAGGAATGTTGTAATAACTGAAAATAATTCTGCATCTGCTGAAATTTCAGTAGTTCCCCATATGTCTACATTCCATTGAAAATGCTCACGACCCCTTCCTTTTTGCATCCTTTCATAACGCCAGCATTGAGGAATTGAGAACCATTTGATGGGCATTGGAAGAACTCCTGCTCGAGTCATAACCATTCTTGCTAATGATGGAGTCATTTCAGGACGAAGACTAACTTTTCTGTCGCCCTTATCCTTAAAATTATACAATTGTTTTACTATGTCTTCACCTTGTTTTCTAGTGTAAAGTTCTTCAGTTTCTAAAACAGGTGCATCGTATTCTTCAAAACCATGTAAAAGCGAAGCATATGTGAAATTATCAAACAACCAATTTCGGAGTCTCATCTCTTCAGGATAAAAATCACGTGTACCTTTGACGCCTTTTGCCACATTAGCTTACCGAGGGTCTATGTTAAGTATTTTGGGGAGGCACAAAGTTATAGAACTAGGTTGATAGGCCATTGATGGGGACATCTGATAAAATCAAAGAACTTGAGAAAAAACTCAAAAAAGTTTCAGAGGGTGACCAAGTTAGAATTGATAAACAGCATAAAGCTGGAAAGATGACAGCCAGAGAGCGAATTGAAGCTCTACTTGATGCAGATTCCTTTGTAGAATTAGATGCCATGGTGAAACACCGTAGCAATAATTTTGGATTAGAAAATAAAAGACCTGATGGTGACGGTGTGGTTACTGGCCACGGTACGATTAATGGAAGAACCGTCTATCTTTTTGCCCAAGATTTTACAGTTTTCGGAGGTGCTTTAGGTGAAGCTCATGCTCAGAAAATTTGCAAAGTTATGGATTTAGCTTCAAAAACTGGATGCCCCATAATTGGACTCAATGATTCGGGAGGGGCTAGAATCCAGGAAGGCGTAGTTAGTCTTGGAGGATATGCAGAAATATTCTATAGAAATGTAACTTCATCTGGAGTTATTCCACAATTCTCACTAATCTTAGGACCATGTGCTGGAGGTGCCGTCTACAGTCCAGCTATGACTGATTTTACATTAATGGTGAAAGATACAAGTCATATGTTTATCACAGGACCTGATGTTATCAAAACGGTAACACATGAAGAAGTAACCTTTGAGGATCTTGGAGGCGCTATAACTCATAATTCTGTTTCTGGAGTTGCTCATTTGGCTTGTGAATCTGAAGAAGATATGTTTGAATCATTAAGGGAATTAATCAGTTATGTTCCTCAAAATAACATGGAAAGCTTACCTATTATTCCATACGCCAAAGAAGAATCTAATGGAATTTCTGAATTAGATGAAATCATTCCTGATAATTCAACTGTACCCTATGATATGCTGAAATTAATTAACTTAATTTGTGATGATGATTTATTTGAGATACAACCCCATTGGGCTAAAAACATAATCACAGGTTTTGGAAGATTACGTGGACATCCTGTTGGAATTGTAGCTAACCAACCTTCTGTTTTAGCCGGATGTTTGGATATTGACGCTTCAACAAAAGCCGCCAGATTTGTTAGATTTTGTGATGCTTTTAACATTCCACTAGTCACTTTTGTAGATGTACCAGGTTTCCTTCCTGGAACTGAACAAGAACACGGAGGAATTATCAGACATGGAGCAAAATTATTATATGCATTTTCAGAAGCTACTGTTCCTAAATTGACTGTAATTACAAGAAAAGCATACGGTGGAGCATACGACGTTATGGCTTCTAAGCATATACGTGCCGATTTGAATTTAGCATGGCCTACTGCTGAAATTGCAGTCATGGGTGCTGATGGTGCCGTAAATATTATTTCCAGAAAAGAGATTAGAGAATCTGAAGATCCTGAGAAAACACACAAAGAATTGAGCGATAATTACAAAGAAAAATTTGCATCACCATATGTTGCCGCAGAAATGGGATATATTGATCGAGTGATCTTCCCAAGAGAAACTCGGAAAGAATTAATTTTAGGGTTAGAAAGATACGGAAATAAGAGAGAAAATAGGCCTAAAAGAAAACATGGCAATATCCCACTTTAATCCCTCGAAGAATCCTTATTCTTTTGGGGGTCTGGGGTCTCCCAGTCTAAAGGTATCCCGTTCTTTCTAGTATAGATAGAATTAGAAAGAACCGTCACCAAATAAGACTAGTAGGTCTAAAAATATAAATAGGTACAAAACGATTAAGATAATTAGGGCCGTTATTCCGTTTCTTATGTTTTCAGGTGGATAAACATCTTCATAATCATCTTCTTTCCATCCTTCATACATTACAATACTTGCATTTTGATACCTTCCTAAAAGAAACATAATAGTTATTATAATGTGAAATTCTGTAGAACCAAAATCATATATAATATATGTATATAGCTCTAAAAAATAATCAAGAATGAATACTATACCGTTGATAAGAGCAAAAGAGATTACAACCATTAACATTGTTCCCTGCCAATCAATATTCTTATTTTCCATAATTGCCTATTTCAACCTACAATAAATACTACTGTAACGTATATCTATCGTAGTCTACTGAAATGTATGACTATACTAGAAGTTGGAAACAAAGCACCAAATTTTGAATTACCAAATCAAGATGAAGAAAATAAGACGTTAGAAGATTACAAAGGTAAATGGTTAGTTGCATATTTTTATCCTCGTGATGATACGCCAGGATGTACTGTGGAAGCACAAGAATTTACAGAAGAATTAGATAATTTTGCAAGTGAAGATGCTGTAATTATAGGTGTAAGTCCAGATAATGCTGCAAAACACTGTAAATTTATTGACAAGCATGGACTCGGTGTTGAATTACTAGCTGATACTGAAAAGCAAATGCTTGATGATTATGGAGTCTGGCAAGAGAAATCAATGTACGGTAAAACTTACTTGGGAGTAGTACGAACTACTTACCTAATTGATCCTAATGGTTTGGTAGCCGAAGCCTGGACAAAAGTCAAGGCTCGTGGCCACGCAAAAGCGGTTCTCGAAAGATTAAGAGAGATTAAAGGATAAAATCCTTACATCATACCGCCCATACCACCCATGCCACCCATTCCGCCCATATCAGGCATGGCTGGCATTGAACCTCCTTCCTCAGGTATATCTGTGACTAAGGTTTCTGTGGTTAGGACTAATCCTGCGATAGAACCGGCTGCTTGAATTGCATTTCTTGTTACTTTAACAGGATCTACAACTCCAGCTTTCATCAAATCTTCATAAGTGTTAGTTCTGGCATTAAATCCAAAATTACCTTTTTCATCTCTAATCTTAGAGACAACAACGGATCCGTCTTCTCCAGCATTTTCAGCAATTTGTCTTGCTGGTATTGCTAAAGCATCACGGACAATTCTGACACCTACTGCTTCTTCATCTGATAATTTATTTGCTATTTTATCTAATGATTCTGCTGCTCTAAGAAGTGCGACACCTCCACCTGCTACTACTCCTTCTGCCATAGCAGCTCTTGTAGCATTAAGTGCGTCATCGACACGAGCTTTCTTTTCTTTCATTTCGGTTTCTGTTGCAGCACCGATTTCCAATACTGCTACTCCGCCACTTAGACGACCAATACGCTTGTCTAACTTTTCTTTATCCCATTTGCTAGATGCAACATTGGATTGACTGCGTAGTATTCCTACTCTGTCATCAATAGCTTTCTTTGAACCGCCACCGGAAATTATTGTTGTTTTATTCTTTCCAATAATTACCTTCTCAGCTGTTCCTAGATGAGCTTCTGTAATTTCCTTTAATTCTGCTCCTTGATCCTTTACAAGAACAGTTCCACCAGTTAGTATTGCTAAATCTTCTAGTTGCTCACCTTGTTCATCTCCAAATCCTGGAGCTTTGACTGCACAAGCTTTGACAACCTTGGATGCTACATTAAGAACAAGTGTAGCCAATGCCTCACCTTCTAAATCTTTTGAAACAATCAAAAGTGGTGCTTTGCTTTGTTTAACTGCTACTTCTAATGCTGGAATTAAATCCTGAGCTGCTGAAACTGTGTGGTCTGTGAATAAGATTTTTGGATTTTCTAAAACTGCTTCTCTCTTTTCACGATCAGTAATCATGTAAGGTGAAACGTATCCTTTGTCGAATTCCATACCTTCTACAACTTTCAAGCTAGTTTCCATTGATTTTGCTTCTTCTACTGTAATAATTCCATCGTGACCTACACGATCTACTGCATCTGCTATTAATTTTCCAATTTCTGTATCGTTATTAGCTGAAATTGAAGCTACCTGCTCAATAACTTCACTAGATTCCACTTTAATTGATGATTTTTTCAAATCTGCAACAACGGTCCCTATAGCCTTATCAAAACCACTTTTCAGATTGACAGGAGACATTCCTGCAGAAACATTTCTCAATCCATATGATGAAAGTGATTGTGCCAAAATTGCTGCTGTAGATGTACCATCTCCTGCATTATCTTGAGCTTTACTTGCTACTTCCTTAACCAATTGAGCACCCATGTTTTCATAGGCATCTGGTAATTCTATATCTTTTGCAATAGTAACTCCATCATTAATGATGGTTGGACTTCCGAATGATTTGTCTAATACGACAGTTCGTGCTTTTGGTCCCAATGTTACTTTGATTGCATCTGTTGCTGCTGTAATTCCATCAAGCAGCTTCTTTCTTGCTTCTTCCCCATATATCATTTGTTTAGCCATTTTTTACCTCACTTAACCTTAGCTTGTAGATCCTCAGATTTAATCAAAAGATAATCTGTGTTTCCCCAGCTTAATTCTGTTCCGGCGTACTTCTTGTACACTATCTTGTCTCCAGCTTTGACATTTTCGGATTCAGGTCCGGCTGCCACTACTGTACCAACATTCATTTTTTCTCTAGCTGCTTCAGGCAACATTAATCCACTTGCAGTCTTTTCTGCAGCTTGTTCAAGCTCTATGAGAACCATCTCACCTAAAGGTTCAATTCCTATCGACATTTTTTTTTCTCCGTTATTAAGGATAGGCTGGCCTGACTATTGTAAAAATTACAAGTAGTAGGCAACCTGAGGTTGTCTACTCCGGCCGGTATATAAAATTGATTATAATCCTTTAATTAAATCTAGTAAAACTTTTCTTGGTTCTGAAGATTTAACAACTCCTGATGCAAGAAGGATTCCTTCGGAACCTAATGATATTGCTTTAGAAATATCATCTTGATTTTTAACTCCAGCTCCACAAAGTACTGAAATATTTGAATTAATTTTCTTTACCACTTCAACCGTATCTGAGATTATTTCAGGCTTAGCTGTTGAAACCGAAATATCTCCACCAATTAATTCTGGAGGTTCTACAGCAATCATATCTGGATTTAGATGCGCTCCTTTCTCTGATGATTCTATATCTGCCGTACAGAGTACCGTCGATAAACCTAGTTCTTTGCAACGATTAATTGTCTTTTCAATTTCTTCCCAAGTCATTTGACATTCTGCATGATTTACTAAGGTGCCAACTGCACCAGAATATCTAACTGCTTCAGGTAATATTGATCCCGTGTGTGAACCATAATTTACGCCATCTACATGTTGTGCAAATATAGGAATTTCTAGATTATCGCTAAAGTCTACTAGGTCAATTGCTGATACGGCTGCAGCCAAATTCACGTTGTGTTCAAGGGCTACTTCTTCCATTATTTTGCATAGATCATATCCGTCTGCACCATAGCCTTCCTCGTACGCTTTTAGGTTAACAATTATGATTGGTGAAGCATCACTCATAAATTGTCATGAAAAACGCATTTAATGACTCTTTGGGACGTATTATAAAATAATGCCATGTATGGGATACGATATGCCTACTCTCGAACAAAAAAAAATCCTTGTTACTGGGGCTGCAGGACAAATTGGAACTGACCTAACTACCTCTTTACGAGAAAAGTTTGGGAATAATAATGTTATAGCAATGGGGCGCAAAACTCCAATGCCCAAGAACATAGCTGAAGGTGGACCCTGTGTAATGGGTGATGTTACTGATGTAGAAGGGTACCAAAAGATTGTCGATGATTATCAGATAGACACTGTTTATCACTTGGCTGCTATTCTATCCGGCACTGGTGAATCCAATCCTCAGTTGTGTTATGATGTTAACTTGAATGGACTATACAACGTTCTAGAAGTGGCCAAAGAACGTGGTCAGAGACTTTTCTGCCCAAGTTCTATTGCTGTCTTTGGTCCTGGAACACCGCTTGAGAATACTCCTCAAGAAACTGTACTAAAACCTACCACAATGTATGGAGTTACAAAGGTTGCAGGGGAATTACTTTGTGACTACTATTTCCACAAATATGGTGTAGACGTTAGAGGAATTCGTTACCCTGGTTTGATAAGCTGGCAAACCAGACCAACAGGAGGAACAACTGATTACGCTGTAGAAATATATTATGAAGCCGTTCTAGAAAACAAATATGAGTGCTTTGTTGGAGCTGATACTAAACTACCTATGATGTATATGCCTGATGCAATAAAGGGAACCTTGGATCTAATGGATGCTCCTTTAGAAAATCTAAAACATCATTCGGACTTTAATTTTGCAGGAATGAGCTTTTCAGCACAAGAACTTGCAGATTGCGTAAGTGCCAGAATGCTTGGGTTTGAATGTACTTTTAAACCAGATTCTAGACAGAATATAGCTGACTCATGGCCTGATTCGATTGACGATTCTGCAGCAAGTGAAGAATGGGGTTGGAAGCCAAGTTATGATCTTGAGAAAATGAGTGATGATATGTTAGAAAATTTAAAGAGGAAACTAGGATAATATGACTACACCAACTGAATGGATGAAGGATGAATACAATGACCTGGTCTCGAAAGGATTTGATTGGAAACCTCCTGTAATTAGTGGGCCGTCAACAGGTAGAGCTGTTATAGATGGTAAGAAAAGAATCATGCTATGCGCAAATAATTATCTTAGTATGAGTAATCATCCTAAGGTCAAACAAGCCGCTATCGATGCTGTAAAATCTCACGGTGCAGGAAGTGGAAGTGTTAGACCTATTGCTGGCAACATGGATATTCACAACGAACTTGAAGATACAATTGCTCGGTTTAAGAACCGAGAAGCTGCATTATATTATCAAACTGGATTTGCAGTTAATTCAGGATTAATTCCTCAATTAGCAGGTAAAAATGATTCTATTATTTCAGATCAACTAAATCATGGTTCTATTATTGATGGAGTAAGATTATCTAGTGTCAAGAAAGAAAATCGAACAATTTATGCTCATAATGATATGGGAGAATTAGAAGATAGATTGAAAGAAGCTACGAAGAAAAGTGAGAAAACTCTGGTAATTAGTGATGGAGTCTTCTCTATGGACGGAGATATTGCTCCTTTAGATCAAATAACAAAATTGGCTAGAGAATATGGTGCAATGACTTACATTGATGATTGTCATGGCGAAGGTGTACTGGCTGGGGGAAGAGGAATTGGAGCTCATTTTGGAGTTGAAGATGAGGTTGATATGGAATCGGGATCTTTCTCCAAGGCATTTGGAGTCGTAGGTGGTCTTGTTGCTGGTGAGAAACACATGGTTGATTATGCTTTCAACAAATCGAGAACAATGCTCCTGTCTGGTTCTGCCCCTCCTGCAACTATTGCAGCTTGTAAAGCCTCAATTGAAGTATTGGAATCTGAACCTGAACATGTTGAAAAATTGTGGTCAAATACCGAATATTTCAGAAAGGAAGTTCAATCCATGGGATTCGATACTGGCGTATCAGAAACTCCGATTATTCCTGTAATGTGTGGTGAATCTCATAAAGCTAAAGAATTGAGTGCCGAATTATTGAAACTAGATGTGTTTGCCTTACCTATTGTTTTCCCTATGGTTGCTCCAGATAAAGCCAGAATTAGAGTTATGATGAGTGCAGGATTGGATAAAGAAGATTTAGATTCTGCTTTGAATGCCTTCGAAAAAGGCGGGAAATCATCCGGAATCATATAATGGAAGATGAGTGGAAGGATAAACTAACTCCAGAACAATACCAAGTTTGTAGATGTAGTGCTACCGAACCTCCATTTCAAAATAAATATTGGGATTGCCATGATGAAGGCAAATATCACTGTGTTTGTTGTGATGAAATATTATTTGAATCTGAGCATAAATTCGATTCTGGAACAGGATGGCCTAGTTTTTTCAAAGAAGCTACTGAAGAAATTGTTACTGAGAAAGAAGATCTCGCTCATGGAATGAAACGTATTGAAGTTGTATGTTCAAACTGTAAATCTCACTTAGGACATTTATTTGATGATGGACCTGAGCCAACAAGATTGAGATATTGCATCAATTCTGCCTCTCTAAAATTAAAAAATGAGTGAAGGAACTACTTTTCAGAAAAAAGTTTGGAGTGAAATAGACAAAATACCCCGTGGAAATGTGATTACTTATGGTCAAATTGCTAAGAATATTGGGCGTCCTAAGGCTGCAAGAGCTGTTGCAAATGCTTGTGGAGCAAACCCCAATCCAATCAAAACACCTTGCCATAGAGTGATTTGTTCCAATGGAGATATTGGTGGCTATAGCGGATCTGGCGGTGTTGTTCGTAAGATAGAATTATTGAAAGAAGAAGGTGTGGATTTATTCTGAAATCTCGCTTAGCCAAGCCCCACCAGTCACAAAAACTAAATTGTAAAGGAAAAGTAAAGTTAATGCTATTTGAAAATCTGATGAATCTGTAATCAAAGAATCTGTACACTTAATTCCTGCTTCAATTACTGTAAACAATAGTATTGGTATCGAGAATAGTGAAGTCAGCATCCAGCCTCCATACATAGGAGTCATTGAACTTGCTGCCAAATTACCTACAGCTGCAATACCAATACAACCTACTAAGGTAACAACGTAGGCCAATATCCATTCATCTCCAAAAACATTCTCGAAAAGGACTAAAAATAGTATGAATATTATTGTGCTTAAAAGCCAAAGTAAAATCATAGAACCAAAAGCCCTTCCCAAAAATAATTGATATCTTGATATTGGAGCTAATTTCAATGTTTCAATCGTCCTTCTTTCAATTTCTCTAGTCGCTGTATGAGTAATCAATCCTAAACCAGTTAGAAGAATTGAAACCCATAATATTCCTGATTTCTCAATTACTACTGAATCCATGATAGAAAATTTTAGTGACATGAGAATCATGAAGGACAACAATGCTGCAGGAACAATACCCTGCAATGTTCGGAATTCAACCCTCATTTCCTTTTTCAAAAGAACTAATATTGGATTCATTTTAGTGCCCCCTCGTCTAACTCAAGAGCCCTGTCTGTAAACGAAATATCATCATGTGATGAAAGTAAAATGCTGCATTCATTCTCTTTCAAGCGAAGCAAATGCTCCTCGATTATTTGGCTTCCTTCATCATCTAAACCTGTGAAAGGTTCATCAAGTAAAAGTGTAGTTGGAGAATGGGAAATTGCAATGGCAAATCCTAGCCTCTGAATCATTCCTCTAGAATAATTGCCTGCCATGTCATCTTTGAACATAATGAGGCCCACTTTAGCTAGCATTTCACTTGCATAATCTGATCCATATTCTGCAGGATGTAAATCAAGCCAGAAATCTAAATTCTCAAGACCCGTAAGCTCAGGATAAAAGGGAGGATTATGTGATAGAAAACCAACTCGAGATCTTATCTCTTCTGAATTCGATACTAAATCAAACTCATCTATCTCTGCTAAATCATAATCATCAGGTTTTTCTAAAGTAGATAATGCTTTCAATAATGTTGTTTTACCACTACCATTTTTCCCTTTAATTGTTACTATTTCACCTGAATCTACGTCTAAATCTAAACTTCTAAGAACGTTCTTTGGACCAAATGATTTGAAGAAATTACGTAATCTAATCATCCATATCTGACATATATTTTTGTGCTGCGGATGCTGGATCTTCGGCTTGATATATTCCTCGTCCAACAATAATAAAATCGGCTCCAGCTCTTATTGTTTCTTTAGAATTTCCGCCTTGTGCTCCTACTCCTGGCGATATAATTTCTAAATCTCCAATCAAACTTTTGACTCGAGCGACATCTTCAGGTCTAGTTGCAGGAGCTACAACTCCTGTCGCACCAACCTCTAATGCCAAAGAACAAAATTCTTCTATTTTGAAAAAATCCCCACCTTTAGGATGTGACATTGTAATTACAACATACATCTCTTTACTTGGGTCAACTTCTCTAATGGCTTTCAATGATTCTGGTCCTGGAAATGCATGAGCTATAATTCCTGTTGCGCCTGCTGAAAATACAGCCTCAGCAATCAAGCGATTTGTATTAGGAATATCTGCAACTTTGAAGTCACAAATAACTTTACTAAATTTAGAAATCTCAGTAACAATATCCAAACCTGCAGATAACACAAGTGGATAATTTATCTTTATTTTTGATACAAAAGGCGATACTTCTTTGGCTATTTCTAGAGCCCGGGCTGGATTAGTTTCGTCCAGGGCGAGCACAAGCCGTGATGCCATTAAATCTCTAATTTCCCAGTTAAGATTGAAATTGCGTATTTTAATTCAGCTACTGCTGCCACAGCTTCTCTTTTTACTTGAAAAAGATCCTGAGGTTCCATCTCTTTACCAATATTAGACTCTACGAACATCATTTTTTCTAAACTACGCTCGATAGTGTCCACAATAATTTGACTTCTTGCGGAACGTCGTAAACCTTCTTCGTCTATCATTTCATCTGCCATGCTATTGTCCACTAATGTAGTGGGATATAACCATTTGGCTTAGGTTCTTAGATTATGATAAATCTTCTCTTGTAAACATAGTAATGCCTACAGGATCTCTTGGAAGTGGTCCTTTCTTCTCAGCTACTATTACATTAATTCCTGCTTTAGGAACCAATTCAATAAGTCTCTGAGTTATAATACCGTCCATGATTAATGTGTTAACTCCATTTTTCTTGTAGGCACTTCCGGAACTCTCTAATTGATCTTGAAGACCACTTATAGAAACTTCATCAGCAAGTTCTTCTGTAGCCAAAAAGCGTGCATTCTTTGAACCTTGAAGTTCTTCCAATTGTTTCAAGAAAACTGGACTGGCTTCTACTGGCTCAGAGGGGGCTGCAGCTTCTTCTTTCTTAGCTTTGGTACTTGAGGTCGCTTTCTTAGCTGGTGAACGGCGGGTTTTCTTACTTGAAGCACCGCTTCCTGGACGAGCCCATTTGTTCTGTTCCATGAACAATTCTGCTGAGGTTTTATCTCTCAAACATTTCATTATTTGCTTGTGAGTAATGTGTTCTACCTCTGTATTAGCTGGTGCTCTTGCTATGAAATCTACTTCTGCTACTTGCAATAATTCTTGAATAATCATTTCACCGCCACGGTCTCCATCAACGAAGGCTGTAACTGTTTTTTCTTTGGTTAATGCAACAACTTCCTTAGGGATGTTTGTCCCTTCAACTGCAACTGCATTCTTGATTCCATGCTTTAATAAATTCAAAACATCGCCTCTACCTTCTACGATAATAATTGCATCACTTGTCTCTACGTTAGGTCCTGCAGGCAATTTACCTTTGAATCGAACTACTTCTTCAGTTTGAAGTGCTTGTCTTACAGTATCTGTAATTGTTGAACCTGCACTCCTTGAATTTTGAAGTAAATCAATCAATAATGCTCTAGCACGATCAATGATAACTTCACGTTTTGAAGTTCTACTGTCTTCTAAGGCTACTATTTTTACAGTTGCCTTACAAGGACCTACTCTCTCTACTGTTTCTAAGGCTGCAGCAAAAACCGAGGTTTCTACTTGGTCCATACTTGATGAAATTTCTATTTCACCTTTGGATTTGCCTTTGTCGCTCTTTATGTCGACTTCTACGCGACCCATTCTTCCGCTTTTCTGAAGGTCCCTAAGGTCTAATTCGTCCCCTAATAATCCCTCAGTTTGACCGAAGACTGCGCCTACGACATCTGACTTATTTACTACTCCGTTAGCTCTTATTGAGGCACGGATAACATACTTACTACTTGTTGGATCAATATTCATTTTAATCTTCTCTCTTTTTTGCTCTTAACTAAGGGCAGACAAAGTTCTTTATCTCTTAAATCTCCAAAGGGAGTTGAAAGGTCATGTTCGTGAATTGAGTACTGTCAATAGCCAAGAGGCCTATTTTCCTGCCGGTAACGCCGTATTAATAGCTAGCGGTGCTATTTTATGCATGCCTATTCGTGTGAATTAGTGCATTCAGTAACTCTTATTGCTCAGCCTAGAAGCAAAACACCTTTTGTCAAAGTTAGTGCTATGAAAGCAGGCAAATACGAACCAAGAAAGGGAGGAACATTTGGAATCATGTGGTTCACTGATTTTGGAGATAAGTTCTGGGAAGCATGCCAAGGTGTAGATGATTCACCTAAATTACGATTAAGAGAAAGTGGTTTTGATGAAATGGATTGGAGCGTTTCATTCCGTTTTGCAGGATTTAAAGCTAGAATTACCTCTGTCAAGTACAAAGGATTTTTTGGTAAACCTGGCAATTCCTATATGGAATTAAAATTTGGAAGTCAGAACCCCAATGACCTGCGTGTCTTCTTGCAAGCCTTTGCTGAAAAATTCGATACTCCTCCATGGATTATGAATAACTGGAAAAAAGCTGAAGCTAAAAGTGGATTCAGTAAAGAAGAAATTATTGCTGAATGGTCAAAAGGAATGGGAAGAGAAATTACTGAGGAAGAAACTGAAGTCAAGGGCTGGGGTGCATCCCTCTTTGGCTCTAAGGATAAAACCAGTAAAAAAGAAGAGGACTTTGAGATTTTCGAAGATGCTGATGGAAATGATGTAAAAATGATAATTCACGGAGCTCTAGAAGTTGGTGGTGAAGAGTATGCAATCATGTCTTACGCTGATGACGTGATTACAACTGAATATGAAATTATGAAAATTAACAGAGATAAAAAGGGAAATGTTACCTACTCTGGTGTGGAAGATGAAGAATTGTATAAGGATTTGAGTGAAGCTGCAACTGAGCACTTAGAAACTAAATTTATTTTTTAAGGAGAAATAATGCCAAGAGAATTAGATATTGAATCACTAAAACACGGTAAAGAACTTGTGAAAAGAGGATTTGCAAGAATGCAAAAAGGTGGCGTCATAATGGATGTCGTTAATGCAGAACAAGCTGATATTGCAGAGAAAGCTGGTGCAGTAGCAGTTATGGCTCTTGAGAGAGTTCCCTCTGACATTAGAGCCGATGGTGGAGTCGCTAGAATGTCAAATCCAAATATGATTACTGAAATTGTAGACTGTACAAGTATACCCGTTATGGCAAAATGCCGAATTGGACATACTGCTGAAGCAAAAGTTTTGGAGGCTTTAGGAGTAGATATGATTGATGAATCTGAGGTATTAACTCCTGCAGATCCGTATTATCACGTTGTGAAAGACGGTTTCACGGTACCATTCGTATGTGGTGCTACTTCTTTGGGAGAAGCTGTCAGAAGAATATGGGAAGGCGCAGCTATGATTAGAACTAAAGGAGAAGCTGGAACTGGTAATGTTGTTGCGGCAATGAGACATGCAAGATTGTTACAAGCTGAAATGGAAGTCGTTAAACAATCTAAAAATTTAAAAAATATTGCAAAAGGAATGGTTGAGAAATTCTTTGTCTTAGATGATGAAGCTAAAGGTAATTTGGGAGAATCTACTGACTTTAATCCCTTCGGAAAAGATAGAGCTACAATTGAATCTGAAGTAGTTGAAATCTTAGAAGATATCAAGAGATTAGGTAGATTACCTGTTGTTACGTTTACAGCTGGAGGAATAGCAACTCCTGCAGATGCTGCATTGATGATGCAGTTTGGAATGGATGGTGTTTTTGTTGGTTCAGGAATTTTCAAATCTGAGGATCCAACCACTATGGCTAAAGCAATC
>Ga0208408_1000965_pt1 | contig 17070 bp, 9 predicted proteins | sample ETNtaG_4_FD_185776 | JGI IMG/M metagenome (GOLD analysis project Ga0208408, IMG submission 185776) | Marine microbial and viral communities from oxygen minimum zone, Eastern Pacific Ocean - ETNP201406SV67 (SPAdes) (version 2) | ecosystem: Environmental > Aquatic > Marine > Oceanic ... | reverse complement strand
TAAATCAAATGGATTAATGTTCTTATTGGGAGGAAATTTATTTACTCTTAAATTTTTACTAATACTATAACTAGAGAAATAAATATTAGACCAATGAAGGCCACCAAAGGGTCAATATCAACATACTTTTTCTACGTACTTCTATTATCTTTTGTTACAACAGCAACTGGGCAACAAGATAGTATTTTGATAATATCATCCCAAGATAGCATATCAAATAATCAGCAACCAATTATAGTCAAAGAAATCGATAGCGCAAATATAATAATTCCCAGGAAGATAATAAAGAATCAACCTCCTGTAATTGTTGATACGATTCCTACTATCCTGATTAATGAAGATGAGAATATGATCATTGAATTATCTTCATTTTATTCATTTATATCTGATCCAGATGACTCAATAAGTAATCTTCAGTGGAATTTTTTACCAGGAACTAATACTTCAATAAGTCTTGATGATAATCAATTAACAATTAATTCTCGCAATAATTGGTACGGCCTAGATACAATCATAGTTATTATATCTGATTCATCATTATCGGATACATCTCTAATTCCATTATATATTAGATCTCAAAATGATTCACCAGAGTTTTTATCTAGATTAGATACAATTAATATAAATGAGGATGATCAAATTATTATTGGTTTAAATACATTAGAATCAATTATCAATGATATAGATAATAAAATAAATGAATTATCATGGAGTGTAATAGAAAATTATCCTTTTCAAACTAATATAGATGGTAAGCAGATTATAATTGAAGTTGCAAAAAATTGGTTTGGACACGAAACAATGCAAATAATTGCTTCTGATAATAGTGCATCAGACACACTTAACGTTAATGTATATATATCCCCTATTAATGATCCTCCATCTTTCATAGATATGATCCCTTCAGCAACCATTAACGAAGATGAAATTCTACAAATTGCGTTTATTGATTGGATACAATATGTTTCAGATGTTGATAACTCAGATCAATCCTTAATCTGGAATGCTAAAGAGAGTTCCAATATTAACTTGAATCTATATGATAATTCAATGACCTTAAAAAGCAATCCTGATTGGTATGGTGTCGATACATTAATGATTATAATTTCTGATGAAGAGTACGCTGATTCAATTGAATGGATAATAAATGTAAAGGCTGTTAATGATCCGCCAAAATTTAAAAATAATATTTTTCAATATAGCATTTATGAAGATGATATTTTATCAATAAATAAGAGCGAACTAATTCTAGAGGTAAATGATCCAGATAATAATTCTGATCAATTAGAATTAAAAATCAGTAGTCTTAATGATATAATTCTCACCGAAAATGAATACAATTTTTTTCTACGTGGTAAAAAAGATTGGTTTGGTAGCGATAGTCTTTATCTATCAGTGAGTGATAGTGAAATGTTTGATAATGCACTATTATTAATTGAAATCATTGCGATAAATGACCCACCAGAATTTATTGGAGATATTCCAGATACTTCACTATATGAAGATGGGTCTATCTCTTTCCCTGTGCATCAATGGAATAATTATACTTTTGATCCAGATAATGATATAGAATCTTTACAATGGACGGTCAACACACAAAATCATATAGATGTAACAATTGAAAATGGTATTATAAATATTAATCCAATAGATAATTGGTACGGAAATGAAACGTTAAATATTATTGTATCTGATTTAGAGTTAAGTGACACAACTAAAACGATTATAAGCGTGCTACCTGTAAATGATTTTCCAACTATTAGTTTTATACCACCTATAAATATTAATGAAGATGAAAAAACAACTTTGAATTTAGATGAATATGTCGATGATAAAGATGATAATGACAGCTTGCTAACGTGGTCTATAGTAAAAAACTTTGAAAAAAATAATATTAATTCATTTGGTAGTAATCTATATAAAAGTTCACGTCGATATTTATCTACATTCTTGAACCAAGAATATCTTTCACTTAAAGAATCTGATTTATCAAATAAACATGCAATTGATTGGGTTACAATCAATTCTGAAAATCAGCAAATTTATATTCAACCTCCTCCTAATTATTTCGGTAAGGATATTCCAATCTTGCTACAGGTTCAAGATTCGAAGAATGCAAAAGATATTAAATTGCTTTCAATTACTATCGAACCAGTAAACGATCCTCCATTATTAAGTAGTATACCAATCATTTTGATGAATGAAGATGAGCTTTTCCAAGACTCAATAAATTTTTTAGAAAAATATGTTTTCGATATTGATAACCCATTTCATGCTCTACAATGGAAATTAATTAGTTCTAATGAATGGATTAATTATGAAATAAATAATAATAAATTTTCAATTTCACCTGAAAAGAATTGGTATGGAAATGATACAATAATTGTTTCTGTTTTTGATGGAGAGTTTTTTGATTCAACAAGTGCTATAATTAATATAGTATCACAGAATGATCCTCCTGACCCTTTTGAATTAATTGATAATGTCATTGAGGATTCAACAAAATTTACTTTTCAATGGTATCCGACTATTGATGTGGATAACGATACAATTGAATATCATTTTTATTTAAAAGGAATCAATATAGATACTGTCATTTATAACATCGTTGATAAATATAGTATCACACTCTTTACGAAAAATAAACTAAATGCAGGAACACCTTATCTATGGTATGTATCGGCTACTGATAGGATTGATACCGTATTATGTGAAAAAAAACTAACATTTTATGTAAAAACTACACCTCAATCATTTGCTCTTCATCAAAATTACCCTAACCCATTTAATAGAAATACCAAGATACCAATTGATATGTTGTATGGAGATGCACTACGAATAATTATTTATGATATGCATGGTAAACAAATCAAAACCTTATCTAATGAATTTAAATCTGCAGGAAAATATGAAATTGAATGGGATGGTACAGACCGCTTTGGAAAACAAGTATCTACAGGTGTTTACTTAGCGATAATGCAAACAAGAAATTTTTCACAAGCAAGAAAACTAATGTTTATCAAATAACAAAGCCTTCTATTAATTATCAGTTTCTATTTGTAGATTTTAATAGTATTTATCTCAGGGAGGGGTAAAATGAAAATTGATCTTATGAAAAATGATACCTATTCGGAATCGCAACTAACTGGTCTCGTTATATTGCGTATATTAATTGGATGGCATTTCCTTTATGAAGGAATATCTAAAATAATTAACCCCTATTGGAGTTCTGCGGCATATTTACTTGATTCTAAATGGATTTTGTCCTCATTGGCAAAATCTATTGTTGCAAATTCAACTATGTTAGGCTTTACTGATTTTATAAATATGTGGGGATTGACACTGGTTGGTTTATCATTGTTATTAGGACTATTTGGCAGGTATGGCGCTCTTTTGGGGATGGGATTTGTATTATTATACTATTTATTTGCACCTCCATTTATAGGCTTAGAATATGGAAGGCCTGGTGAAGGTAGTTATATTTTGGTAAATAAAAATCTTATCGAAGCTTTCGCGTTATATGTGTTATATCTTTTTCCAAGTAGTCAATTTATAGGTGTGGATCGATTAATATTTTCATCACAATCAAATTCATTAGGAGATAAATAATGAGTAAAGAAAATAAAGCATCAAATGATGACTTATTGAATCGAAGAGAAGTATTAAAGGGATTGGCCACTGTTCCTGTACTAGGACTTTTCTTTATCAAATTATGGCAAAAATTACGTTTAGATAAACTAAAGAAGTCAAATCTTCTACAAGATCTTATCAGTGATAGAAAAGCTCCTTCAATAGTAAAAAAAGTTGGTAATAATGATCATTTGCGAGTTGGTGTAGTTGGCTATGGTGGTCGTGGAGGCCATCTTACAAGAGGACTTGGGTTTGCGACACCAGGGTGGACATCGAACGCAGCAGAAAGAGCTAAAAAGAATAAACTAGATAAAGCATTTGAAACATTTATGTCTCAAACAGATTTGAATTGTTCTCTTGTTGGTATATGTGATTTATTCGATGTAAGGGCTGAATTAGGAATAGCCGCCTCCAAGAATGAGGTCCGTTCCGGTGGTAACCCTAATGAAACAGCTGTGCGTTATAAACATTATACTGACTTAGTGACAAGCAAAGATATTGATGCTGTTATTATTGCGACACCTGATCATTGGCATTCACGAGTTGCAATTGCTGCTGCAAAAGCTGGTAAACACGTTTATTGTGAGAAAGGTTTAACAAGAACATTCGATGAAACAATTGAATTATATGATACGGTAAAAGAAACAGGGATTACGTTTCAACTTGGACATCAAAATAGACAAGTAGAAGCCTATGAACAGGCAAAAAAGATTATTAATCAGGGGTTACTTGGACCTGTTAATCTTGTTCAACTAACAACAAATAGAAACTCTCCCGGTGGAGCTTGGGTGTGGGGAATTGATCCAAAAGGAAATTCAAAAACGATTGATTGGGAAACTTTTCAAGAGCCATCACCAAATAAAATACCATTTGGAGAAGAAGCCTTAAGAAGGTTTTTTCGATGGAGATGCTGGTTTGATTATGGTACAGGACTCTCAGGAGATCTGTTTTCCCATGACTTTGATCAGATTAACCAAATAATGGGTCTAGGCATTCCTAAATATGCATCATCATCTGGAGGTATTTATTATTATAAAGATGGTAGAGATGTTCCTGATGTCTGGAATGCTACATTAGAATATCCTGATAAAGATTTAACTGTATTATATAGTGCTACTTTATCAAGTTTAAATAGTCGTGGGAATAGGATAATGGGCCATGATGCAACAATGCAAATTGGTGGAGAATCAAACAGTGGTGCGCTTGGTGGTTTTATAGTAAAAGCTGATCCTTATTCTACAAGATATAAAGATCGCATTGAAAAAGGTGTGATTAATTCAAAATATCCTATTTACTCCTATGCGCCAGGTTCAAAACAGATTGATGGGATCACCTCAGCAACATCTCAATATTTTGCTAACAAGGGCCTATTGTATACATATCGAGATGGCAAACGAGTAGATTCAACACATCTACATGTACAAGATTGGCTCAACTCTATCCGAAGTAAAACATTGCCTGCCTGTAATATTGAAGAGGCCTTACATGAAGGTGTGACATGCCATATGGCAACAGAGTCGTATCTTCAAGGGCGCAGGATAGAATGGGATCCAGTTAATCGTACTTTAATATAATTAATTATATTAAATAATAATGGATGATTCTATTCCATGATTGCACTTAGCTGGGTAAAAGCTATTACTCAAAGTAATAAGTGGAAAAGTTCTGGTAATAAGATTGTTTTCACTAATGGTTGTTATGATTTAATACATCGTGGTCATATTGATCTACTCTCTAAAGCAAAAAGCAAAGGGGATAAGTTAATCGTTGGCCTAAATAGTGATCGATCTGTAAAACAGTTAAAAGGAAATGATCGTCCGATTCAAAATTTTGATGATAGATTAATTATATTAGATGCAATTAAATCTGTAGATATGGTCGTCGGGTTTGATGAAGATACTCCAGATAAAATAATCAAAGAATTACTACCAAATGTACTAGTGAAAGGTGGCGATTATTCAATCGATAGCGTTGTTGGTGCAGACACGGTAATATCGCATGGTGGTAGTGTAGAAATTATTGATTTGATTCCAGGAAAAAGCACCTCTTCATTGATTGATAATATTGCAAAAGTAAAATAAACATGAAGAAGCTATTATTGTTATCACTACTCTTAGGTATAACTAATGGAAAACCTCTCGTTCAACAATATTCTATCTTCCCTTTTCAAGATAAACATGTACATGGAAGTAGTATTGTTGAATTACCGAATGGAGATCTTTTATCCTGCTGGTTCCATGGCTCTGGTGAAAGAAAAGCAAATGATGTACGTATCAAAGGAAGTCGACTTAAAAAGGGTAGTAATGAATGGGGTGCTGTATTTGATATGGCAGATACTCCGAATTTACCAGATTGCAATCCTGTTCTGTGGATTGATAATAACGAAAAATTATGGTTATTCTGGATAGCTGTACGTGCTAATCGATGGGAAAATTCAATGTTGCGATATAGAACATCTACTGATTACTTGAATAAAGAAACGCCCGCTTGGAATTGGCAAGATAATATCATCCTCAAACCAGGAGAGAGATTTTCGGAGACTATTCAACTAGCTTTTGAAGAACATATAGATGAACCAATGTGGGCTGAATATGCTCCACCATATTCAAGATTAATCATTGATGCAGCCAAAGATCCTGAAAAAAGACAAAAAGGATGGATGACACGTATACATCCAATATCATTAAAATCAGGAAGAATCCTGTTGCCTCTTTATTCCGATGGATACAATATATCTATTGTAGCAATAAGCGATGATAATGGAAATAATTGGAGAGCAAGTAATCCAATAGTAGGACTAGGGCCTATACAACCAAGTTTAGTTCAAAAGCAGAATGGTCATATTGTAGCATATATGAGGGACTCTGGCATTGAACCCAAAAGGATTTTGAAAAGCATTTCCAAAGATAATGGTGAGACTTGGTCATTTGCTAAAGATACAAAAACACCTAATCCCAGTTCAAGTATTGAAGTATTACAATTAAAGAATGGTAACTGGGTAATGGCATGTAATGATACGGAATCTAGTCGAAGTCAAATGGCTATTTTATTATCATTTAATGAAGGGAAATCATGGGAAGTAAAGAAATACATTGGTAAGCATGAGCATAATAGTGGAATCACATTAGCATATCCTTCTTTAATACAATCATCAGATGGATTAATACATCTAACATATTCCTTAAAGAATAAAAAAGGTAAAACAATTCAACATGCTATTTTTAATGAAGATTGGATAAAAAATAATAGGTAAAAAAAAGTCCCTTTATTTATTCGATAAAGGGACTCTATAAATAAAAATATTTTATATTATAATTATCTAAGCAATAGCATTTTCTTTTTTGCTACAAAATCACCAGATCGTAATTCATAAAAATAAACACCAGACGCAACTGATTGTCCATTATAATCAAGGCCATTCCACTCAATGCTATGATGTCCAGGATTTAATGCGGAATTCATAAGAGTATTAATTTTCTTACCGAGAAGATTGTAAACAATTAAAGTTGATTTTCCTCCCTCAATTAAGTCAAATGAAATCTTTGTTGAAGGATTGAATGGGTTCGGGTAATTCTGTGATAAATTATACTGTAAAGGAATTCCATTTTCTACCATAACTCCTAGATTCGTTGTACTAAAGGCAACCATATTTGAAGTATCCGGAAAACTACAAGCAACATTCAAGATTTCTGGATCCATTGAAGTCCCTGGAAGATCTAAAGAACCAAGACCAAAAGATATTGTAGCAGGTAAAGAAGCAAGTCCATTAATAGCTTTAAAAGTAAGATGGAATAATGTTCCCTCCATTCCATCTCCAGTAGTATTAGCTCGCGAAGTACTATATGCCATCACTCTTACGAATCCATCCATCTCATTAGCTAATAAAGTCATGGATTCTATTACTGTTGAAGTCGTTGGATCATCTAAATCCTCAAGCTTATCTCCTTTTACAACATTTCCACCTTGATCATAGCTTAAAGAAGAACCCGCATCATGATATATATCAATTTGTGCTCCTCGGATAGGTTCATTATCATGAATTAATAAACTTAATGTAAGAGTTGAATCTTCTTCAATTCCTGATAATTCTGCATTAAAACCAATACAACCACACAATCCTGTAGCAATTACCTGATTAAATGTTGGATTCGGAGACCCATTAGGTAATAAAGTTCTAAGATCTGTATGATAAGCAGAATCAGCGGGGCAATCCAATGCATATAGATTGACACTTAAAAGTGTAAGTATTGATAAAAGATATCTTTTCATATTTTTTGCTATTTTATTAATGCTAGAATCTAAGCTATTCATGATTTAATCAAAATCCAACAATTCTTTATTTCATTAAAATTAGTTTTTTGCTGAACAATTCTGCACCCATTTCTACCGTAAGAAGATATACACCGCTGCTAGCTATAGAATTGTCTCTTAATGCACCGTCCCAAGAAACTTTATGTATTCCTTGATCAAAATTATCTTGAGCAATAATTGCAATTTCTCTACCCATTAAATCATATATTTTTATACTTACAAAACTCATTTTTGGAATAGATAATGAGAAACTTGTACGAGGATTAAACGGATTTGGGTATGCATTAGAAAGGTGATATTCTTTAGGAATATTCATATTGTCATCTATCGATAACTCACTCATTATAGTAATCTCAAATGAGTTCAAATCGCTGATTGATACTTCACCGTTTACTTTACTATAAGCACCCCAATATAATTCCTTATTATCAACATAACCGAATAAAGACATTAAGGTGTCATATGATAATTCAGCAGTGACTTCATTCAGTGTGTTATATGTAAATATCGGGCGAATAAATTCAGGATCATCAAGTATGAAAAAGGTGTTTTCCCCTTCAAGATCTGAACTGTTCCAAGAAAAGTCTATATGATCATCAGATGATAGTAGAGTGTCTATATATCCTGAAACAGGTGATAACAGTGTTGGTGCATCAGGGTATTCCACATCAGATAACAAATAATTCAACACACTGTAAACATAATCCTTATCACTTAGAAATGTTGAATTTGGAGGGGAAACTGCATCCATATTAAAAGAAGAAAGAACAACACGATAATCGGGCGATGAATAGCGCATAACAGCTCCATGGGATTCATCTCCATTATAGTAAAAAGAAAGACTAGCCCTTGGATCACCAAAAGTTGACAATGAATCAATTCCAACACTACCAAGTGACAAAAATAATTTATTATCTGGATTTACACCAACGGGGTCTCCTTCAACCCCTCGTAATATCCCACCAGTACGGAAACCTGCATAGCGCATTTCTAAATAATTATTCAATAATTCACTATCTGCTAGTTCTTCACCTAAATGATTACCAGAAAGAAAAAGATTTTTTCCAGAATCTAAATATTCCATAATTAGATTTTTTTCAACAGCTGACAGTCCATTACCATCTGCTGATCCGGTATTCCAAATAACTGCATCTCGTATATCTAAATTTAGATCATCTAAAGGTGTTGAAGTCCTATCTATAATCTCAAAACTTATATTTAATGAATCCATTCCTTCTATAAAAACCTCTTCAGTATTATCACCATTATCATCGTCCACAAGTAGAATTGGAGGAATACCTATATTAATATTCCACTGTTCAGTGACAGTTTCATTTCCATCAAAAGTGAGCGTAATATCAAAAGTTGCAACACCAAGATCTACATTTTCACTGATATCAATTATAAAAGGATCAGCAGTATTATCTGATTGTTCATTGGTAGCAACTGTTCCAAATTCAGTAGTTGCATCCGTTATAGTAATACCAGAATGATCTGTACTAATTTCTCCCGAAACAGAAGAAAGATTGTTCCCATAGTTAGAAACAGTAACTATAAGTGAAATTGTTTCACCTGGATCAGGATATGCGTTATCTCCTGTGACAGTAAATTCAACATCGTCCAATAAAAGCAAATTCTCAATAGACATCAGTGTTAGTATATAATTGGCATTAGCCCCACTTGTACTAGTTACTATAGGATTAATAGTTGCGGAATTATACGAGGTCCAATTATTCAACACAGCAAACCCATCAGCATTAATATCAACTGGTATTTCAAAACCATCATCTAATGTGCCCTGATGAGTAAAAACTTTTAATCTCCAGTTGAAATTTGCATCACCATCAAACTGGATTAATAAATTATCCTGTGAACCTGATCCTCTATTGATTTTCACATAATTAACACCAATATCATCCGGCAATTTATTTGATGGTGGTGTATAATTAACTAGAGCGCCAGTTGCAGTTCGCGTTATGGCTACAGGTGATATATTACTAGCTTCTTCAAATTCACCTTCATAATAATTTCCATGAGATCTTGAACCGGTAAAGTGACGCCAAGCCGAAAACTTGGTAAACTCATCAACAAAATTAGATTCATTATTTGTAAAATAATTATTCATAGCTGAAATGGTGCCGCTTATGGGCGTTTCCCAAATGTTTTTAACAGCACTATCACCAAAATTTTCATGGATATAAAGATTCCATATTGTAGAACCATATTGATACAAACCGCCTGATTCAAAATAATCTAAGCTTCGGTATGGTTCATTCTGAAATGCTTGATCGTATCCTTCATAGCCATTCAACTCATCCCACACTATTTCCTCTGCCCATTGAGAAGTACATTCTCTATACCAGGAGCCGCTGGGTCCTGTATCCCCATCACAACTAGTATATGCATGCTGAACCAAGTGATGAAGTTCATGGGAAGTTGTAAGCTTATTTTGACTATCATTTAAATTCTTACTCATATAAATCCTATGATAGCTACTCCCAGGAACATATCCATAGGTACCTGACTGATATTCTATAGTTACTAAAAACATGCTATTGCTAGTACATGTTAATGGGTTAATCCACCCTAAATCAACATATACAGCTAAAGCGTCTTCAATATATTGTCCCATATTTTCAACAAAGTCAGGATGACCGCTATTATCACTATCCTGCGCATTGCTACCTGATAGACCATCTTCACCGGTTAATTGATAGTTAAGCTGAACGTTCCCTTCAGGAGTAAAGTATGATACTCTATCATTCGATCTTTCATCAAAATCGTTATTAATATTATCTAATTTGATTTGTAAATCGTTAGGAAGTTCATCATAGTGTTCTTGCGCATCATCAATAATTCCTAAGCCACAAGGGATATAATCAGGTTCTTCAAATTGATAGCGACCAGGTAAAGATTCAGGAATTAATAATGTACGAGCTTTTAATTCAACTGCTTCAACGTCAGTTAATACACCATCATGTAAATCTTTATTTATAAGCAAAAAAGGGTTATTAATAGCATTCAGCGCATTTTGACTAAAAAATAGAATAATCGATATTGTTAATATTCTTTTCATATAAACAATTCTATATAATAATCCCTCTATAAATTTATACGTTCTTCAATTAATAATTACTCATCTGTAATTATTAATAAAATAAATATAAAATTATTTCATTAAGACCATTTTATCTGAAGCACGATACAGATTCTTTCCAGAAGTCAAATCATTCGCAATTAATTCATAAAAGTAAATGCCTGATGGAACTTGATTGCCTGAAAAATGTTTTCCATCCCATGAAAAACTATGTATACCAGCTGAATAAACTTGATTTCCTAAACGATTTATTTCTCTACCAAGAATATCGCTGATCACAATAGTAAGGTCTGCGCGCACAGGTATTTCAATACGAATTTTCGTGTCAGGATTAAACGGATTCGGATAATTACCCATTAAGGAAAATTCCTTTGGAAGTAATTCTTCCATTGTAGATAATGCTCCCGTTATAACGGTTAGTGTGCGAGTATCAGATTCAATAGATTCCAACCCATCTGATGCAACAACCTTCCACGTTCCAGTTAGAGACTGATACTCTCCTAACATCTCCGCGACTTCTGCAGCTGACAAACTCACAGATATACCATCCGTCGCTGGAACATCAAGCATTGCTAAATCACCATCCAGAACAACTTTGTATCCAATTAAGTCTCCATCTGGATCGGAAACACTTCCTCCAAATAAAAATGTTAATTGATCGGTAGAACTTAAATCAACGGTTTCACCATCCTGAGGTGTCGCTTGTGATATGGATCCTTCTGGACCACCTAAACCCATCAACCAGTCTACTGAATTGGATAACAATGTAGTAAAATCCTGCGCGGCCTCAATTGGGAATGAGAAATATACTGTTTTAAATGGAGCATCTGTACCCATACCATTATACCTTGAACCAGTTTTATTAAATGACTGATCCCCAGTAAAAATATGCTCTGCATCATCAACGCTCATAAAATCACCCCAGTTAGTCCATCCAACTAATTCATAATCTAGAGGACCATATGCATTGTCTTCCCATATTCCCGTTACAGGATCATCATTCTCTCCATAATGGTTTAAATCTCCACTACCACCATTTGCACCATCACCATCATTATCAGGATCATTCCAATAGTAGGATAGGCCAAGATAGTCATATGCGAAGTCTCCTTCAGAAAAACTTCCTTCCTCTGCTAAACCTGTCTTCCAAAAATAATCCATATCGGAATAAAGTAAACGACCTCCTCGATCAAAAAAATCACCAAAACCATGAGTGTCTTCTCCATTAGATGGCATTGTTCCTCCTGCCCATCCATGCTTTATAATTAATTCAAAATTTGGATGATTAATTACATCATAATCAACACCGCCACGATCATTTACATTCCATACATAATAACCCGTTGATCCAAATAAAGGATTTACGCCTGTTGCAGAAGTATAAATTGACCCCCATGTTCCACCAAGACTATCCCTTGTTCCATCCTGTAGTACAAGAACTTTCTGTGACGGGCTTGGAGAGGCTACGCGAACAAAGGAACGAAGACTGCTAGAGCTAGATCTTCCCGTAACATCTGTTGCGCGAACATAAAAATTTACTGTATCACCAACATCCATGGATACATTTGCTAAGAATCTTCCTTCTACTTCATCATCTTGACTCATAGCATATTGCTGGCTGTAAGGATTTGCACCTACAGGTGCGATAGTTACATTCAAAGTACACGCAAATGCATCCCCATCAAGATCTACTACATCTGCCCACACTTCTTTTTCCTCAGCCCATGTATCACTAAAGTCAGGTAACTGTTCAACAAATGGAGGAACTGCCTCATACTGTACAACCGCTTGTGCTATATGATGATAAGGATACTCTCCATTCCAAATACCATACCATGCCCCACCTTCAGGAGCAATAGAATGCAAGGTAGAACGACATGACCAATTATCATTGGGGTCTGGTGTTCCATCTTGCCAAATCGTTGCAATGTTATCTACTCCAGCAGTAGAAGCCATATTATACCCTACATATACATACAACATATCATCAGGAACATCAAGCGAATCAGAAGTCACATTAATACCTAAACCATCAAGAGTCCATGTTGGAAAATCAAAAACATTCCAACCACCTGTAGTAGCAGCCCATGGATCCCATTGGCCTTCCGCATTAAAATGATTATCTGGCTCACTATTAGAAAAGACGGATGGAATAGTATAAGGCATCAATAGTTCAATAGTACTTGGAAGTGTTCCATCATACGTATTTGCCATACTTGGATATTGAGCATGCCATAGATCTTCCTCATCCTGTTGATAGGCAGGTCCATATATCCACACATCTACCGGAGCATAATCGTTAGCCACATTTCCATCTGGATCTATTACTCTTGTCATCACATGATATTGATTAATAACGCCAGCAGTTAATAAATGAATTCTTGTTACGACAGAATCGTCACCGGTTGTCTGATAACCAGACATAAAGTCACTATAATCTTCTACATAACTAGGACCAGTAAAATATGAAATTGTATCTGTAATCGTACGTTCTCCATCGCGGTTAACATGAACACCTAAACGGTGATTCATTCCACATCCACATGATTTTATTTCAGCACTTTTTCTTAATAATCTTTGACCGCTAGATCTACTACCTTCCTTAGCAATCAAAATTGGCTGAGTAATTAATATTACTGCAAAAACTAATTTTATTATTTTATTATACATAGTCATTCTCTCTTATCTTTTGCTTTATAAGTTAAAACTCTATCGTCAGTTCAAATGAATGAACTGGCGCAAAATATTTATGGTCTTCAAATGAATAAGAAACCCAGCTTTTCGTATTAAAGACAGGGCGAAGATTAAGACCAAATCCACCAGTAAATCCACGCATATTACCATTTAATTCTATTTCTGATGCTTTATTATCGAACATACCATTTAAATTACCATGTCCAATAACAAAATACATTAATTCTCCAAAATTATATTCTAAACCAAATGATAAAAATTCAGCCTGGTCTGCAATATTGTGAATAGCTAAACTAGGGATTAATTGATCACTTGCTCTCATAGGAATTGTTAAAGACGAACCCAAATCGAAACTAATTGGTAATGAATAATTTTCTGAAGTTACTTCAATCCTAACATCTTCTTCTTCGAAAACATTATCACTAAGTTTTATTGTTTGTTGAAGATTTTCTCCTCCATATTTCAAGTCACCACCAAAATTCTTTATCGAAAAACCAATAGTCATATCATAGAACAAGCCAACTTTATATATTGCACCCATATCGAAAGCTATACCACTTGCAGTTAACTTGTCTATGTTCTGTATCACATATTTAATAGTTCCGCCACCACTAAATTTATCTGAAATGCTACGTGCAAATGATACAAATCCTGCAAAATCATTTGCAGTAAATGTTCTTCCCGTTCCAAGAGGTTGTAATTCTGTAGTTTCTTCAATATCTCCTGAAAGTAAACCCAAAAGGCCCATGGATACTGTCCCAAAAGAGGGAACATTATATGTAAAAGACATGTAATCAAAACTCATCCCAACAAAATAATTTGAATGATGTACCACAAAATTAGACCCTGTTAAGGTTGCAGTAGTCGCAGGATTATAGCTTAAAGCATCAATTAAACCGGGTCTAGCAACCATTGTACCAGCATTTGCAGCCCCCCTTGTTGAGGTATTAATCTGCAAAAATTTGGCACCAGCACTTCCCTGTCCTGCAATGAGTATATTATTGATTAATAATACGATAATGATACTATGGTAAAATCTGAATTTCATTATTATGGGCCTAATACAATTGCAATTTTACCTTCTTTATATACCGTTTCACCTAATAAGTCTCCTTCTAGTTGATAAAGATATAACCCGCTAGCAACTTTTAAACCTTCATAGTTTCTTAAATCCCACGAAAGAGATCCTTCTTCATCATATACTTCATTATTACCAACAATTCCATCCTTTACTAGTGTAGTAATCCATTCTCCTGCAACATTAAAAATTCTAATCGTACAAGAAGACGGTAAATGACGGAAATCTATATGCTGATTAAAACGGTTCTGATCCCACAATGCTCGAACAATGTATGGATTAGGAACTACTTTGACATCACTCAATGAAGCACGGCTTATTGTATCAAGCATATTCACTGTATAGAAAGTGAATTTATCATTTACTGTTAAAGGTCTGGATGTTTTCATAAATAAAGTGTCAGGGGTTTCTGTATTTGGGCCATCTGGATACGATAAAGCCTCCCCGCCAACAATATTTTCATCAAAGGGTAAAAATGTTACTTCAAAACTAGTAGGATTAAGCGCTATATTATTTTGCGCCTGCTCTGTTAATACTCGAAAAGCATTTTTAGTATTTGCACCATTATCTTCATCTAAGACCCACCATAAGTAATTTTTTTCTTGAGCTCTTCTAATATTGTACGACCAGACCTTTTGATCCAAAGTAATATTATATATACTAATTGGGGTTCGTTGGGCAAAGAATGAATCATCTTCATTATTATTATATCGGAAGAATCCTACTGCAGATGTATCTGCTATAAGTGAGTCAGAATTATCATAAAATGTGATATAATAATCATATGGTTCTAAACTCTGAGATCGGAAATCAAATTTAAATACATCCGCTACATTTGTGCCCAGGTTCCAATATATAGAATCAATACTTAAAGAAGGGTTCGTTACCATAAAAATAAACCCATGATTATTTGTATTTACTTCTTCATTTAAAATACTAGTAGATGATAAACCATAGACTGTTTCTGGAACTAATTTCCCAGTAAAGTTATTGCTGGATACATGTTCAAGAATTAATGGATTATAGCTATACTGAGCAGAAACACTTCCACCGCTAAATAACGAAGACATTTCAGATGATAAAGAAAGAACTCCATCACCATAATTTAAAACAGCTTTCACCGTATCTCCATTAGATAATCCTTGAATAATTCCATTTCCCAAATCATGTAATTGAACACCATCAATGGTCAAAGTAAAAGAGCCAGGAATAACAACACCTAGCGGAGGACTTAAATCAATTTCAGATGTAGAGCCTGCTAAACTCAATGTATCTACAAAATCTTCTCCAGGAATAAGATCTTTTAAAGGTTCAACACTACCAACATCTGCAAGAATAGAATCAATTAATATTCCATAATCAGCTGATTCATTAGTTGATTGCAATGGGTCACTTTGAAAAAAGTGAATTTCATAATTATGACCGGTTAAATTTTCATAACTAGTGATTGCTTTTAAAAATTGACCTGTGGAAGGACCGGAATGTATATAATTAGAAATTTTTGGTGCGCCTTCTAATTCTAACGCCATATGCTGTGGACGAACCATTATAATATTCTGATATAGACTACTTTCTAAGGGAGGAATATCTGCTACTGGCACACCTTGATCATAGGAAACGACAGAATAGAAATAATTCATTCCATCAATCAAACCTTCATCTAAAAAAGTATACGATAAACCATTTTGATTTCCTATTTCTTGTGCAGCAAATGTTTTTATAATAAAGATATCACCTTCCCTTGGGCTTAATGACTGTTGGGATATTTCAACGTCACTAATTACACCATCTAAATCTAAATCCTTATACTCTCCATTAGACAGTCTTACAAAAAAACCATCAAGGTAAATAAAATACCCATCTCTATACAGATTAATATCAGATAGTGTTCCGCTAAGAGCCTGCATCTCAGTACTATCATATTCAGCATAGGTACGAAAACCTTCTCCCATAGTCATTGCAGCAATATTCGGCAATACAGATTGCTTATTTGTTACATTGTAAATCACCATTTTTAGAGTGTCCACAGTAACCCCATCAATTTCTATTTGATGACTCATTAATTCAATTGTGTATTCTGCTTCAATAAAACGATCTTCAATAGCCTCCACTGATGGATTTGCACTGATGTCCCCTGCACCTAGCGGACCAATAAAATTTGATACAGCATTTGAAGTCCCTTTTGAATATTCAACAATACCTGACCATTCTGATGAATCTCCATCAACATCATAATCAGCAAGTAAGGTCCAATCATTTT
>Ga0208408_1000956_pt1 | contig 17172 bp, 11 predicted proteins | sample ETNtaG_4_FD_185776 | JGI IMG/M metagenome (GOLD analysis project Ga0208408, IMG submission 185776) | Marine microbial and viral communities from oxygen minimum zone, Eastern Pacific Ocean - ETNP201406SV67 (SPAdes) (version 2) | ecosystem: Environmental > Aquatic > Marine > Oceanic ... | reverse complement strand
TTTTAAATAGTTTTGACGGATCCTCATTGTCCGCAACATATAAAATTGGTGAGCAGTCATTGCAGTCCACCTTAACATAGGTTCCATCTCCGTCTGGGTCAACATAGTCGACTCCGCCAGGTAGAACTATATATATATAGTGTCCGTCCTGGTATGGGCTCTTAATAGCATTGTTAGCAAACTCAGCCAAAAACTCATTGTGACCTATAAGTGAACCGTCATCATTAGTAACATTGCTCCCGTCGGATATCCCAGCGCTAGCATCATTGGTTCCGAAGATCGATCTCCAGTTACTACCTTCAGCATTATCGTAACCATTGAAAGAAGTTTCATCCGATGCGTCCCCACCTATTACTTCTAACAGCTGAACCTCACTGACGTATCCACCTATTTGAACATCATATTTTTCTTGTCCGGGGAATCTTCCGCGTCCCTCAGTGGTAACCTTATTGTTAAAAAAGTTTGACGATGCGATCACAATCTTATCGATCTCAGAAAGAGTTTTCTTTTCCTTAGCGCCCTCACCAATTCCTGAGAATCTTGGTGCGGCTGTTGTCGCAAGTGTTGCCATCATTGCTGTGGTAACAGCAAACTCAGCGAGAGAGTTTCCGCTGATGCTTTTAATTTTTCTTTTTATGTTTTTTATATTAATCATGTTATTGTTCCTAACAGTTAATTCTTTCACGTGTCTTATTTATAACAATATCTATGCCAGAGAAGGTACATTTTTCTTAAAAATAATTATTCTCCTCTAAAAATAATTATTTGCTAATAATTCACTGGCCAAGACTATATCATATTGAAACAGCAATCTATTACAATTTGTATCACTATGATACAATTAAATTTGATTATTTAGTCTAGATCCGATGCAATGGTCCAGAAAGATTTCAGAGGAATCTCACCCTTAATATAGTTGTCAAGCTCTTCATAGTGAGATAGTACCTGGTCAATTAGATCATTCTGGTTCCACAGGCGAACCTTAAAAAATTCATTCGCTCTTTCCTGTTCAACATTACTCTTAAACCCGCCCCATGAGACCAAAAGGCCGTAGTTTGCACCCACATCGTTCATGGTGCCTAAAAATTTATCCAGGGTAGCAACCGGAATATCATCGGCCTTGACCTGGATGCATATTCTTGCGTCATCATCAAATCCCATTCCTCCTCTAGCTGCAAGAATATCCAGATCAGAACCGGCCTCGTCTGAAGAGCCCATGTGGGCAGTATATCCTTTTGCCTCCATTAGTGCTTTTACAAGCTTGGCCAGTCTGTGGCCCCTAAACTTAGTACGTATAAGCTGTGCTATTTGGTCTCTTGATATTTCCTGTAAAAGAGCTATCAGCTCGTTCATTTGCTCATAGCTGGTTTCATCATCTTTTGTCTGGGCCCATTCGTTATCGGCCATGGTGTGAAAAACTTTTTCAACACCGTCTGCATTAAAAACATCTTTAAATCCTCCAAGCTGATAGAGGATATCTGTGGGGAAATACCCACGAGGAATATCTTTTTCAATCCATTTTATTTCTCTTGAATGATAATAGGGATCTGAGTTGTTTTTTTCGTAATTGTATCCTCCGGTTATTTCACCAACGTGGAGAACTGGACTTAATTTACTGGGCACGATGATCCAATCTTTTTGTTGTATATCATGTGCAAAGCTCCAGATCTGATCGGACCAACTAGCTAGTTTTGAAGAAGGAAGAGTTGGGTAGAAATCATCTAAAACAGTTCTCAGCTCGGGCTGCTCTGCTATTTTATTTAGGTCAGTCTTTAAACCGTCCCTGGTAAGATAGACCTTATTCTCATGTATGAAGCGGTTTTCATACTCTCCAAATTTTCCGCCCCTTATTACCCAGATTGACATAGATATACCCTTTTAATAGTTATTTATTTCAATGAAAAACTAATTTAACACAAATCTCATTCAGTTCTGCGATAATAAATTTACAAAATTTTACAGTTCAATATTAGTTATTGGCCAGTGATTCATACATGTCCCATATTGGTAAAAATATAGATAACGCTAAAACAAGAATCATGCCCCCCATCAGCACGGTAATGATAGGCTCAAGCGTTGACGTAAGAGTGTTTACCCGTGTCTTGGTTTCATTGTCAACCATGACAGCGATTTCTGTAAGCATATCATCTAAAGAGGCTGCCTCTTCACCAACCTGAATCATTTTTATCATTTGTGCTTCAAAAATATCTGAGCCGTATTTGTCAAGCGACTGTGCTATCTTATGACCTAGTCCAACATCTGACCTGGTGTTAGAAAGTTTATGTTGGACATAACTATTGCCGGTGCTTCTTGAGGAAATAGTTAGAGACTCTAGTATGGGCACGCCTGTTCGGTTCAGTGTCTCTAGAACATGGCAAAACCTTGAGATTGCCATGTTCTTAAATATTTTCCCAAATACAGGAGCATTTATTTTAAATCTGTCCCACATCACGGCTCCTTTTTTAGTTCGTTTGAGTTGGAAAAATGCTACGATTAATAAGAGGAGCCCAGCTATTAGAAACCCAGAATAATTTTGTAGAAATTTGTCAATACCAAGAAGAATTCTTGTTGGAAGCGGTAGCTCGATACCGGTCTGATTGAACAGGACTGAAAACCTTGGTAAAATAAAGGCGACCGCATAAAAACCAACGCTAATGGTGATCCCGATTACTATCATGGGATATCGTATTGCTTGTTTTATTCCATTTCTGAGCTTAAGGTCGTAGCTGATAAAATCAGCGAGCTTAAACAACACCGTTTCTAAAACGCCTGAGCTTTCTCCTGCTCTGATAATGTTGATGTACATTGTGTCAAATACTTTAGGATGTTTTTCAAGTGCACCAGAAAGAGTAGAGCCAGCAGAAATATCTTCAATAATTTTTTCTACGGTTTTATTTAATAATGGGTTAATAGTTTTTGATAGCATTGACTCTAGCGAATCAATCAGCGGCACACCCGCTTTTAACATGACAGAGAGCTGTCTTGAGAAATTATATATTGCGTCTGGAGGGACACGATCAAACACATTAATATCTAAATTTTCAAACACAGATACTTTTTTTATTGTAATTGAGATCGGGTCGAGGCCCATCTTCTTAAGCTGTTCTTGGACGACTCTCTCTTCAAGGGCTTTTATTTCACCCTTGACAACGCCAGACTTTTGGTCTCTGGCAATGTAGGAGAATATTTCTACCGTGTTACTAGTCTTTGCCCCGGAGGCCATACTTTTCCAGCTTTCTATAGAGGGTCATGCGACTAATGCCAAGCTCTTCAGCGGTTGTCGTCATGTTCCACTTGTTTCTTTCGACACTTGATTTTATTGCTTCCATTTCGATCTCTTTCAGTGTCGCAACTTTTGTTGTTATTGGGATCGTTTGTGGTTGCGTCTCTGCTGCTGTCTCATTAGTAGCAGCTTTTTCTTGGGCGGGTTCTTTTTCTAATGTCTCTTTATCCGAATCAATAGTCATTTGTTTTTCATCTAACACCGAGCCGAGATCTTCTTCAGTTAGGTATTTATTATTACAGATAAGGAGGGCTCTTTCCAGCGTATTTTCAAGCTCTCTTACATTGCCAGGCCAAGAGTAATCGATCAAACGATCAATCGCTTTTGGACCAATATAAGATACGCTTAGACTATGTTTTTTCTTTAGTGCTTTAAAAATAGCATACGTAAGAAGAGGAATATCCACTGTCCTCTCTCGAAGAGGTGGCAGTGTAACCGGGAACACGTTAATACGGTGGAATAAATCTTCTCTGAATTTCCCCTCTTTTATTTTTTCGTTTAGGTCCTGGTTGGTGGCTGAAATTACACGCACGTTTACAGTATGCGTTTCTGCTCCCCCAACTCTTTCGATTTCACCGCTTTCTAGGACCCTTAATATTTTTGCTTGAAGCGAGGAGCTCATGTCCCCGATTTCATCCAGAAATATTGTTCCTCCATTTGCAATTAGAAATTTCCCATCTTTTCTCTCGTCCGCTCCGGTAAAAGAACCTTTCTCATGTCCAAATAGCTCACTCTCTAAAAGCTCAGAGGGAATGGCGGGACAGTTAACGGATATGAGCGGGTTTTTATTTCGCTTACTGGTGTCATGCATGAACTTTGCTGTTAGATTCTTTCCGGTACCGCTTTCACCGTATAGGATTGTTATAACATCCTTTTCCTGTATCTGAAGCAGCAGCGTGTAAATTTTTTGCATCGAGCCTGACACACCAAGGATAGTGCCTAGGCCATGTGAACTAATCTGAATTCTCTGGATTTTACCTAGGCCTCTGCTAAAGCTGATAAACGTGCAGCAATTATCTAAAAGTTGATTAAAATGTTCTACTGAAGAATCTTTTGGCTCAAACCATCCGGATAGACCATTCTCAAAGTCTGTAAGGATTTCCTGTCTACGTTTATCAGACCTGATGATTGCGATAATCGGGGTTTTACTATAGTGCTCCAGCTGTTTAATCAGGTTACTAGGATCCATAAGAGGTAGCTGGTCTTCAATAATAACCGCGCCATACTTGTTTGCACGATCTGATAGCGCATTCATCGCGATCATACCGTTCTGAACAGTATCGATTTTTTTATCAGAATCTGTAAGAATCTGTTTTATATCATAGGAGTCACCAACGTATAGTATTGTCTCCATCTTAGACTCTTTCCGTTCCCAGTGTCTCTAATATTTCCTGAAGGGATGTGTCCCCCCGTTGTGCCTTTATGAGTCCATCATGTATTAGTGAAAACATCCCCGATTTGATTGCCTGCTCACGAATAACATGGCCAGGCTGTTGGTCCATTACAAGGTCTGCTATATCATTGTTCATCCGTATTAGCTCAAACAACCCTACTCGCCCCTGATAGCCTGTGTTTCTGCATGATAGACATCCTACCGCGCGGTAGAATTCCATGGCATCATCTACCTCTAAGCCAAATCTTGTAAGCTCTTCAGGCTCAACCATATGTTTTTCTCGACATTCGTTGCACAGTTTTCTTACTAGTCTTTGTGCCAGGATTCCTTTTACGGTAGAGGTAATAAGAAAAGGCTCCATGCCCCAGTTCAATAGTCTTGTGAATCCGGCGGCAGAGTCGTTAGTGTGTATAGTGCTGAAAACAAGGTGTCCAGTAAGGGCGGCCCTAATCGCCAGTTCTACTGTTTCCTCATCGCGCACCTCTCCGACCATGATGATATCAGGGTCTTGACGAAGAATAGCTCGCAGTGCAGATGCAAACGTAACTCCAGATCTTCTGTTGACCTGTGCCTGGTTTATATTATCCAGATCAAACTCAATCGGGTCTTCTATCGTAACAATATTAACATCAGGCTTGTCCATCTTGCTTAATGTAGAATAAAGGGTCGTTGTTTTACCGCTACCTGTTGGCCCTGATACCAGTACGATACCCTCACCGCCAACTAGCATATCATCGAACTGTTGTAGTATATTTTTCTCAAAGCCCAGTCCATCAAGATTATGCATTGCCTCTGATATATTCAGAAGCCTTAGTACAGATTTTTCTCCATAAAGTGTGGGATAGGTTGAAACACGCAGGTCAAGCCGGTCATCATTCAATTCAAACAAGATTCTACCATCTTGGGGCCTTCTTGATTCGGCAATATCCATGTTCCCCATGATTTTTATTCTTGATGTAAGAGGTGTGGCAATAGAAACCGGCAGCGTTTGAAAGTCAACCAACTTTCCATCGATCCTAAATCTAACTCTTATGTCACTCTCTCTTGTTTCTATGTGCACGTCACTTGCTCGATATCTGGCACTGGTTTCAATAATATTATCCACCAGCTGAACGATTCTGGTATCATCGATATCGTCAATGCTAATGTTTTCATCGTCAAAGCCTGTAAGGGTTGACATCCCGTAGTATATGTCGATCGCTGACTGGAGCTCATTGGCTGTGACTATCAATGGCTCTGCTTTAAGGCCAGATGCATTTCTAGCAGCGTTAATAGGGTCTGAATCAATCGGATTGACGATAGCGACGTTTAAAGTATTATTAAGTTTAAAAACTGGGAGAACGTTATACTCTCTCACAATTCTTTCTGGGATCATACCCAGTACAGACTTATCAACATCAAAGTGTCCGAGCTCTACGGTTGGTATATGCAGCTGTTGACTTAAAAACCGGTTTCGTGTTTTTTCATCGATCAGTCCGCCATTAATTAATACTTCTCCTATATACCCACTGTTTGCCTCTTTGGATTGTTTTAAAAGAGCCTGTTCTAGCTGTTCAGGATCAAGTATTCCTGCCTCAATAAGCAGCAATCCAATATTTTTTTTTCGTGTGATAGCCATTAAAAGAAATATTCTCCGGTCCACATATTAGTAAAGTACCAGTTGATAATATGATTTCCACCGCCAACAGTTTTTGTCAATATAGTCAGCAAGGTTCCTGCTGCGATAGAGGGCCCAAATGGAATCATGTGGTCGTCACCCACTTCCTTCGCAAGCAGAAGTATGATGCTCATAAATGCAGCAAAAATAAAACTTAAAAACAAGGCTAAAAGCGAGAGCTCGGTTCCAAGAAAAGAGCCTAAGACCAGCCCTAGTTTTATATCACCAAAACCAAGGGCTTCCTTTCGAAAAGCCCAGGAGCCAACAGCCCCCATGATAAACAGTGTCCCCCCAAATGCGAGTATGCCATATCCTCCTTCAAGGATTGATATTGGTAAAAGCTTAAAAGCATGAGCGATAATTGAAATGGCTAAGCCAAAAATGATAAACTCGTTTGGAATGATAAAATGATCAACATCAATAAAAGTAATTGCGATCAACATGTAACACAATAATACGATAACAATAAACTCTAGAGAGGGACCATAGATACTAAGAAGCGAGACCGTCATCAGACCGCAGATTAACTCAATCAGTGGATATCTGATACTAATAGCTGCATTACAGTTTCTACATTTACCTAGAATCAGTATATAGCTTAACACGGGTATATTATCATACCAGGCGATCTGGGTTCCGCATCCCGTACACTTTGATCTTGGCCTAACAATTGATTTATTATGTGGCAGTCTGTATATAATAACATTCAAGAAGCTTCCGACAGCAAGACCAATGATTAATGCATACGCCTGTATAAAGGGGTAAAGATCTTTAATCATTGTTTTGTTCCTCCTTGGGTTTCTCTTTTAATAGCTTAATAACATCTTTTAATTGAAAAGGTTTTTCAAGCATACTGTCAGCACCACTCTGTTTGAACATTTTATCGATAGCGACTCCGGAAGAACTGCTCATAATAATTATTTTTGTTTCTCGATGTCTGTCATCGGATTTTATCAGTTTAGAGAGTTTATAGCCGTTTACATAGGGAAGAAGGTCATTTGTTATAATAACATTTGGTCCCTCATTTTGTGCTCTAACATAGCCATCATATCCATCAGGGGCCGTGATGACTAGATATCCACTTTCTTTTAGCCCGCTAGCTATGTGGTCAATTGACTGCTCATCGCTGTCAACAACAAGTATAGGCTGCGGTAATGACTCAGCCATAGTAATCTAACTCTTTTTATTTTATTTTAATGTTTTGCACACACAATATTGTGCTACTTACCTCGATTACCCGGAATATAATAACAAAATTATACACAGCAACAATAAAATGTATCATTTTATTACATTCAAAATTTATAAAAAATGATGAGTTGTTTCATTATGTTACACAAAATTCAGTGCTAATAGTGACTATTCGCAGTGAATAATAAATTTATCATCTACTTCTTTATTTTTATGATATTCATTAATAGGTAAATAAGTTTACATAGTCATTATTATGTCAATATTTTCCATTCTACCCCCGTCTTTTACGAAATCAGATGCAAAGAAAATTGTTTATGATGTATATGGTTTAACCGTAAAAACAAAAACCCTTGACAGTGATCGAGATCAGAATTTTTATTTATATAATAATAAGAAGGAGTTTATATTAAAAATATATAACCCGGAAGAGTCTATCGATATAATAAATATGCAGACAAATGTTTTACATCATTTTCAGAGAATTAGTTCTGACTTAGTTGAGGCACCTAGAATAATAAATACTCTTAACGGGGAAAAAATAGGCATGGTTAAAAGAAATAATACAGAATATGTTTTACGTTTGGTTTCCTATGTGAATGGGACTCAGTTAAAAGACATTGATGAAAAAACCATATCCTACTATCAGCTAGGTACATTTATTGGCAATCTTACTCAGATTTTAGAATCATTTTCAGATCCCCATGCAAAAAGGATATTCCCTTGGGATATAAACAACATAGATTTTCTTAGGAAACACTCCAAATTGTTTAAGGGGGGAAAAAAGGAAAGAATAATATCACACTTTATCAAAGAATTTGAGAGAAATATTTTGCCCAATAAGAGCTTGTTAAGAAAAAGCATAATCCATAATGATTGTAATGATCATAACATAATTGTGAATAATAATAACGAAATATATGGTATAATTGATTTCGGAGACATGGTCTACACCTATGTTTCTGCAGAGCCAGCTGTGTGTATTGCTTATGCTGTACTAGGCAAGGGCGATTCACTTTTGATTGCTGGTGATATAATCAAAGGTTTTTGCATTACGAGTTATTTATCGCGCGAAGAAATAAAAGCCATTATCTATCTTGTCTGTATCCGACTTTGTATTTCTGTGACAATGGCAAAATATCGAAGTGAAATATTTCCTGAGAATAAATATCTCATGGTATCTAATATTGAGGCATGGGAATTTTTATATTTTATGTATCAAGAAGACTTGGAGGCTTGGTCAAAAAGATTGGTTCAATATGTTAGCCTATAATGATATCATTAAAAAAAGAAATAAATACTTAGCCCCATCTTTTAGTGTTTCTTATGATAAGCCGCTGCATATTGTTCGAGGAAGAGGACAGTATTTGTATGATAGTAATGGTAAAGAATATTTAGATGCGGTCAATAACATCTCTCATGTTGGCCACTGTCATCCTAAAGTTATTGAGGCCGCAAATAATCAAAACAAAGAGCTGAATACAAACACCAGATATTTGCATGATTCCGTTATAGATTATGCTCAAAATCTCACCCGCACTTTACCCGATGAACTAGAGATCTGTTATTTTACTAACTCTGGTAGTGAGTCAAATGACTTAGCGTTGCGTATCGCGCGTTTGTATAATGATAGTTCTGAATCAATTGTATTGTCTGGAGCATACCACGGTCATACTTCCTCACTTATTGATATTAGCCCTTACAAATTTCTTGGCCCTGGCGGCCAAGGGAAACCGGAATTTGTTCATGTAATACCTATGCCAGACATGTATAGAGGAGAACATAAGCTGAGAGATGCAAAGCCTGAAGAGTATTATATCGGTCTAGTAAACAAAACAATTACTAAGATCGAGCAAAAAGGAAAGCGGTTGGCTTTTTTCATTGTAGAGCCAATAATGGGCTGTGGTGGACAGATTATTATTCCTTCAACATTTATGACTGAAGCGTTTAAAATTGTAAAAAAAGCAGGCGGATTGTGTATTGTTGATGAGGTGCAAATCGGTTTTGGTAGAGTGGGCTCACACTTTTGGGCATTTGAAATGAGTGGTGTTGTTCCGGATATTATTACACTTGGAAAATCAATTGGAAATGGGCACCCTCTTTCTGTTGTTATTACAAAAAATCATATTGCAGAAGCTTTTGATAATGGAATGGAATATTTTAACTCTTTTGGTGGGAACCCAGTTTCTTGTGAGGTTGGGCAGGCAGTGCTAGATATTATTAAACAAGAAGATCTCCAAAAAAATTCCCATGAAACAGGAACCTATTTAATAGATGGTTTTAAGGATATGCAGGATAAATATAATATTATTGGTGACGTAAGAGGTGCGGGGCTGTTTATCGGTATAGAGCTTATCAAAAACTACGAAAAGATGGTGCCGGCAACGAATGAAACAGAGTTGGTAGTCAATCAGATGAAGCAAAAAGGTGTTCTTATTAGCTCAGACGGGCCAGACCATAATGTACTGAAAATAAAACCACCACTAGTTTTCAATAGAAATAATGCAGACTATTTATTAGAATCTTTTGAAGCTGTCATGTCGGAAAATGATTTTAAGGTTTAAAGATGAATAAGCAAGTTCTATCTATAATTGCTATTTCATTATTAGTCGGAGGTCTAATTATAATTAATAATAATGAAAAAAAGGTAACAACGCACGACTGGGAAGATCAATCAGTTTATAACATTAATCGTGCAGAACCTACTGCACATTTTATCCCCTATGAATCAGAACGATATGCTTTAATTGGGGATCCTAATAAGTCTAAGTTTTTTATGTCGCTTAACGGAAAATGGAACTTTTATTTTTCAAAAAATCCCAATATAAGACCTCAGAACTTTTATTCATCAGATTTTGATATCTCAGGCTGGAAGACGATTGATGTTCCTGGGCATTGGGAGTTGCAGGGCTGGTCCCAGCCCATTTATATTGATGAGGAGTACCCCTTTCCACCAAATCCTCCCGAAATACCTATTGAGAGAAATGAAGTAGGGTCTTATCGTAAAACATTTCAATACCCAGCCTATTGGCGGGGGCGAGATATTTTTATACGATTCTCTGGAGTTAGGTCAGCCTTTTATTGTTGGGTTAATGGGAAAAAAGTAGGATACAGTCAAGGTTCTAAGACTCCTGCAGAGTTTAACATAACCCCACATATTAAAAATGGGCAAAACAATGTATCTGTTGAGGTATATAGGTACTCTGATGGAAGTTATTTGGAAGGGCAAGATACATGGAGACTGAGTGGTATTGAGCGAGATGTATTTATTTATTCAGTTCCGAAAACAAGAGTTTCAGATTTCTATGTACAGTCCGGATTAGACACAGCATATAATGATGGGATTTTTAAACTCAGTATCGACCTAATTAGCAGTGAACCAAGCAGCGGGAAATATGTTATTAGGGCTCTATTATCTAGCATTGGTTCAAAAATAGAGACTGTCTATGATACTACTTATAAAACAAAGATAGATAGCTCTCAAACAATATGGTTTGAAAAAAATATTAATAATGTAATGAAGTGGAACGCAGAGCAACCAAATCTATATCAATTACAATTAACGCTGTCAGACCCGTTTGGAAAAACACTCCAAAGTTTTACGCAGCAGGTTGGTTTTAGACAAATAGATATAACCGGTGGAACTCTAAAATTAAATGGGAAAGTACTTACACTTCGTGGGGTCAACAGGCATGAGTGGGATCCTATAAACGGTAGAGCGATTGATGAAAAAAGTATGATCAATGACATTAAGATTATGAAAAAGAATAATATAAATGCGGTCCGCTGTAGTCACTACCCTAATCAAGAGCGCTGGTACGAGTTATGCAATGAGTACGGTTTGTATGTTGTAGATGAGGCGAATATTGAGGCACATGGAATGCGTTTCCATGATAAAGGGTATGAAAAAATTACGAATGATACCTCTTGGACTGGACAATGGTTAGACCGCGGGAAACGTATGGTAGAGAGAGATAAGAATCAGCCATGCATTATTATGTGGTCTATGGGTAATGAAGCTGGAGATGGTGAGAATTTTAGGATGCTCTACGATTGGATAAAAAATCGGGATACTTCTAGGCCGGTAGTTTATGAGCCGGCTAAAGGAAAAAGCCACACAGATATCACTTTCCCGATGTATAAGAATTTGGAATATATTTCTGACTATGCTATAGAGTATCCAAAGAAACCATTAATATTATGTGAGTATGCTCATGCGATGGGTAATAGTGTTGGCAATCTGCAAGATTATTGGGATGTTATTGATAAGTATGAATCATTGCAGGGTGGGTTTATCTGGGATCTGGTTGATCAGACAATCTATAAAACTACAGATAGTGGCAAAGAATATTGGGCATACGGAGGTGATTTTGAGGGAGCCTTCATTGAAAATGATTCAAATTTTTGTGCAAACGGTTTGTTAGCTGCTGACCGTACACCTAATCCACATATGAATGAGGTAAAAAAAGTATATCAGCCTATTAAATTTGATGCGATTGACCTTTCTAATGGAAAAATAAAAATAACAAATAAATATAACTTCAAAAATTTCAGTTATTTAAAATTTACTTATAGTATCGTCGGTGATGGTAAAGTCGAAATCTCAGGAAGTCTGAGTTCTTTAGATTTAGAACCGGGTGAGTCAAAATCATTAACATTTAATTTATTTTCAATTATCCCAAAACCTGGAACCGAGTATTTTCTTTTATTAGAAGTAAAAACAAAAAGCGCTGACAAGTTGATACCAAAAAATTATTTAATTGCATGGGAACAATTTCGCCTACCTATTAGTCGCCACACGATTCCGATAGATCCAACGGAGTTTTTACCAGTATCTATAGAATTCTTTGATGAATCAATATTAGTCAAGGGTGATGATTTTGATATTTCTTTTGGTCAGAATAGTGGATTCATAGACCAGTATAAATATAAAAACATTTCTTTATTACAAAATTCTTTACACCCGTTCTTTTGGAGGGCGCCTACGGATAATGATTTAGGAAATGGTATGCCAGGAAGGTGTGTGGTATGGAAAAATGCACACGAAGAAATATTATTGCAGTCTTTAGACACTTCTGTTTTTAAGAACACCGCTATAATTGATGCTATGTATGTCCATGAAATAACGCAAACACAGCTTAAGATAGTCTATTCAGTTTATGGAAATGGTATGGTAAAGATAAAGCAGACACTGTATCCATCAGGAAGCATTCACCCTGAGCTGCCTAGATTCGGAATGAAAATGACGTTGCCTAAGAGCTTTAATCATCTTGAATGGTTTGGTCGAGGGCCTCACGAGACTTATTGGGACCGGAAAACATCTGGTCAAGTTGGAAGATATTCAGGCAAGGTTTGGGACCAGACCTTTGCATATGTGAGGCCACAAGAAAATGGTAACAAGACCGATGTAAGGTGGATGGCATTATCTAATGGATCAGTAGGTTTAATGGCAAAAGGTTTTCCGGTTTTTGACTGTAGCGTACACCAATATCCTTATTCTCTATTAGACTATACAAAAAATAGTCAACGCCATGGGAAGATTAATATTATACCTGGTAACCAGATAGACTGGCTTATTGATTATAAACAAATGGGTGTTGGCGGTGATAACAGCTGGGGAGCAAGAACTCATGATAAATACACTTTGCCAATGGATACTACAATATATAACCTTGAATATGCTCTTTTGCCATTTGATAAAGAAAATAGATTAGAAAAATTATCTAGAATTAATATAGAATAATAAGACAAGGAATCCTTATGAATACAATTTCAATCGTTTCATTTATTATTGCCACAGCATCTGTGGCAATCTTTACATATATAATTGTTTCAAGGATGAAAAAGTCTGACAGTGCCACAGAGGAATATTTTACAGGAGGACGAGCACTTGCGTGGCCGATAGTTGCGGGTTCATTATTATTGACAAATCTCTCTACTGAACAGTTGGTGGGGTTAAATGGTGACGTTTTTGGTGATAAGGCTTTGGTGGGCATAGCCTGGGAAGCACTGGCCGCGTTTGCTATGATCGCAACAGCCTTATTATTTCTGCCAACATACCTAGCTAGCGGTTTTACAACAACCCCAGCATTTTTAGAAAAAAGATTTGATAAGATGACTCGGAGTATGGTATCAGGATTATTTTTGTTTGGATATGTTACGGTTTTACTTCCTGTTGTCCTTTACACCGGATCTCTCGCACTTATCACAATGTTTGACCTTGATATTTCTATCTGGCTAGTGGCCGCGGCTATTGGTGTGCTAGGTAGTTCATATGCTATTTTTGGAGGGCTAAAGTCAGTTGCAGTCAGCGATACTTTAAACGGAGTTGGTCTACTTATTGGAGGCCTGGCCATACCAATTTTAGCATTGGTGTCATTGGGCGGTGGTTCTTTTTTTGAAGGGATCTCGATTTTGGGTACAGACAAACCAGAATATTTGAGAGTACTCACTCAGAATAATTTAGAGGGTAAGCCAGTAACGGTTCCGTGGCCCACATTATTAACTGGAATGATGTTCATCCAAATTTTTTATTGGTCTACGAATCAGGTGATTGTACAAAGGGCAATGGCCGCAAAAAGTTTAGCAGAGGGTCAGAAAGGTGTTTTGTTTGCATCGGCCATGAAATTGGTGGGGCCGATCATGCTCTGCCTCCCTGGGATCATTGCTTTACACATGCCAGACCTAGTTATTGAAAAACAGGATCAGGTATATGGTGCAGTAGTTAGGCATGTTCTTCCTGACTGGTCTCTTGGACTTTTTGCTGCTGTTTTGATGGGCTCGATTCTGAGTTCATTTAATAGCGCTTTAAATAGCGCTTCTACATTATTCTCATTGCAATTTTATAAGGGATATATCAATCAGAACGCTTCCGATCAGGAAGTGGTATCAACAGGAAGGAGCTTTGGTATCGGGTTAGCGGTGGCATCAATAATTATTGCACCTTTACTATCACAGCTAGATTCAATATTTCAATACCTCCAAAAGGTTAACGGTATATACAGCGTGCCGATTATTGCTATATTTTTACTAGGTATTCTCACAAAGCACATACCTGCAATTGGCGCAAAAATTGGCATGGCAGTTGGTTTTATATCGTACGCCTATTTTGTTTTTTTCCCGATAGAAAATTTTCATTGGCTTCATATGTATTTCATTAGTTTTACATGGTCTATAATGGTAATGCTATTGATTGGATACTTAAAACCAAAGACTGATGAGGAAATAAAAGAGAGTGACAAGCGTGATCCGGCGCCTGTAGACATGACTCCTTGGGTAAAAGCGAAAGAGGTATCGATCGCTATAGTATGCACAACAGTTGCGATCTATTTATTCCTGACCTTGGCAGCATCATAAAATTTTAATTTTATTATGACAAATGTTTCCAAGATATTAGAATGGAGACCTCCGGCCGAATGGTTAGAAATTAAAACAATGGATGTACACACCGGCGGTGAACCACTTAGGATTATTATCGATGGCTACCCGCCACTATCTGGGAGCACGATCTTAGAAAAGAGAAGATGTGCAAAAGAAAATTTTGACTTTATCCGAAAAGCATTAATGCTTGAACCACGCGGTCACGCAGATATGTATGGTGTAATAATCACAGAGCCTGAGACAGATGAAGCTGATTTTGGGGTTATTTTTATGCATAACGATGGCTACTCTACTGGGTGTGGACATGCAGTGATAGCGGTTACAAAAACATTCGTCGAAGCAGGCCTGATCAATCCGATTGAGCCTGAGACAATGATCAGAATGGACGTTCCATCTGGTCATATCAAAGCATTTGCTCAGGTAGAGAATGGTAATGTTATATCTGCAAGGTTTATTAACGTACCCTCTTTTGTTGAGCTTTTAGATGCAGAAATAGAGGTCCCTGACTATGGAAAAATAAAGTATGATCTTGCTTTTGGGGGTGCATACTATGCTATAGTAAATACAAATAATTTAGGCCTAGAATTCGAGCCTAAATATGTTAATGAGATTATTAATTTTGGGATGTCTATAAAACGGGCCATAATTGAAAAGGTAGAGATCATGCACCCCACTGAACCTGAAATGAATTTTCTGTATGGAACAATATTTACTTCTAAGCCAAAAAATCAAAATAATCATAGTAGAAATATTTGTGTATTTGCCAATGGAGAGGTTGACAGAAGCCCAACCGGCACTGGTGTCAGTGCTAGAGCCGCGGTTCATTATGCGCGTAAAGAAATTAATTTAGACGATCCAATTACCATTGAAAGTATTATTGGTTCGACATTTACAGTAAGCGTTCTTGAAGAAACAAAAATAGGCGAAAAAGATGCTGTCATCCCTCAGATCTTAGGTACAGCTAATATTACAGGAATGAATACTTTCTGGATTGACCCATTGGATGAAAAAGGTCAAGGTTTTATTCTAAGGTAAACCTTTTATGACAAAAAAAATAAACCGCAGGAACTTTCTTAAATCATCTGCTTTAGTTGGAGCATCTACTGCATTATTCTCATCAAAAGCAATAGGATCAATCAGAGATGATAATAAACTAAGATTGGGCGTTATAGGTACCGGACTTCGTGGCCAGGGGATGATTTATTTATCCCTACTTAGAAAAGACGTCGACATTAGAGCGATTTGTGATATTGACCCAGGGATGATTAATAAGACACTTAATATTATAAAAAAAGGAGAAGGTACTCCTCCTGATGTATATAAAAATGGAGAAAATGATTTTTTGAACCTTGTTAAAAGAGATGACATAGATGCTGTTTATATTGCCACTCCATGGGAGTGGCATCATCCTATGGCAATAGCTGCAATGCAACAAGGTAAACACGTAGGTACAGAGTGTCCGGCTGCTTTAACCGTTTCGCAGCTCTGGGACCTCGTTAATACTAGTGAACGGGTAAATAGACATTGTATGTTGATGGAAAATGTTTGCTATCGCCGTGATGTAATGGCGGTTCTGAATATGGTTCGTGAGGGTATATTCGGAGAACTGCTTCATTGCCAAGGTGGCTATCAACATGATTTGCGAGATGTAAAATTTAATAATGGGAAACAACCATATGGTGGGGGACTAGAGTTTAACGAAAAAGGATACAGCGAGTCAAAATGGAGAACGCAGCACTCTATAGATAGAAACGGTGATCTGTATCCTACTCATGGTATTGGTCCTATTAATACAATGTTAGATATAAACAGGGGAAACCGTTTTGTTCATCTAACATCAACCGCAACTCAATCCAGAGGTTTGAATAAACATATTGTTGATCAGGGAGGTGCAAAGCACCCGCATTCCAAAATAAAATTTAAGTTAGGAGACATTGTTACAACTGTCATTAAGTGCGCAAACGGTCAAACAGTAGTCCTCAGTCATGATACAAGTTCTCCGCGTCCATATAGTTTGAATTTTCGTGTACAAGGTACAGAAGGAATTTGGATGGTAGATAACAATTCAATATACATTCAGGGTATTAGTAAGGATGAACATCGCTGGGAGACTGATGAAGAATACCTGCAAAAGTATGACCATCCACTTTGGCAGCGATTTGAAAGACAAGCTGCTGGCTCTGGCCATGGTGGTATGGACTTTTTTATTTTAAACGCATTTGTTGAGCCACTGAAACGAGGCCTAAGGCCTCCTTTTGATGTGTATGA
>Ga0208408_1000949_pt1 | contig 17231 bp, 8 predicted proteins | sample ETNtaG_4_FD_185776 | JGI IMG/M metagenome (GOLD analysis project Ga0208408, IMG submission 185776) | Marine microbial and viral communities from oxygen minimum zone, Eastern Pacific Ocean - ETNP201406SV67 (SPAdes) (version 2) | ecosystem: Environmental > Aquatic > Marine > Oceanic ... | reverse complement strand
TAAAACAAGCAATGTATTTTTTAAGTTATGATTACGATCCGTCATTTTGTTGTCCTCCATGTAAAATCGTTTAATATTAGTTATCTATTAATTAATTCTTTTCACTCTTTAGAGTGTTTTTTCGAGGGTTTCGGTTTGGCTAACTCCCATCTGAAAGTAAATGTCGCTAATATTTTTGCAAAGAGTCAAGAAAAAATTATAATTACTTTATATTGTGTTTACATGTCAACTATAAAACTATTTAATGTTTTCAGTAGGACAATAACTCTTTTGCGCTACCACACTACAATGATGAATAAAAATTTAAAATGGTTATTCAAAAAGAAAGGCTTACTCCTAGCTTAAAACCAAAAGGGTTTAAAAAAACAGACTCAGGGTTATCGGGCATATTTATATATGCTTTATTTGATAACACGTTTTTTACAAAAGCTGGGTCAGCAATTTGCCATTCGCCATCAATAAATTGCATGTAAGTAAAATTATTATATATATAGTACAATTCGTTTACGTCTCTTGAGTCCATTATAGATGGAGGAGGTAATAGATAATTACCTCGGACAATATTTATAGGAACATATCTGACGTTATCTTTTGGATAATCTCCGGGGGTATCATTCCCCGAAATAAACATATAAGGTAATTCATAAGAATTAAGATTATTAAATGCGCTATTTGGCAAGTGCAATGAGGCCATATAATCATTATAATCGCTGACGGGATTTTCCCCTGAAACAATAAAGGGGTGCTCGAAATACATAAATTTCAAATTTAGCGGATTTGATATATCCAAAAATAATTTTATTGATCCAAAAGAAGTGTCAAATTTTTTACTTAATCGTAAATCCAAAGTATAAAAATCTTTGGTTCTCATGTTATTTTTTATTGTTGGGTGAGGGGTATATTGCACGCCCATCTTATCGTCAACCTGATCAATGATCGGGCCACTCCATGTAAACACTTTCCCTGCCCTCCATTGTGCTAATAAGTCTAAATACCAATCAGCCACAAAACTAAATTGAGCAGTTTTTGGGGCGTGTAACTCTAAATTGGCTCGGGCATATGGCTGAGCTACGGGTTTAACCTGATAATGGTCCTGCGTAATATTATTATATTCATTATCATCTAATGGGTTTTGGATAATACCAGTAATTCCAAAGTTGCCTGAGCTAAAATCCATATAAGTATAATTGATGAAGCCTTTGAAAAATCTTCCTTTCGTTTTGGTTAGTGTAAATTCAATTCCCCTGATATCATTGTAATTATTTGGAATAGCCAACGTATAAATCATATCATTACTAATAAATGATTTAAAACTAATTTGATTATCAACGCTTCGCGAATAGCCTGACAGTTGAATTAGATAATTTGGTGTAAATATATATTCATATCCGACTTCATAAGCGATAGTTCTTTGCATTGGCAAGTCAGGGTTCCCAAGGCTAGAGATAGAACTGCGGTTTATTGTAAACGATTTCTCTTGCACTCTATATAAAAATTGTGCTTGTGGCATTTGGCGGAAATGCCCGTAATTAAAATAAAACTTGGTTTTTTCTGTTATCGGAAATGAAATCCCTATACGCGGACTCAGTTCAACCTGCTTTTTTGCTTTCACCGTCACTGCCTCATCTTCTCTGTCTTCATTGTTTTGTTGAGTAAAAAACTGATCAAACTCTGTAAAAACAGTTTTTTCTCCACCTGCTGAGAAATAATCTACTCTTGCGCCTAAATTCATAATCATTTGGTTATATGAAAACTTCCCTTGTGTGTAGACGGCTCCTTGCTGGGGCGATGCTCTCCAGAATTCACGCAACCGATAAGGCGATTCATAATCAATATTATCACCAAATATTAAATTTGAAATTGACCCAATTGCCATTACTCTGGTTTCAGCCGCATCATTATATTCAGATGATATATTATAATTATGATATATATATTCAATTCCTGCTTTGAATTGAGTAGAAGTAGAGCGTTGCTTTGTAATATCGATTTTTCCCGTATAAACGGTTACATGCGATGTGTCACGATCTTTTATAGGGTTACTTAGTTCTGGATGTAATAAATAATTTGATCGTAAATAATCTAAGCTTACCTCATAAAACAAAGAGGGGTTCAATGTCCGCGATAATTTACCAGAAATCATTTTATGGTTTATTTCAGCTATCCCGGAGCTAGTATTTTTAAACAATCCTTCCGTTTTAAAAAAATCGTTTTCAAAGCCCCACGTATATGATGGAATACCTGCTGGCGTTACCATGCTTATTGAATCTGAAATTCCTTTTTGAGAGATAAAAAAACTATTTAACGTAAGCTTCAAGCCAGCTCTGATATTGGAAATAAATTTTAACTGGAAAGATTCATCTTTCCTTAATTCGCCTCCTGATTTTTCAAGATATGGCATTTCTTTATTTCGGTAAGAAAAAAGGAAGCGTTGGTTTTCAAGTTTTTGGTTTATTGGACCTCCTATAGTCAGATCAATATCATTGCCTGTATTGTAAATTGTATTCCATTCTCCGGGGAAATTCAATTTTTGGTAAGAATTTTTTCTAATTATAACATCCCCGCTAAAATGATCTTTAGGTGGATCTTTAGTTATTAATTGAATTAATCCCGAGCGAACATTGCCAAATGAAGCATCAAATCCGCTTGTTTGAATTTGTATTTGCTCTATAGAGGTTAAGCTTAATCCGGTTATTGGCCCATTTGTTCTGCCATCTCTAATATTTATTCCATCAACAACAAATGATGTAGAGTTTATATTGCCACCGCGGATTGTCATGTTGGGCTCTACCCCCGCTTGCAAGCTAATTACTTCTTCAATAGAAGAAATTGGGATGTTTTCAATATTCTTTGCATCTAAATTAATTAAGTTCGTTGATATTTCAGGATTTATGGTTTCGCGTTCAGCATAAATTGTGATTTCATCTGTTTCAAGAACTTCTTCTTCTAGCGTGAAATTGATTACAGAGGTTTGCCCCGAATAAACGGCAATATTTTTTATAGTGGTTTTTTTATACCCAATGTAGTTCGCTCTTATGCTATAGGTTCCTGGCCTTATATTGGTAATTATATAAACTCCATTGCTATCTGATACTGAGCCAATGTTTGTTGATAGCAGCAAAACATTAGACCCTTGTAATTCAATTTGATTTTTAGCAGATCTTATGACGCCCCTAATGCTGCCTGTTTGGGCTAAGAGGACATTTAAAATAAAAAGCATCAAAACTAATTTTGTGCGCATTTTTTTCCTGCTATAGTGAAAAAGTGTTTTTGGAACATTTTCTTTTTTATGAGTATTCCAGTAATGAAATTAATATTTTGCTTTGTGATTATTATAAAAATACTTAATTAACCATCGAAATGATGCTGAAGAAATTTATACAAATGAATAGATATTTTTGTATACTACTATTATTTATCTCTTGTAATAATAGAGATTCAATAGAAAAGATTGTTTTATCAAAAAATAAACATAGTAATGCCAATATAGAATTTTCTGATGTTACCACAGATGCTGGATTGGGAAAATTTATTCATGATAATGGTTCATTTGGAAAAATGTGGTTTCCTGAACAAATGGGGTCTGGTGGCGGATTTATTGATTACAACAATGATGGGTGGTTAGATGTTTTGTTAATCGGTGGTGGGACCTGGAAAGATTACACCAAACGAGCGATACAGACATTATGGTTATATAAAAATAATGCAGATGGAACATTTTCAAATGTAACAGATGAAACAGGTCTTGGAAAAATTAATACATATGGATTAGGCGTTGCTGCTGCAGATTATGACAATGACGGCGATCAAGATATATTTCTCACTACGCTAGATAGGAATATTTTATTAAATAATAATGAGGGCTCGTTTGTAAATGTTTCAAAAAATGCTGGTCTAGGAAACACAATTGGTTGGGGTAGCTCTGCTGTTTTCTTTGATGCTGATAATGATGGATGGCTTGATTTGTATGTTGGCAATTATGCTGTATGGTCTCCTTTAAGCGATCTTTGGTGCTCGTTGGATAGCAAAACAAAAGTGTACTGCCCTCCAGAAATGTATGCTGGGCTTCCAAGTAAATTTTATCATAATAATGGCGATGGTACTTTTAGTGATTTTACAAAAAAAGCGGGGTTTTTACCTGCTCCTGGAAAATCTTTAGGTGCAGTATTGATGGATTTTAATGATGATGGATGGCTAGATCTGGCTGTTGCAAATGATGGAGAGCGTGATTTGTTATATAAAAATAATGGCGGGGGCGTATTTGATGAAATAGGAACAGAGCTTGGTATGGCATACGGTGAAAATGGTGAGGCTCGTGCTGGAATGGGTATTGATGCGGGGGTTGTAGATAGCAGCGGGAACACTACTATATTTATTGGAAACTTTTCTAATGAAATGGTTGGTGTTTATAGTTATTCTGGCAAAGGATGGTTTAATGATCGTTCTGCTCTATCAAAGATAGGAAGGCCGAGCTTTCTTTCTTTAACATTTGGACTTATGCTTTTCGATGTAGATATGGATAGCGATCTAGATTTATTTATTGGTAATGGACATGTATATCCTGAGCGAACAAAAAATCAAGATGGGGTTTCTTATAAACAGGCGTCTCAACTATTTTTAAACAATGGTAATGGTGTTTTTGCAATTGCTAATGAGAAAGTTTCTGGCATATTAAATAATAAAATGGTTGTGCGCGGTGTTGCTGTAGGGGATTACGATAAAGACGGCGATCTTGATTTGCTGCTTACAGAAAATAATGGGCCTGCTCATCTTTGGAAAAACGACACAAAGAAAAAAAACTATTTACGAGTTAATCTTATGGGTGCGAAGAGCAACAAGGATGGCATTGGGTCCAAAATACTTTTATACATAGGGGGATATAAAATGGAACGTTTAATTCGCACAGGATCCAGTTATCTTTCTCAATCTGAACTAACGGCAACATTTGGTCTTGGTGAAAATCAAAAAATTGACTCTCTATTTGTTTATTGGCCTAGCGGTAATAAAGAAATCTATTATGATGTTGAAATCAATAAGGAAATACTAATAAAAGAAAATTCTGTTGAAATTGAATATTTAATAAGAAACTGAAACGATGACAATAAACAAACATAGTATAATAATCGGTGTTTGTATTATAATATTTAGGTGCACGAATAGTTCGCCTGACTTTACAACATGGGAGACCTATCAAGGGGACCATGGAAGAAATCAATATTCTTCTTTGGCTCAAATTAACAAACAAAATGTTACCCTAATGGAGCCTTTGTGGGTTTATCAGACTGGGGACAGTCTTCGCAACAACTCACAAATTCAATGTAACCCAATTATCATTGATGGCGTATTATATGCCACCACTCCAAACTTGAAATTAATTGCGCTAAACGCTGCAACAGGAAAATTAGTATGGGAATTTGATCCTGGTTTGGATTTTTCCCCACATGTTAACCGCGGTGTATCTTATTGGGAATCAAAACAAGATAAGCGAATTCTCTATACCGCGGGCTCCTTGCTGTTTGCTATCAATGCAACCACCGGTAAGCCTATAACCACCTTTGGCGCTGCTGGCGTCACATCGTTAAAAGCTGGATTGGGGGTGCGTGCAGCAGATCTCTTTGTGATAGCAACTTCACCGGGGGTAGTTTATAACGACCTGTTTATTATTGGGACTAGGGTATCAGAAAATGCTGATGCTGCTCCCGGGTATGTGCGTGCTTTTGATATTCTTACTGGAAACGTGGAGTGGATTTTCCATACAATTCCAAAACCAGGTGAGTACGGATATTCAACATGGCCAAAAGACGCATATAATCAAATTGGCGGCGCAAACGGTTGGGCGGGCATTAGTTTAGATAAAAAAAGAGGTATGGTTTATGTACCTACCGGTTCTGCCTCTTTTGACTTCTGGGGAGGCAATCGATTAGGGCAAAACCTATTTGCAAATTCTATTATCGCAATTGATGCATCTTCGGGAAAACGTGTGTGGCATTATCAAACGGTCCATCACGATATTTGGGATCGTGATTTGCCGGCGCCTCCTAATCTTATTTCAGTAAAACATAATGATAAGATGATTGATGCTGTAGCACAGATAACAAAATCTGGTTATGTGTTTTTGCTTAATCGAGATACTGGGGAACCGTTATTTCCTGTTGAAGAAAGAAAGGTAATGAAATCTGATTTAATTGGGGAAGAGGCCTGGGGAACTCAGCCTTTTCCATTAAAACCTCCACCCTTTTCAAGGCAAAGTTTTAATGAGGAAGAAATAACTAACATAAGCAAAGAGTCTTATAAGTATGTCAAATCTATATTAGATACTGTTCGAACTGGGGAGCAATTTATTCCACCCAGCACACAGGGAACGATGTATTTCCCGGGGTTTGATGGTGGCGCAGAATGGGGCGGTGCTTCTTTTGATATAGAAACAGGGGTTCTTTATGTTAACGCAAATGAAATGCCTTGGATACAACATATGGTTCCACTTGATCTAAATGATAAAAAATCTACGCGTCCAAAAACCATACATGATATTGGTGAAAAAGTATACAAGGCTAATTGTGCAATTTGCCATGGACAAGAGCTGCAGGGTGATGTTAAAGGAACGTTTCCTAACATTACAGGAACATACCCTTCTTTAATAAATCTTGATAAAAGATTTTCAAAAAATGTGACAATGAAAATTATCGAAAAAGGCAAAGGGTTCATGCCTTCGTTTAATCAGTTTTCTAATAAAAAGAAAAATGCTCTCTTATCTTTTTTATACAATGAGAACCTTACCACAAATAATGAAGACATTGCTAAGCAAAGCTGGCTCGAAAATCTTAGTAAAGAATTATTCGATTTTAATATTCCATATACCCATACAGGATATAATAGGTTTTATGATCAATATGGTTACCCAGCCGTAAAGCCACCATGGGGAACTCTTAATGCAATTGATTTAAATAAAGGGGAAATTTTGTGGCAAGTTCCTTTGGGTGAATTCCCTGAGTTAACTAAAAAAGGTGTTCCAAAAACTGGAACTGAAAATTATGGCGGCCCAGTCGTAACTGCGGGTGGATTAATCTTTATTGCTGCATCAAAAGATGAACATATAAGAGCATTTGATAAAGATTCTGGTGCAGAACTTTGGAAATACAAGCTCCCTGCTGGCGGCTACGCTACCCCAAGTATATATACTGTGAATAATAAACAGTATGTAGTTATAGCCTGTGGAGGTGGAAAAATGGGGACAGAACCTGGGGATTTTTATATATCATTTGGTTTGCCTTCAAACTAATTCTTTGCAATATGATTGCGAATTTCATTTTTAAATGAATCAATAGTAATAATCCTGGTGTTATAATTTTTCATGTATTCATCGCGGTCTTTATCCTTTGTTGAAAAATCTTTTTTGGTAGGCGGGTAAGAAAGCATTCCGTGGAAGGGTAGCGGCGCAGCCGTTTGACCTTGTGCGGTATTTAAATCCCCATCCTTCAACCATCCATCATTATAAAATAAAAAATCTCTTGTCCAATTATTTGGTGGGTTTTCCAAATCAGATTCTTGAAACTTTAGAGAAATTTCATCTCCGGCATTCATAATTACATATTTATTATCTGATTGCAATAATAAGGATAGAACGTCTCCATATTTTGTATATCGCCCCATTAGGTCTCGCCATTTTTGATTAGATGTTGTATTATAATAATCTGGTATGTGTGGACTGCTAAAGTTTTTTCTAGAAGCTTTTGAAAAGCCTCTAAAATGAAGATTTGCATGAATTGGATTTAACTCATTTATGCGAATATTTTTATTATTTACATCGGAAGAGATAAAAACATTATCCCAATAAATTTGCATATTAGTTTGTATGCGTATTCTATAATCATTGGAAATAAACTTATCGGTTAAATTAAAAATCATGGTTTTATTCTTGCCTTTTGGGAAGCCAATATTATTAAAAACGCTTTCCCACTCTCCCTTTTTATTAACCACTTGTAAATTAGGAAATATCAGATTCGCACTGTTAGATTGAGAAATATTCACATTGATACTAGCATCCGTTGGGAACAACCAACCTTTCATAAATAAATATACTGAATCAACATTGCTTAAATCTCCAAAATCCAAAATCATATCATGAAACTTGGTAATTCCTTGGTAATCAGACGGTGTTAAATGGTCCGTGTATTTTTCATCTGCTAATAATAATGCGCTTCGAAGATCGTTCCCTAAATTATCAATAGCAATATTTGGAAGCGTCTTGTTGCTCACACTATAAATGCGAAATGGTGGATATGGCGGCGGGATAAATGTCTCATTTATATATATGTCAACGCTATCAGGGTGATCTATTACCATTAACTTTATATTGTCTAGATATGGTGTTTCCCATAATTCGGTAGTAAAATTAAATTCATAATTACCGTTTCTTGGTTGAACTCTTTCTCCCGGCACTTTTAAATATTCGTCTGTTGAGTTTGGGAAGGCAAATAATTTTTCTCCCGCCATAATACCTAACGGCATTCCCAATGCGCTAGGCCACAATACATCTGTAACAAAATCAAATTTTGATCCATTCCATGCAAATAAATAGGGGCACGATCCTTTGAGTATTTGTGTCTCAACTATTGTTTGATTCTTTTGAGGGTTCAAACGATTTTGAGGCACTCCATTGCTCCACAACACTCTAACAACATCTCCTTGGGTTCTATCTCCTAATCCAAAATGGTTTACTGGCTTATTTACTGAACGCATTTGATATAAATCCCCTGCTTTCAATTCTAGTTTTGATCCTATGCCAAAATAATTATTTTTACTGCTTCCTGCTCTCAAACCAGCAAGTCTCACCTTTAAATAGTTATTAATATTTCCGCCATCATTTCTTAAAACTAAAGCATTATCATTTTGGCGAATAATAATGTCTATATCGCCATCAGTGTCTATATCAGCAGTTACTATAAAATCAGCAGCTTGTTGTGTTGGTGGTAATGAATTTGAAGCATTACTAAACCCACCCAATCTATTATTATGCAATAAAAGGATTCCACTTTTATTAGCGCTCCCTATAGGCGAACCAACCATTATAAGATCTAAATATCCATCATTATCCAAATCTGCAAACTCTGCTTGTTTTGCTGAAAAGTCTTTCAACTGAGGATTTAATTGATTCAGCTTGTTATCATAAACAAATATTCCGTTGCCTTTATTTTTATATAATGAATGATTGCCCTTTAAATCGCAAATATAAATATCTAAATGCCCATCATTGTTATAATCTGCGGTTGTTATGCTGCTTGGGTTACCATTGTGTTCTAAGCCAGATCTTTTAGTAAGATCATTAAAGTATCCTTGTCTTAAATTATCATAATAAACCATCGGGCTTTTTTCATTGAGGACCACCATATCCACATCTCCATCATCATCAAAATCTCCAAAAATTTGATCCAATGTGTTTTCTCCGTTTGCTATTATATCAGAAATATTTGAAATATCCGTAAATGTTCCATCTGAATTATTTCTAAATAATTGATTGCTCCCATTTCTTGATACGTAAATATCTAAATCTCCTTCAAGATCAAAATCGAACAAGCCGAGTTTGTTTACAGAATTATTAATATTTAAATCCGATAGTTGCGTCATATCAATAAATTCAGCAAGCCCATTATTTTTATATAATTTTGTTCCCAACGAGTTGCTAATTATAATATCAAGATACCCGTCATTATCATAATCATGACTTATTGCAAAATGATCGATTCCTAAATGATTAATACCTGACTTAGCATGTATCTTTTTAAAAACCCCGTTTTGATTTATTAATATTATTTGGTCGCTTGATTGGTCGGAGTTCTTCCTTGAAATAAATAAATCATCATCACCATCCATATCATAATCACCATTAATCAGCGCCTGAATGTTCTCTAGGCTACTAAGGTCTGATTTGTTCGTTATATCTACAAAACTTACGTTACTAAGGGCGTTTTCATTATTATCAAGGATTTGTGGTATTAAATTAACAAAGCTACTGATTGGCGAACCTGCTATAGGGCCAGGGCCCCCTCTAAGTTCTTGTGCTCCTTCTTTATAAAATGGTGTTGATTTAAGCAGATTGTGAAAGATTAAAGATTGTACCATTGATTTGCTGCGATTGTTATTACGCAACAATCGAATTGATTCATTTAAATATGTATTGGTTTCTTCTTTTAAAGCCGGCAAAATCTGCCTAACGGATTCTAATGATGAAAGGGCTTGTTCTAGATTGTTGTTTTTTATAGACATATCAACAACTTTTAAACGTGCAGCAAGATTCCCAGGAACAATCTCAAGGATTTGTAATAATAATTTTTCTGCTTTAATTAGATCTTGAGCTTCGGAAGGCATTCTATAATACTCAGACAGTTGGTATAAAGACAACACATGGTCTGCTCTATTATCTATTATTAAATGCAGTCTTTCTGCGGCTTCTAGGTTTCTATCTGATAATTCATACATTTTTGCAACCATAAATGCTATATCACTATTCCCTTGGCTTAATTTTTCTGCTTCTAATAAATATATTTCGGCTGAATCAAGCTTGTTGGGCAATTGTAAATACGACCAGCCAAGATTTGCATATCCGGATGCCTCAAAAGGAGCAATATCTATAAATGATTTAAACTGTATAACTGCATCTAAATATTGTTCTTCTTCAATATATGCAAGCCCTCTATTTCGACATGATAAAAGTAATTGATATTCATCTTTATCAATTTGCTGCTTTGTTGCACAGCCCGAAAAACAAATAATTATAATATATATAATGTGTGTAATAGAACTTTTCATTGCTTGTGATTTAATTAACAATATTAATATTAAGGCTATATATATCCTATTGTGAATTATGTAAATATTATTGAGCATCCTATAATTTCATTATAGATTTGCATACAATTCAAATTGCATGAATTGAAAATATGATAAATCGTGCCATAATTAATAAGGAGGTATTATGGAAACCAGACGTGAATTTCTTAAAAAATCAGCTGCTATTGCTAGCGGGGTAAGTGTAATGGGGTTAGGCGCTTCTTCTCTTTCATCTTGTAATTCTGGTAATACTCCATTATTTAAAATTTCATTAGCCGAATGGTCATTAAATAAAGGAATGCGTGCTGATGAAATCCCCCACCTAGATTTTGCAAAAATTGCTAAAAGAAATTTTGGAATTGATGCAATAGAGTATGTTAATCAATTATTTGCAGATAAAAGCGGTAGTAGTGGTGAATATATAAAGGAAATGAAAAATATTGCTGATTCAGAAGGGGTAAAAAGTTTATTGATAATGTGTGATGGAGAAGGATATCTAGGTGATCCCAATAGCGCAGAAAGAACTAAGGCGGTTGAAAACCATTATAGATGGGTTGAGGCAGCAAAATACCTTGGTTGTCATTCCATTAGAGTTAATGCTCAAAGCAAGGGTGAATATGATGAACAGATGAAGCTTGCGGCTGACGGATTAAGCCGACTTACAGAATATGGAGCTAAAAACAATATTAATATTATTGTTGAAAACCATGGAGGTCTTTCAAGCAACGGCAAGTGGCTTTCCGGTGTAATGGATATGGTTAATCATCCACATTGTGGTACTCTTCCAGATTTTGGAAACTTTTACTTAGGAACATGGGATGATAAAGGTGAAGAATGGTACGATAGATATCTTGGGGTACAAGAACTAATGCCATACGCTAAAGCTGTTAGCGCAAAAAGCCATGAGTTTGATAATGATGGAAATGAAAAAGACACAGACTATTACAAAATGATGAGAATTGTACTTGACGCTGGTTACCGAGGTTATGTAGGAATTGAATATGAAGGTCCTGAGTTAAGTGAAATGGATGGCATTAGCGCTACAAAACAATTATTAGAGCGGGTTCGAGAAAAACTAAGTGGAGATTATAGCTAAAATAGCGACTGGTTTATAATGTCATCAAAATCGTCTAGGCGACTATTTCTAAAAAACTTCTCTGCATTAATTGCTTTATCATCAAGTTCTTTACCTGCAGTAGTAGTTGATCAACAAAAAAAAGCTCTTTTAAAAAGGAGCCTTAAAGCAATTGCTCCAAATGATCGTATACAAATTGGGACAATTGGCATGGGAATAATCGGTTTTATAGATACCATAACAGCATTATCTGTTCCCGGGGTAGAATTAATTGGAGTATGCGATTTGTATAATGGTCGCTTAAATCATTCAAAAGAAGTTTTTGGAGATAAAATTATTTGTACTCGCAATTATAAAGAGATTATAAACAATAATGATATAGATGCTGTTTTAATATGCACACCAGATCATTGGCATGCAACAATAGCCATAGATGCCTTAAGGGCTGGTAAGCATGTGTATTGTGAAAAACCGATGGTGCAAAATCTATCTGATGGAAAAAGAATCATCAAAGCACATAAAGACTCGGGTTGTGTTTTTCAAGTTGGCAGTCAATTTGTTAGCTCAATAGTTTTTGAAGAGGCCAGAAAACAGTTTTCATCTGGCGCCATTGGAAACCTTAATATGATTGAAGCAAGGTACAACCGAAATTCCTCAATCGGGGCTTGGCAATATACAATACCCCCAGATGCTTCATTAAACACTATAGACTGGGAGCGTTTTGCAAAGGGTAATAAAAAACATGTTTTTGACCCTGTTAGATTTTTCCGTTGGCGTAATTATTGGGAATATGGTACAGGGGTTGCTGGAGATTTGTTTGTACATCTCTTTTCTGGACTTCATCATATTCTTTCTTCAAATGGGCCGGAGCGAGTTGTAGCAACAGGTGGGCTACGTTTTTGGGAAGACGGTAGAGATGTTCCCGATATAATGCTTGGTATTTGTGATTATCCAAAAACGGATACTCATCCGGCCTTTAATTTATCTTTACAAACCAACTTTGCGCATGGTGGTGGTGGTGGAACAGACATGAAGTTAATCGGAAGTGAAGGCGTGATGGACCTTGGTTTTCGCAGTCTGAAGATAACAAAAACTCCGCGCTTTAATCCTACAAGAAAGCAGCTTGTAGAGGGGTATAATTCTGTTAGAACTTTCTCAAATTCTATTAAGAAACAAATCTCAGATAATTATAAAAAATATTATGTGGATAGCAGCTCGGATAATGCTGAAAAGAATGTGTTTGAATTTCAATTGCCTGATAACTATGATGAGCGATTTGATCACTTTATTAATTTTTTTAATGCCATAAAGGGTGATGATAAGGTTATAGAAGATTCTATATATGGTTTTAGAGCTGCTGCTCCGGCTATACTTAATAACACCAGTTTTCTTAAACAAAAACCTATTAGGTGGAATCCCGAAAAAATGTCTATTCGGCCGTAAGAGTTCTAAATCATTATTCTTCAAGATAATTATAAAAATAGCTTAAGTTAACAAAACGATCATGAGAAAATATTTTTTTAAAGCGCTTTCATTGGCTATTATAATATTTGCTTCATGCAAAAGTAATAATGTTTCAGATCCAGAAATCGCAAGATTAATTTTTCAGGCTGAAAGCGCATTTAGGGGTGGTTACTATAATGCCGCTCTTTCTATAGCCGACAGCGTCATATCTCGCAGTCCAGATGCCCCAGACATACATTTTCTTAAAGGTAGAGTTTTAACTAAACTTTCAAGATTTGTTGAAGCTGAAAATGCCTATCGTGAGGTAATTTCATTAGATGATAAATACCAAGGAGCCTGGTTTAACATGGGGACAAACTACTTAAGACAAAATAAAACTCCGCAAGCCATATATAGCTATAATAATGAAATGGAAACACACCCCACCGCACAAACGATGGTACAAATAGGCAAGGCCTATTCTGAATTAGGAAAACCAGACAGCGCGTTTATTTCCTTTGAAAAAGCAATTCATCTTAATAGGGTTTTTGCTCCGGCCTATATGAGGTTAAGTCACCTTAAAAAAGATGCGGGAGATATTAATGAAGCAATAACTTATGCTAAAAAAGGCATGGAAATAGATCCTGATAATATTGATTATAAATATTTTATGGGTTCTCTTTTGCTTCTAAATGGAGAACCAAAATTATCTATACCGTTTTTTAATGAAGTTGTTAATAATAAACCTTGGCATTATTGGGCTCATCATAATTTAGGCCAAGCTTTATTTAGAGCTGGTGATAAAACACAAAGTGAATATTATATAACAAAAGCTAAAGATCTCCAAAGGGGCATACAAGAAGTGGAGAATTGGCGCAATCTCGCCAAAATGAATCCAGATCAATTTATGTTGTGGATTAACCTAGGAAATTCATTAAATACTATGGGAAGAATAAATGAGGCTAGGGACGCTTTTTTAGTTGGGCTATCAATAAAACCAATGAATGTAGCTGTGCAAAACAATATAGCGAATTTAAGCCTAATGTTGGGAGACACCGTAGGTGCTATCATAAGATATCAAACTATTCTATCTCTAGATTCTACTATAGCTGATGTTTGGCAAAACCTAGGGGTGGTGTATGCCAGTACAGGCAAAAAAAATGAGGCACGTAATTCTTGGGAAAAAGCTATTAAATATGAACCTAATAACAATACTGTTATTCAATATTTGAAAACTATAAATGAATAAATGTTCAAATCTTTTATTAATACAATATTTCTGATAATTGCATTTTTATCATTATTCTCATGTGAAAAACCTTCAGCGAGTTCTGGCAAACAATCACAGCTGAGTTTTACAGATGTTACTGAAAGTGCTGGGCTATCTAAATTTAAACATGCTTCTGGAGCGGTTGGAAACAAATGGTTTCCAGAATCTATGGGTTCTGGTTGTGGGTTTATCGATTATAATTCTGATGGCTGGGTAGATATTCTTCTGGTCGGAGGGGGCAATTGGCCAAATAAATCAAGCCCTCCCTCCCCTTCATTGTTTTTATATGAAAACAACAAGGATGGAACATTTAAAAATATGACAATTGAAAGCGGTCTTGATGGAATATATTCTTATGGATTTGGGGTTTGTGTTGCAGATTATGACAATGATGATGATGATGATTTTTTCTTTACAACAATATGGAACAACTATCTGTTTAGAAATGATAATGGGGTGTTTACAGATGTTAGCGGTGGGAGTGGATTAGAAAACGATTCTCTTTGGAGTACAACATCGATTTTTTTTGATGCAAACAAGGATGGCTTCCTTGACTTATTTGTAGGAAGCTATGTTGACTGGGGTCCGGAGAATGATATTTGGTGTACGCTAGATGGTAGCACAAAAAACTACTGCACTCCGGAGCTATACAGTGGTGTAGCTAGTAGATTTTATCAAAACAATGGGGATGGGACGTTTAGTAATAAAACTGAAGATGCTGGCTTCCTTCCTTCGCCTGGTAAAATGTTGGGTGCGTCCGAATTAGATTTTAATGATGATGGTTGGCCAGATTTAGCTATCGCTAGCGATACACAGAGAGATCTTTTATACCAAAACAATGGGGATGGGACGTTTGATGAAATTGGAGCTATAAGCGGGGTTGCGTATGATGAAAATGGTAGGGCAAGAGCTGGAATGGGGATCGATGTTGGTGTAATTGATAAATCTGGAAAGGAAACAATCTTTGTTGGAAACTTTTCCAAAGAGATGATAAGCGTTTTTAGACATTCGAATGGTCAGTTTTTTGAAGATATATCTGCGATATCAAAAGTTGGAAGACCAAGCCTTATGACTCTAACATTTGGGTTGTTCCTTTTAGATGTAGATCTTGATGGGGATTTAGATTTATATACTGCAAATGGCCATGTTCAAATAGGGATAGAAGACACGCAAGATGGTATTTTTTATCGAGAACCTAGCCACTTGTTTCTTAATGATGGAAATGGGGTTTTTAGCGATATTGTTCCTTTAATTGGGGGGGCTCTTTCTAAACCAATTGTTGGAAGAGGTGCTGCATATGCAGATTATGATAATAACGGAACGTTGGATATTTTAGTAACTGAAAACAATGGCCCTGTTCATCTTATAAGAAATAATAATCTCAACAATTATTTGAGAGTAAAAATTAAATCAATAAACAGCAATCGAGATGGAATAGGTGCAAAGCTAATTGCAATAACTAAAGACAATCGAATGATTAGAAAAATTAAAACGGGGTCCAGTTTTATGTCACACTCTGAAATAACTATAACGTTTGGACTCGGAAAGAATCAAATGGTAGATAGCTTATATGTATATTGGCCAAATAATAAAGTAGATATATTTCTTGATATTCAATCTTCTCAAGAAATACTAATAGTTGAGGAAAAGACAAATTAATTATTCAATAAAAACTGTGCTAGCGTTATCGCTTTTATTCTCATGCTCCAAAGATGAAAAGAGGCTTATTCATAACCCCAATAAAAGAAACCCGATGGTAAATTATTTTTTAATGCAAGGAAACCAGTTTTTAAAAAAACATGATTTTGAAAGAGCGTTAACTTTAGCTGATAGTGCGGAATCATATGATATAAACAAAGATGATGTATATTTTTTTAAAGGAAGGATTTTTTCAGAGCTTGGAAGATTTGCTAAAGCCGATATAGCGTATAAGAATACAATCAATATAAACCCTAATTATATTGGTGCTTGGAACAACTTGGGTAACAATGCTTTTAGGGAACAAAATTTTAGCCAGGCAGTCGAATACTATAAAAAGGAATTAGCTCAAAATAAAACAAGCACTCCATTCAGGGCCTTGGGTAGAGCATATGTAGAGCTTGGAAAAACAGATAGTGCAAGAATTTGTTTTCAACACTCAATAGAACTTAATAATAACTATGCATCTGCTTATTTAAATCTAGCACAGCTAGAAGAAGATGAGGGCAATTTAAACAAAGCCCTACAGCTTGCAAGTAGAGCCTATGCTTTGGAGCCAAATAATGTAGAATATCAGTATGTGTATAGTACGATTCTTGTGCAAATAGATCGGGGTAAAGAAGCAATATATAGTCTTAGAGAAATAATAAAAAAATGGCCTTGGCATCATGGTGCACATTATAATCTTGGAAGGGCCCTAATTCAATCTGGGCAGAAAATAGAGGGTCAAAAATATTTAGATAAAGCAGAGAACGTGCGCGCAGCGCAAGCAAAGATAGATCACCTCGAAAATACGATAAGGGCCCTACCTGATGATCCTTATTCCTATGCTGCTCTAGCATTTGCTCTTAGAAAAGTAGGGCGGTTTAATGATTCTATGCATTCGTATAAAGTTGCATTATTTCTTGATCCAGATAA
>Ga0208408_1000947_pt1 | contig 17256 bp, 11 predicted proteins | sample ETNtaG_4_FD_185776 | JGI IMG/M metagenome (GOLD analysis project Ga0208408, IMG submission 185776) | Marine microbial and viral communities from oxygen minimum zone, Eastern Pacific Ocean - ETNP201406SV67 (SPAdes) (version 2) | ecosystem: Environmental > Aquatic > Marine > Oceanic ... | reverse complement strand
GGATTGATTGTTTACAGAAGAAAAAAATAATTATTCAGTAAAATAATTATTAGATATTAAAAGAGGTATCAATGCAAAATAAGACAAGTAGAGTGCGAAAGCTAGATACCATATTGATTCCCATAACTCATTCTCAAAAAATCGGAATATTATAGTAATTATTAATACTAAAATACCGGATAATATGGGATTTCTAAAACCGGCACGAGCTTTAGCATAAGGAATAGTTGTTATCGTTAATAGTGAAACTAAGCCTATTGATATTGGAACCAAAATATGATTAAAATCGTTAATTAATGAATATTTAAGTGAAATTACTACTATAAACATAGACAATCCAGGAGAAGGTAAACCAAGGAAATATTGATTATCGCCCTGATTTCCTTGTGTGAATCTTGCTAATCGAAAAATACTGAGTAAAAGAACCATTAATGAAGCTAAAATTGCAACTATATTCTCTATATTATATCTAAAATTAAAATTAAGATCATTATCTATTATATCTATAGCTGGGCCTCTATTGATATCATAATATAATGAATAAATCAAAATAGACGGAGCTAAACCAAAACAAATTGAATCTGATATTGAATCTAGATATTTACCATAATCATGCTTTGTTCCAAATTTACGGGCTAAAGCACCATCCATTCCATCAATTATAGCTGAAATTGGAAGTAGCATTAAAGCTACAATATAACTTGATATCGTACCATCAATTATGTATGTAATTGCTAAGAAACCTAAAGCTGCACTCGTAAAAGTAGCTATATCTGCATAAGATATGAGAGTTAAAGGTTTAAACCATTTTTTCAAAAAACTCATTTTCCCCTCCTCGTCTTTGACCCTTTGCCTTTCCGATTTATTACACCGTCATGTATATTATGTATGATATTTGTAATATTTTTAGCTTCTTCATTTGCTGTTGCTTTTAATTTTGAAATTAACCTTTTAGGAGCTTCAATAATTTTATCGGTAGTAGATAATTCCGATAATGGTGTGAAAATTGCCATTGTTTGTCCTGCTAAAACTCGGTCTCCTTCCTTTATTTTTATTTTAATTCCTGACGATTCAAAAGCTAAATCTACACGTGAACCAAAATGAATAAGTCCAATACGCTTACCTTTTCTAATAAATTCATTAGGCTCAATATAACTTACAATACGTCTAACTAAAAAACCGGCAATTTGCGTAATTTTAAAAATTCCAAGATCGGTATCTAATTTAGTTACTAATCTTTCATTTTTATCTGAGTCTTTCGAGAAAGCAGGCGTGTATCCTCCTGATCTATGTTTTTGTGAAATTACTTTTCCATCAATAGGAGAACGATTGACATGTACGTTCTGAAGACCCATAAAGACTGAAATATGAATTATTCCTCGTTTTGTTGCTATCTTTTGGACTAATCCATCTGCAGGACTAACAATACCTTCTTCAATAACTCGATGCGGATCTCTATAGAAACAAAGAAGAAATAAAGATAAAATAATCAAAATTAAAGATATAATATACAACTCTTCAAGGGGCCAATCGACTACTATACCTTGCTCAATAATTGAATTTGAAGATGCTCCAAATGGAAATAACATTAAACCACATATTATTACATAAATTACTAGACTTGGCATATCTTTTGCAAATGGAAGCTTGGGAGCTCCTTCTGGCGCTTCACGTAATGGAAGATCTATAACTCCTAATATTGAATCCTGCATTTCAGGAAGAAAATGAAAAACTGCTACAGCTAAAACTACAAGGGCTAATAAACTACCAATTTTTGCATAGACGGCATGAGCCCAGAAGAAAGTATCTACTCCCCAAACATGCTCATATGTTAACCAAATAACTACTGCATTACGAATTAAATTCAAAATATAAATTGGAGGTACTGTTGCTAAAAATGCATTAAAACGACGTTTAAGAGGTGCTTTTGTACAAATAACTCCTCCAACAAAGATTATCATGCTTTGAAGAGCTGTGCAAGCAAGAACTATGTTTACTGAAGGGGCAAGAGGATTTTTCCAACTGTCTCCTTCAATTGATACTCTAACTTCTTCATGTTCTGAACCCGAACGATAAATCTTAGATCCTTCGCCATAATCAATTGGACCAAGTGTATTTTCAATACCAAAAATGTCAAGGAGCCATATTGATTGTTCGGCGACTAAATGGATTAACCAACCTGCAAGTAAAGGAACTCTTTCTACAAAAAAATATATTCCTCCAGCTACAACCGTCATAGCTGCTAACCACCTTAATGGCTCATAGGTTGATTTCCAAATAATGCTTAGATATTCATGGTATGCCAAGTATCCAAAAAAAGGGACTGCAGCGGCACAAATTAAAGCATTAACTGGATCTTTTATGAGTATGTAATATTCTACTTGAATCCACCAAAAAAAACCTAAACATAACCAACCTAAAATACTGAACTGATTGCCTATTTTTGTAGGAAAACGCTTCCCAAGAAAGACGTGTTCTCTTTCGGAAATATAATAGCCTATAGCTAATAAAAACAATGAACTAATGACAAAAACTTCTCCTAGTAGTGAAAGATCTGTTGCCATCAAAATCAAGACCAAGTTGTTCTAAAAAAGCCCTCTGTTTAATTCGAAAGCCACTTTTGTGCAGTATTGTATGATTCTAAATCACCAATATCATACCAAACACCTCGAAAAGAAACCGATTTGATATCTGCTTTTTTAATATTCCAAGCTAAAAAATTACCAAGAGCATCTCTATCTCCTCCTGAACTAATATAAGATAAAAAATTAGTTATTCCATTCTCAGATAATAGCCAATAAGCGGTTGCAGCTAATGTTGATTTGGGAGTATTTGGTTTTTCATGGAAAGCAATAATGCTTTCATTACTAGTTTCTGCAATTCCATAAAGTTTTGCTAATTCAAGATCTTCAACATCATATAAACCAATAACATCTTTCTTAGTTTCTTGATATTTTTTAATCATTTGATTTAGATCAAAATTAGAAAGATTATCTCCTCCTGCAATAAAAACTGGACCTTTTATTGAAAATTCAGAAAAAAGTAAATTTAATGCACCAAGGGCTCCTAACTTTTCTTCTTCATTATTACTAGACTCAACAAATAATTCAAGATTCAAGGGGCCATCGTAAGTTTGTATATATTTTTCAAAACTAGATGCGAAAAAGCTATTAACTGAAACAATGACTCTTTCGGTATCTATTTTTTCTAATGATTTGAGAACATGTGTAAGCATTGGTTTTCCTGCTACATCGAGTAATTGCTTAGGAGTGTTCTTAGTAAGAGGCCACATTCTCTTGGCAAAACCACCTGCCAATACTATTGAATCCATTAAAGTGTAATTTTACCGCCAGACATTAATTGTTGAAGCGCATCATCTGCAACATTATCTAATTTCTTTGGATCATATAATTCTTTCTTGATATTTTTGCGATGATCCTTGACGACTTGCCAACGTGCTTGTCTTTCGTCGCTTGCACTCTTACGATGTGTACGTAATGTTTCAAGCATTTCCATAGCCTTAGCATGTTGATTATCTGCCTTCTTTCTACAATCTATAAATTCCTTATGCTTTTTATCGGCTTCAGTTGAAAGATGAGAAGCTTCTTTCATTAATGCACTCACTTTCTTGTAAATTTTCTTATTTAGTCTAGCCATATTTACAACAGACTTATGTTCTTCATCAGCTTTAGAAAACTCTGAGTCTATTGTCCCATCTAACTCAGACACTTCTGCATTAAGGTGTTCTTGAGTGGATAAAACTTCTTCTTGGTCACCTAAGCTTCTTCGCAAAATTGCTAATTTATCCATTAATTCTCTTTCTTTGGAAATAGGCATTTCTGTAGTTTCTCTTCGCTTTTCCAAATTGAGAATTTCTGAATGGAGAGCCTGAACTGTATCTTTTAGAGATCGTTCACCTCTTTTACCTTTCCTTTTTTGTTGCTTAAGTTCAATTAATTGCTTAGCTTTTTCTTGAGCACTATTACGTAAATTTTGATGTTTTACTTTTGTTGTTGTATTCGCTTTCATTTCATCGCGATGAGTCATAATTCCTTCCATTACTTTATTACGTTGATCATGTAATGAATTTCTTTCATCTCTTAATGCTCGAGCCTCTTCATTTAGAGTATTACGTTTAACTATACAATTTTGGAAACGCTCTTCAGCTAATCTAATTTCCGATTTTGGCTTTCCCTGGGTTCTATTCTTTTTTTGAGCCATTCTTAATTTGTTATTGTATGTTTTCCATACCTCGGGATAATGTCAGTTTTAAGGTTCAGATATAAAGTTGACTATTGAAGCTAATAGGCAAATGGATTTAGTATAGAATATATTGATTCATCAACAGGACCTACTTCAAGTTGCATAGGTTCCTCTGTAAAAGATTCGACAACTTCCATATATCTGGCTGCAGCTTCAACTCTAAGTTTGTCAGTTAACTTAGGTGGTTTCCCATCTCCTGTAAATCCTTTTTCAGCTAACCAAGTTCTTACATATTCTTTATCTAATTTACGAGGTTCTTCACCTTTCTCAAAACGTTTTTCGTAATCATCTGCCATCCAGTAACGGCTTGAATCTGGAGTGTTTACTTCATCCATTAACATTATTTTTCCTTTAGAAATGCCAAATTCATATTTTGTGTCTACAAAAATCAAACCTTTGTCGGCAGCTCTAGAAACTCCTCTTTCATATAATCGCATTGAAATCCTAGATAATTCTTTAAACAATGCTGGATCAACTACTCCTCTTTTATACAATTCAGATGGAGTTACTGATTCGTCATGCTCACCCTGTACTGCTTTAGTTGATGGAGTTATGATCGGTTCAGGTAATTTTTCATTTTTTCTCATTCCATCAGGTAATTCATTACCACAAAAATTTCGATCGCCTTTTTCATAAGCAGTCCAAGCTGATGTAGACGTAACTCCAGTAATATATCCTCGAACAACCATTTCTACTTGTATTGGGTCGCATCTTCTAACTGTCCACACATTTGGATGAGGGCGCCTCATTACATGATTAGCAACGATGTCTGCCGTTTCTCCGAACCACCAATCTGCTAATTCAACTAAAGCTTGGCCCTTAAACGGAACTGTTCCTAGAACTCTATCAAATGCTGATATCCTATCTGTAGTTACCATTGTTATGGTATCTTCATTAACGTAGTTATCTCGAACTTTTCCTCTATAAAGTTCTCCCTGATCATCAAAATCAGTTCCTTCTAAAGTATATTTCAATTGCTGTTTTAACAAGTCGCGGTCCATGGATAATGGGCTCATTGCGCAAGGGACTAAAAGAACCACTCCCATGCCATATTAGTCATATGCTTAGTAAAACATTGAAAAATAGTGCGGAACATCTTTTGAAGCCTGTTGCTAAAATCATAGGTAAACTAGGAATCAAACCAAACCATATTACTGTGATGGGACTTATTCTAACCTTCTGGGCTGCATGGTTTCTTTACAATAAAGAAATATATCTTGCATTTTTTATTGGGATTATTGCTTCTTTGTTAGATGGAGCTGATGGATTGGTTGCCAGAGTTACTGGAACCTCTTCAAAGAGGGGAGGATATCTTGATGCAGTTCTTGATAGATATGCTGATTGTATTGCCTTTGGAGCATTGATACTAGGTGGTTGGATGGAACCAATAGAAGGACTTGACTTCATATCTGGTGAAATGTGGGCAATGGCTGCCTTGATTGGAGCTTTTCAGACCTCTTATGCTCGTGCTGCTGCAGAAAGATTGGGACTTTCACAAGAAGGAATTGGGATTATTGAAAGACCTGAAAGATTATTTATTTTTGGCATAGGCCTTTTAATCGGAGAACTAATGGGCAGTGTTGAAGTAATTATTACATTTGTTATTGCATTGTTAGCCTTATTAGGCAATTTAACTGTGATTCAAAGAATGGCTCATTTCTGGAGAGAAGCTAAAGATGACTAAATCTAATGATTTAATTAATGAAAGTATTGTTTCTTTTTTCTTTCTAGGAAGGGCGCCAGTAGCTCCAGGAACATTTGGTTCTTTGGGATCACTAATATTTGCTTATTTAATTGTTCAAAATACAGACCAATATGCAGGATATCTATTATTGTGCTTGGGGTTGATTATGTATTATATTGGATTACAAGTTGCGCCATGGTGTGAAGAAAAATATGGAAAAGATCCTGGTATTTATGTACTTGATGAAGTCATTGGTTATTTAATCCCAATAAGTCTTTTACTAATTCTTAATTATGACCTCACTCAACGTATTTGGATTTTGTCATTTATTGCCTTCAGAGTATTTGATGTTTTGAAAATATGGCCTGCAAAAGATTTAGAAAAAATAGAAGGAGGACATGGAATTTTGTTAGATGATGTTGCTGCAGGGTTTCAAACTTTAATTCTGATTTTACTTTATTTCCAATTTAATTCTTTTTAAAAAAACCGCCGTTTAATTTTTATTCCGCTCTTAAACTGTTAGTTTAGAGTTTTATGGTTACTGAAATAGAAATAAGAGTTGGTCTAAAAACTGGAATGGCAGATCCTGAAGGTGCTAACGTGCAAAAAGCACTTGATCTTTTAGGATTTGAGAATATAAACAAAGTTGAATCGGCAAAATGTTATCGTATTATTATTGACAAAGAAAAAGATGCTGCGCTTGAATTAGCTGAAAAGATGTGTCAGCGATTATTAGCGAATCCAGTAGTTCATAATTATACAATATCGGTGGCTGATTAATGCTTGAACTGGTACCTAAAACCAATAATGTATTTTTCGTTAATTTAGATGAAGACTTAAATGAAGTTGTAGATAAATTAGGACTTGGTCTTTTACCAGATGAGATTTTAAAAGTAAAACAATTTTTCCAGAAACAAGGAAGAAAACCAACTGATGTTGAACTTCAAGCTATTGATCAGGCTTGGTCTGAACATTGTTGTTATAAATCTTCAAAACCGGTTTTAGAAGAAACTGTTTTTGGATTAGAATCAACTAAGAAGGTAATTGCTAGAGAAGATGCAGGCATTATGGAATTTGATGATAAACATTACTATGCTGTGGGGCTCGAATCGCATAACCATCCATCTGCATTGGATCCTTATGGAGGATCTGCAACGGGCATTGGTGGAATCTTACGTGATGTTGTATGTATGGGTGCACAACCTATAGCACTGGTCGATCCTTTATTTTTTGGTGATTTAGATATTTCACGGAAAAAATTAGCTGATGGTGTTAAACATCCTCGATATTTGATGGGAGGTGTTGTTGCAGGAATACGTGACTATGGTAATAGAGTAGGAGTACCTACTGTAGCTGGCCAAGTATCATTCCACCCTAAATATACTGGAAATCCTCTGGTAAATGTAGGATGTATTGGATTAGTTCGTAAAGATTTAATGATACACAGTAAGGCAGGAGGTGTTGGTGATATTTATATTCTAGCTGGAGGAAGAACTGGGCGTGATGGAATTCATGGTGTAACGTTTGCATCTAGAGATTTAGATGCAGGATCGGAAGATGACCTTGGGGCTGTCCAATTAGGTGATCCAATAACTAAAGAACCGTTAATGCACGTATGTTTAGAATTGAATGAAATGGCTCTTTTAACTGGTATGAAAGATTTGGGAGGAGGTGGATTATCTTGTGTAGTAGGTGAATTGGCCTTAGATGCCGGATTTGGTGCTAGAGTTGATCTTGAAAAAGTTTTATTGAAAGTAGAAAATATGCCTCCTTGGGAAATTTGGGTGTCTGAATCTCAAGAAAGAATGATGTTTACTGTGAAACCAGATAATGTAGAAAATGTACTAGAAATATGTAAAGCATGGGATGTTGAAGCTGTGACAATTGGTGAAGTAATCTCAGAAAAAACAAATATTGTACATTATAATGGCGTCGAAATTTTAAATCTAGATTTGGATTTTACAACTGGAGGGCCCGTCTATAAGAGGCCATACAATCTACCCGAATATGAAACCGATAAAGAGAAAATAAGGCCCATATATCCTACTAATTTCAATGATACAATTAATGATTTAATTAAAAAGCCTGAAGTTGCCTCAAAAGATTGGGTAATTAGGCAATATGATCATGAAGTACGTGGAAAAACGGCACTAAAACCAATTCAAGGACCAATTGGAAAAGATGTTCCTGGTGATTCTTCTGTGCTTAAACCAGTTGATAATTCTTGGAAGGGGCTTGCTCTAACATCTGATGTTAATCCATACTTAATGGAAGCAAATCCATACCATGGAACTATGAGTGCTGTAGAAGAAGTATGCAGGAATTTAGCGGCTGTTGGAGCTAGAATAGACTCACTAGCGGATTGTTTGTGTTTTGGAAATCCGCGCAGACCTGATATTATGGGTCAATTCAAAGCTAGTTGCGAAGCTTTGAAAGATGCTGCTACTGTTGTTGATGTTCCATATGTTTCAGGTAATGTTAGTTTGTATAATGAAACTGCTGAAGGTGCAATTCCGCCAACACCTGTTTTGATGGGAATTGGATTAGTAGAAGATATTCGGAAATGTGTTACTAGCGATATGAAAAAAGAAGGGAGTATATGGATTGTAGGAGAAACTAAAGAAGAAATGGGTGCAAGTATATATTACCGAAATTTAGAACTTGAAAGTGCAAATGTACCAACAACAAATTTTGAAGAATTTATGCCACGGATGGAACAATTAGTTCAAGCAATTGAAAATAATGAAGTTGTTGCATGCCATGATATTTCAACTGGTGGATTGGCTATTACGGTAATTGAAATGTGCATGAGTGGAATAGGGGCAAACATTGAGCTTACAAGTGATTTAAGAGCTGATATTGAAATGTTTAGTGAATCAAATGGACGATGGATTGTTCAAGTCGCTCCAGGATGTGATGAACAATTTGCTAACCGCTTTGACTATGCTAAAAAAATTGGAGATTGTGGTAATGATATTGTATTTACAAAGGATGGAGAAATTCTTTCTAGATTAGACATAGAAAAAACAAGAAAAACTTGGACAGCCCCAATATGGGACCGCTTGGCGTAACCTTTTATTCCACTTCTAGAATGAAATAATAGATGTCAATCGAAGCAATACTAATTCTGTTTATTTTCATAATTGCCTTTGCCTTAATTTTAGGAGAAATTGTTGACCGAGTTTTAGCTGCATGGGGGGGTGCTGTTGGTATGCTTCTAGTTGGTACCTACTATGATGCTCTTACTTGGTGTACTGGTGGCGGTCATGGAGGTCATGGGAATGTTTGCGAAAACAACCTTTTCGAGGCGATTGATTTCAATGTAATTGGCCTACTATTGGGAATGATGATATTTGCTGGAATGCTAGAAATTAGTGGTTTCTTTGAATTCATAGCAATCAAAGCTACAAAATTATCTAAAGGCGATCCGTGGCTTTTAGTTGTTTATCTAGGTACATTTACTACGGTTATTTCTGTTTTTATCGATAATGTAACTGCATTAATCCTAATTGCTCCAGTTACTTTGAAAATATGCTCGAAAATAAATATAAGTCCAATACCTCCTTTAATTGCTCTTGCTATATTCTCTAATACAGGAGGTGTTGCAACTTTAGTTGGAGATCCTCCTAATGTTCTAATCGCATCTTACACTGCTGAACGTGACTTGGGTTTTGGTTTTCTTAGTTTTATCCAACACCTTACACCTTTAGCAATAATTGCATGGGGTGCTACACTAGGATATATGAGATACCACTACACTGAATGGCGAGAAATAAAGCCACAGCACGTAGAAGAAATATTGGAAGAGGATGAATGGGCTGCAGTCAATAATGATATTTTGATGTACAGAACCCTCGGTGCCTTAGCTGTAACGGTTATCATGTTTGCAGCAGTTGAATTAATTCATATAGATTTAGAAATTTCTGCAGTATCTCTAGGTGGTGCAGGTATTGCAATGTGTATTAGCATGATAGGTGTTACAAAAGATAAACGCCTTGACATACATGAAGTTATACACAAAGTAGAATGGGCTGCACTACTATTTTTTGCCGGACTTTTTGTTATGGTGGGTGGACTAGAAGCTATGGGACATTTGGAAGCTATAGCAAACTGGATTTTCGGTAATTTTGGACCTGATGGAAATATATCAAAAGATGAAGTTATTCTGGTAATTGTTCTTATTTGGGTTTCCGCTGTTGCGTCTGCAATTGTAGATAATATTCCTTTTTGTGCAGCAATGTTACCTGTAATTGACCAATTAGGGCAATTGAGTGTGGATCCTGTAACTGGTGTTGCTGCTGTAAATGTTATTCCATTGTATTGGGCTTTAGCTATTGGTTGTGGTTTCGGTGGAAATGCAACACCAATTGGATCTAGTGCTAATGTTATGACTATTTCAATTAGTGAAAGAGGAGGGCACAAGATTTCAACTAAAGAATGGTTAGGTGTTGGAGTTCCAGTGATGCTAATTACGTGTACTATTGCATCAATTGTAGTAGCTATGTTTTACGACTGGTTTACATGGGCCTAAATCTGAAATTACCTAATTCAAATAATTAATATCACATTCAGTACATATGCCTGTTTTGGATAAGGGAATTTTACAATCGGGACATTCTTGTACTTCCCAAAATGTTTCAATCCAAGCGTCTACTAACTCTGGTTCATCTGCAGTTTGCATCATCTCTAATTCATAATGTCCTTTTTTGGTGATATTGTAAACTTTACGGAATTTATCTATATCTAAATTTATTTTATTTTCCAAAGTACTATTGTTAGAGGAATAATACGGAGCTACAAATACACCCATTACGAACGAAGCCATATGTGTAGTATGTCCAATACCATCCTCAGTTCCCATTCCAACATAGAATGTTTCCATTGCCACAAAAACTAGTGTCGCAAGTAATACTGGAACTCTATGCATGAAAATGGGCCCTAGAAGCATGGGAATCTCATCTCTAGGGTGAAGTAAGGCAAAACCACCCATGATGCCAAAAACAGCCCCTGAAGCCCCAAGATTGATAGTTTCTAACCCCTCTTGATTCCAAACTGAAATGGACCCAGTTATTAGTGAACCAAGAATTCCGCTAATTACATATATTTTTAGAAAAGAACGCGAACCTATACGATCTTCAAAAGGAACCCCCAATAAAATCAAAACCAGCATATTCAATAACAAATGCATTGGACCGGCGTGCATGAACATTGAACTTACTAGTGTAAGCAATTCTATACTTGGTGATTCTAGATAAGTTGACTTGAACCCTAAACTCCAACCCCCTACAGCTATACTTGGTTTCAGTAAGAAAAGAATCCACCATATGGCAAAAATACCAAAGTTGATGAAGACTAATGATTGTGAAACCATAAACTGATTGCGTTTGCAGTAGTAGGATACAAATATCCCAACTGAGACTAGAATCAGAATTCCCAAATAAGAAATGGGTTCTGACATATTATCTAGCTAATACCTTATCGCATTAAAGCTGACGCTAGTACTTTCCATGATCGGATTATGAGAGACTCGAAAGCCTCTCATATCCTTCATTGACTTATTTCGTCTATTCTTCTTCTCTACGTAGAGATGCACCGATTGCTGCAACCATTGCTGCTACAGCCAAACCAATGATTCCTACTGCGAAAGATGGAGTAGATGCCTTATTCTTGACGACTGCAATTTGACCAACTGCATCATTGTCATCTTTTTGGTTAAGATACTCATCTTGAGCCTTGATTCCGGCACTCTTGTCCTGTTCTTCTGCTAGAGGATTGATTTCTGCATATATTTCAACAGTCTCAAAGTCTTGAACTGTTGTTCCTGGGATGAATGCTTCATCCCAAGTTGCTGTTGCAAAATACCAAGTCTGATAGACGCCATCATTTTCCAATACTGGCTTAGGAGCCATTACATCGATAGTTGTTGAAGCTACACGTGTCATACGCTGTGTTCCTGTTGGAGTAGAGTATGCTGTACCTGTAGGATCCATTACATAGAAGACAACCAATACATCAGATGCATAGTTACCTTCATTCCATGCTTCAACTGTAATTTCTAGACTGTCGCCTTCAATTACACCTGCACGGTCAAATGTCATGTCGCCAAGCACAAACTGTGATGGTTTGATGAATAAAGTTGCCGCAATAGGTTCTCTGAGACTACAGCAGTTTTCTCCACCTACAGTCTCTGAAAACATTCCATTGATTGCTACATCGAACTTGCGGTTACCTGCTGGTTCACCAGTATCTGCATCATAATCAGGAGCTACAAAGCGAACAGTGATCGTTGCTTCATCGTCTGGGTTCATATCAATTTTATGAGTCCAAACTCCATCTTCATTTTGTGTAGATGTTTCAGAATCAAATATCGCACCATTCATCATAACCTCGATGTCGATAGCGAAAGCTTCGCCACTATAATCCTTACCTTGAGGATTCAAATCTGGAGTCATACTGAATGTAGTAGATACTGTTCCTATATTTTTAACAAAGTAATCCATCTCGACTGCTAAACTTGGGAATATGTCATAAGTTAACTGACTAACATCATCTTTTGCCAAAAAGAATCCAGTATCGAGTGCTCGAATCAATTGAACTCCGCCAATGCTTGCACTACCGTCAACTCCACGAGCGCGGAAGACGAAAGAGTATGCATTGTCACTAGATGGACTATATTCCATACTGTTGTATCCTAGTTTCGCTGAATCCAAGGATATGTAGTATGGGTTCCAACCATATGATGAATCAGTTAATGAGTCACCAACTTCTTCGTGATCCATTCCATCCATTATTGCAAATCCGTTAGCAGACCATAGACCTAATGAATCAGAATCATCTAATGATGAGCCTTTCTTTTGTGCATATACGCTAATCGAACTGTCTCCAGACATGTCGAAATTAGCCCAGAACACTAAGAATGATTCCTTAGACCAGACTGGTATGTAATTTGTTCTAACCATTTCATCTGCATCTTGACTTGAAACTACAGTGAGTGATCCTACCATCGCTGAATGATATTTACAGTAATACTCGAAAACACCAACTTCATTGAAAGTCATTTCAAAGCTTTCACCAGGTCCAATATCCATTGAATCGAATTCTGAATTCTTATCAGTAACGGTGTGTGTGTTTGTATCAGTATTAGTCCATGTAACGGTAGTTCCAATCTGAGCTGTTGGGTTCTTTGGAGTGTATCCTACAGCCGTTGAACCAATGGTCACATCCAAAGTATCTGTTGCAATACCTGTCTGATCCCATGAAACTCCCATTGCACCATCTTTAGTAGAATCAGCTGCCCAATTTTCACCACTTAGAAGTGGATCGCCCATGTCACTGCTCTTTCCTACTATCAACATGTGACTTGCATCATGATTTGATGAGAATAAATCAGATAAAGCAGATCCATCTGCATTTGTTAGTTTAACACCCGCAGTGTAAACACCAGCTGTGTCCATACCAGGATAGGTAAATTCCAATAATGCCGTTTCTTCACCTGGATATGTAGATCCACTATCATAATAAGCCATAGCTAATGTTCCTAGTGTTTGATCTTCTGACCATACTTCAGTACCATCTACTTTATTCACATATGCGGTTGCATAAGCTGAAGCTACAGCTCCTGAAGGTCCGAGATCTCCAGCTCCTTGATTCTTGAAAGAGGCTGTGAATGTTGATTCTTCACCTACTTCTAAAGTGTAAGGAGTTGAGTCTGAGGTCAGAGCAAGATCGAAACCAAGGCCATAAATTCCTACATTATCAATTTCCCAAGATGATTGGTAATTGTAGAAAGCCCCACCTAATCGCATTCTAATTTGTAATTCATCAAATCCTGCGCCAGTGTATGAATCTAATCTACATTCTGTAGTTACAAACGCTCCGCCAGAATCCATGACAAATGCTTCCTTTCCTGATAATGGGTTTCCATAATATGCATAATTGTAGACAATTCCGCCATATTCATCACCGCCAGGTGTACCGCCAGTTACGGCTAAGGCACTCCAAGTGGTTCCTGCATCAGTACTAATTTCAACTCTGCCACCATCATAGTAGTAGCTAGCCCATGTATATTCATAACCTTGGAATGAATACTTGTGGTCAAAAACTAACTTAGCTGATGATGCTTTTGAAAGATCGAATACTGGTGAAACTAAACTTACATCGTCACCATCGTATGCTACACCGTATGCATCAACTCCAGACCACCAAACTGGGTCTGTACTAGCTCCAGTTGATGATGGACTGAACATGAATCCCTCAGCTGGTCCGCCATCTTTCTTAGCGCTCCAACCTGTTTCATACATCATTCGACCGACTTCATCTACCTTCTTTTGAGTTGTGATATCATCTGCAGTAGTTCCAGCTACAGTAAACATAGTTTCTCTAGCTAATCCTAATGAATTATCGCCGTTGAATTTATCAATACCTGAAGAAGGATTATCTCCAATCCATGTGTCAAATATGATTTTGTATTTTCCTGGTACTTGGAAATAATAATCCAAGCCGACTACTTGACTTTCTCCGCTTTCGAATTCACCCAGAGTTCCACTACCTGAAATGTCCCATACTTCTTCTTTGTATACATCTGCCATTCCAGTTCCTGTGAAACTCAATGAATCAATGTGCCAGTGTTCTCCATCCCCAGGCCACTGATAACTGTACATACCTGTAATGAACTTAATTTTGACATTATCCATTCCTGCATAATCTGCCATCGAAAATGTAGAGGTAATATATTTATCTTGATCATCTCCTGCTCCACCTGATACTCCACTACAGTCACCACAGTGAACAAATCCCTTTTGACCGAATAATGGGTTACCATATCCTGCATAATTATACATTGTTCCAGGATATCCACCTTCTGGTGCAAGTAAAGTATATGTAGTTCCGCCATCCACTGATATCTGTACTTGACCACCATTATAGGAAGTGTATCCTGCATAATAATCGAAATTATATCTGTGTTTCAAATCAAATGATAAGTCAGATTCTGCAGTTGAGAAATCCAATACCGGCGTTACTACTTCTGTAGAACCTCCACCATAATACATTTGGAATTCACTGCCATCTGGACCCCAGGCTCTAGTTTCGTCACCATCGCCTTCGTCAGTATTCAATATGAAACCTGCATCTCCACCATAGTATCCCCAGTTACCACATGAACTTACGTTACAGTCATCACTGGTTGACCAACCGGCAGTAGTTGCTGCTGCTTCATTGGCATAAGATTCTAAGTCATCTGAAGTACCATATGTTTCAATACCTAAAGTACCTATCTGAAGTCTTACCTTTGCCTCTCCACTATCTTGGTCATTCAAACCTGCATTGACTACAGTAGACTCTACTGTTACTGTTTGATCAACACCAAGAGGGTCTGGTAAATCGAACCCACCAAGGCCAACATTATCGGTGTAAACTAATCCAGTAACTGCTAAGTCGTCAACACGCATGAAAGAGTCGTAGTAAGGATATGCAGTTGGTAAAGTACCCCAACCTGTTACGAATCTAATCCTAACATCGCTGTTACCACAGTATTCATCCATATTGAATGTTGCTTTCTTGAATCCTTGTGGATCTGGACTATAAGTGAATCCAGTTGTTGATCCATACATAGCATAACCTTTCTGGCCACGCAGAGGATTATTGTAGTATGCATAGTTGTAAATTGTTTGATATTGTTTTTCATTATCTTCATCTGGTGTTATCATTTCCCATGTAGTACCGCCATCTGATGAAGCTTGAACTTGGAATCCATCATATGTGTAGTATGCATAGTATGCAACATAAAATTGCAATGTAGCTTCAACTGGAAGACTCAAGTCCAAAGCTGGAGTTGATGCCCAATTATCTGCTGGAAGTGGTGACTCATCTTTTCTGTGTCCACTATCTAAAGAATAAGCACCTCCGAATGCATCAGCATCATCTACGCTCCAAGAATCGCCTGAACCATATTTGATTTTTCCAGTAGTCCAATCTCCATTAGGAGTAGCCATATCACCATCTTCAAAATTATCTGAGAAAATAACATACATAACATCGCGGAACTGAACTTCACGATTATTAGACATGTCCTCATCTCCTCCATTATCTGGAATATTGATTAGAACTCCGACTTTAGATCCGACTTCCAATCCTAAATCTTTCGGAACAAATGCATCATTTTCAAAGAAAGTTACCGTTTCTGTTTCTTTAAAGCCTAAAGAATCGATAGTCTGTGTTTCTGTTGCAAATGTTTCATTTGCAACCTTTACAGTTACTGAAACGTCATCCAATCTAAAGTATGAATCATAGTAATATGTGTTATCATATTGGTTATAACCTACAAGCCATCTAAATTGAGTATGTGCATTACCTGCAAACGAAGTTAAATCCAGAGCCATGGTTTTCCATGGTGCTGTATGTGTATTGTAGGTATATGCGCCGTTTGTATTATAATAAGTCCATTGATCTTTTGAGATGTCCATTGGATTATCATAATAATTATAACCTGTTCCATAATAAGTACCTTGTGTGAAAAGTGATTGAGGGACATGGTTCCAATTGACACCATCTGTTGTACTTTCTAAGTAAGCACCTTCATACATATAGTAAAATTGGTATGAGATTTTGAAACTCATAGTCATTCCTACGGCTGCTGAAGTGTCGTACACTGGAGTTTTCAATGCTGAAAGACTTGCAGGATTTGGACCCAATGTTGTATCTGGGTTATTACTGTATGTTCCTCCCGTAGTTCCTTCGTGGATCCATATCTTGTCATCCCAATTAGAGAAACTGCCATAACTATAAGCATAATTACTTGCAACATAAATGTCGCCAGAGGAAGTTACAGCCATTGCACTTCTGTATCCAGAAACTGCATAAGAACTGAACAATGTAGTTACTGAGCCGCCTGATGTAGACATTCTCTTGATTCCACCATAATAACTGCTGTAATAATATCCAGTAGTGTAGACGTAATCATCTGCTACAGTTATGGAACTGTGATATCTAGAATACATGTATGTTTGTGAATAACTTGAGGCTGAATAATCTCCACTGCCATCACGATGGTATTCTCTTATTCGTCCATAAAAATCTCTGTAAGATATCCATAATGAACCATCTCCGTCTTCATCTGCATCTATATCTTGTGTATATGAATAAGCTGAAACACCGCTTCCATATGAGAAATCGGTTTCTTTAGTCATATCAGATGCATCTAAAACTATAACCTTTCGGTAAGATGCACTGGAATAAGTTTGTAAAACAAATACTTCTCCATCATAATAAGTTAAAGCCGTTCCATATTTGACATTGGTTGTATTACAAGC
>Ga0208408_1000941_pt1 | contig 17333 bp, 25 predicted proteins | sample ETNtaG_4_FD_185776 | JGI IMG/M metagenome (GOLD analysis project Ga0208408, IMG submission 185776) | Marine microbial and viral communities from oxygen minimum zone, Eastern Pacific Ocean - ETNP201406SV67 (SPAdes) (version 2) | ecosystem: Environmental > Aquatic > Marine > Oceanic ... | reverse complement strand
CCATAAATAATTGGAGATAACACTGGGAATCTTTTGCGAGGAAATATAAATGAATCCAGTAACTTTAATCGGTTGCTTATCACCTCTGGTTTTAATTTTTATTGTAATGAAACTTACTGTTTGGGTATCTGCCGTCAATTCTGAATTTTCTTATGTCGGAAAAGAACATTCCCGAAAACGAGGACCCTTCGTGGTCAATGCATATGCAGATGTTGATGAGGAAGAAGAGGAATATGGAGATCGCACCGACTATCGATGATGCTTTGTCTGAGTGGTATTCTGAGCAAGGTCGTCCTGTCCCTTGGACTGAATATTTAAAACAATTGGGAATAGACCCACACAATCCATGATAATAATTGATAATTACTTTGATGACCCATCAATCTATAGAGAGTACGCTATTTCAAGAAAAGATTATGTGGGACCTAACCCAGCAGAGAGATGGATGGGATATAGAAGTGAAGAATTATCTATTGAGAATAAATTAGAAGGAGAAATACTTTCAAAGATTTATTCTACAGTTGAAGAAAAAACTGGAAGGACAATTGATAAGTGTGAGGTATTTTTTCACTGCACTCCCAAGAGAGTCATGGACGAGGTAGATAGTTTTCATGACATGAAATGGCACCAAGACCCATGTGATTTTGCTGGCATCATTTATCTCACGCCTGACCCACCAGAAAACACAGGGACATGCTTGCTTGACGAGTGTGTCCCTAACGTGTATAATAGACTAGTAACATATCCTGGTGAGCATTTACATGGACCAGACCATTTGTTTGGTGATAGTATAGATACTACTAGACTAACAATCACATTTTTTATTTGGAATAGTGACGGAGAATACAATAACAACATGAAAAATATTACAGCGTATACTAGTCCTGGTTGCAATCATTGCACAACCTTGAAGAAACTATTTGAAAGAGCAAAGGTAACTTATAATAATGTTACAGTGGGAGATGATATTAGTCGCGCTGCTTTTATGCAGCAATTTCCTATGGCGGATGGGTTTCCATACGTTGTAATCGATGGAAAATCTATTGGTGGTTTGGTCGAGACTGCTAAATTATTTTTAGAGAAAGGGTTAGTTGACCCACCCAAGAAATGAGATGTCTGATGAAATATATTCTTTGGTAAATGGTGCTATTGATTTGGCAGTTACAGACCAACAATACAAATTAAATATCTACGACTTTGCAAAGTCAGAGAAGATGAAAAGGAGAGACATGGTGTCTTTCCTTAATAGCAGTCTAGTGTCTCAGATGAGAGATGAATCAAAGCATCTTGATATGTATTTGGATGGAGGACCAGCAGATTTGACGGAATGCTATGGATGGATGGGCACAGTCCGTGCCACTAAGTATAGAGATTACCTTTACAAAATGATTGAGGATGCTGAGAGATATGAAAAAGAGCGAAGACCTGGAAGAAAACCTGGAAGTAAAAACAAAACAAAGACAGGAGTTTGAAATAAATAAAGGAGTGGAATTAATGCTTCGGGGGAAGAAAATAAGAAGACCAAGGTCGGATTTTATTTTTAGTAAAACAGTATCAATCTTCCGAAGACAATTCAAATTCACTTTGGAGATTGACAAAAACGAATCAACGGAGTAGACTAATGGAAGCAACAGCACCGTTTTTGTTTATCGCATTTTTCATTACAGTAGGTGCCTTCATCTTAGGAGGTGTGCTAGTATGGAATCTCAAAGATCTCTTTGATGCGTGGTATAACAACGCTGGATATGCCAAGCATGTCCTGCACCCAGAAATGTTTGACGAAAATGGTCAAATGTATCGCGATGATTTGCTACGAGTATCGTTTATGAATGACAATGAGGAAACTGACGACGAGGATTAAATGATTCTTATTGATATGAATCAGATTATGATTAGTAATCTGATGATGCAACTCAAAATGAGTGTGCTGAATGAAGACCTCGTAAGACATATGGTCCTCACTGGATTATTATCTTACGAGAAGCAATACAAACAAACGTATGGTGAGATGGTTCTAGCTTATGACAGCAAACACTACTGGCGTAAGAGCACCTTTCCATACTACAAACAGAATAGAAAGAAAGACCGTGAAGAATCTGACTTAGATTGGAATGCTATCTTTGAAGTCTTGAATAAGATTCGTGATGAGATTAAGACATACTTCCCATACAAAGTTGTCGAAGTCTATGGTGCCGAAGCAGATGATGTAATCTCTACATTGGTAACATACCAGGCAAAACTAAACGTTAGAAAGCATAAGGAAGGAGAAAAATTAGATAAAGTTTTGATTCTCTCTGGAGACAAAGACTTCATCCAACTACAAAGATATCCTTTTGTCAAGCAGTTTAATCCTATCTTAAAAAAAGAAATTAAACATCAAGACCCAAAGATGTATATCCTAGAGCATATACTCAAAGGAGATAAGTCTGATGGTATTCCAAACTTCTTATCAGATGCTGACACATTTGTATCAGGTAAAAGACAGAAACCTATAAGTAAGAAAAACTTAGAAAAATGGGTAAAGTTAGACCCATCTGTTTTCTGTAACACAACTGAGTTGATGGAGAATTATGAGAGAAATAAGTGTCTTATTGACCTCACACAGATTCCTCATGACTTAGACCAGAAAATTGTTGACGAATACCTATCCCTAAATAATCAAGTGAAGCAGGTGCCTCTTGAATATTTCAAAGAGCACAATCTGAATACACTTATGCAGGAATTTGTTTTCCGCAATAGCAATAAATTATCCTTTAATAAAAACTGACATGAAACTTTTACTTACAGAAATTCTGCAGAAAGTTAACAACGCTAAGACAAAAGCAGAGAAGAAAAAAATTCTTCAGGATAATAACTCGCAAGCTTTACGGAGTCTTTTCATTTGGAATTTTGATGAGACTGTGAAGTCTGCTATTCCAGAAGGTGATGTGCCCTACCGTCCTAATGATGCACCTAAGGGTCTTGAGCATGATTTCCTTGACCAAAACCAACGTAAGTTTGCATATTTTGTGAAGGGTGGTATCACGGTGAGTAACATGAAGCGTGAAGAAATCTTCATTGGTCTTCTAGAAACACTCCATTCGGAAGAGGCGGAGTTGTTATGTATTGTGAAGGACAAAGCACTCCAAAAGAAATACACTCGTATTTCTGCTACACTAGTCAAAGAAGCATTCCCCGAAATTGCTTGGGGTGGACGGTCTTGAAGATACTCCACGCTGACTGTGACGCTTCATTAGCGCAGGACAGAGGTCTTCCTTACACTACTTATATTGTAGAGTATCTACAGGATGGATTGACTAAATTTGATATTGTCATTGCTTCAAAGCAAGTGGATATCTTTGACCACTATTGGGACAATTATCGTAGTGATTTTAAAAACATGACACAAACTGAAGGTAGAATCAGTCCCAAACTTTGGGGAAACAAACCGCCAACCGAAAAGAAAAAGAAATAGGAGGATAAAGTGGCAATTCAACTCACATCAACTGGTATTAATACCATGTTGTCAGCATTCTTAGAGTCTGAAGACCAGACTCTCAAGTTATATTCTAATGATGTAGACCCAGAGACATCTACTACAGCGTCTCAGTTTACTGAGGTTAGTGGTGAAGGATATGTTGTGAAGACTCTTGAGTCTAGTGACTGGTCTGTTGCTGCTGGAGTTGCCACAACTACACCACAAACATGGCAGTTTACTGGTGCTGCTGGAGCAGTGTATGGTTACTATCTAGTAGGAGCAACCAGTGGCAATCTTCTTGCTGCTGAGAAGTTTGAAAATGGTCCTTACACAGTATCAGTAAGTGGTGATAAGATTACGGTTAGCATCACCATTAGTCTCGCTTGATTTTATTAAACAAACCTGATAGAATAAACATAACATTGGAGAAATTATGTCCGACGAAATTGTAGACGTTTCCGCACAAGAAGTAAACCACATTCCTGAAGAGAAGATAGGCAAAGATGGTTTAGTTATTCCTGATATAGAAGTAGTAGAATCTCCTACTGGAGAAACTATTGCTGCGGTTGAGCAAGCAAGAGAAGATGTTTCTCGTCTTCCTGAGTATCCTAAAGAGTGGCAAGAAGGAATGACAGATGATAGTAATGGATTTGCTATTGGTGCTACCGTTAAAGAAAAAGAAATTAATAAATTAATCAAAAAGTATAAGCGTTATATGAAGAGCAACCTTACTGAAGTGAAGAGACTAGAATCCTGATGAATGTAAATCTTGTTACCGTCACACCTGACGCTGAAAAACTCATGGGATATGTTGCCCGTGTGAGTAACCCTGCAAACCAAGAGAATCCTAACGTTGCTGGTTTACTTAAGTATTGTGTCAACCATCAGCACTGGTCTGTGTTTGAGCAGTCGTTTATGACCCTAGAGATTTCGACTACTAGGGCTATTGCAGCTCAGATTTTAAGGCATAGGTCTTTCACATTCCAAGAGTTTTCACAACGCTACGCTGATAGTAGTTTGTTGGGAGATAAAATTCCTATGTTTGATATCCGTCGTCAGGATAAAAAGAATCGTCAAAATAGTATTGATGATATTGATCCCTTTGAACGACAGCATCTTCAGATCCTAATTCAACGTCACTTTGATGAAGGTATGGATCTATATCGTGAGATGTTATCAAGAGGAATTGCAAAGGAATGTGCTCGTTTTGTGTTACCTTTGGCAGTTCCTACCAAAATTTACATGACTGGTTCAGTTCGGTCGTGGATACATTATATCTCCTTACGCTCTGCCAATGGCACACAAAAAGAGCACATGGATGTCGCTAACGCTTGTAAAAATATCTTTATCGAGCAATTCCCTACCGTATCGGAAGCATTGGAGTGGACAAATGAAGAATAATCAGAAACATTTAGAAGAATTGCACGAAACGGGAAAGAATCTTGCGGTATCTAAACCTCTTGCTGTGCATAGAAATGACAAAACACGTTTTCCATACGAATTTTTCTCCTCTATTGATAGAGGATCCTCTATTGATAGAGGATGGATTCCTTGTGATATTTTAGAAGCAGATACAAAAAACGAATTAGTTAAAGTATGTTTTTATCATCCAGATTCTAGGAATTGGATGGAAACGTGCCAAGGTGGTGTGTTTGATGAGGTAGTTGAGATGTGGAGAGTGCGGTTGAGAGAATCGTAAACAATTCCCAGATGTCCTGTTGCAATGCCCGATAAATACAAGGTGCCCAGCGATTGTGTCCAGTCATATCGTAATTATTATTGCGGAGATAAGGTTGCTTTTGCTCGCTGGACCTCCCCATCTGAAATGTCCACTTGGTTTATTAACAATGCCGACTTACAAATTCAAAGACAATAACTCTGGTGAAGAGTTTGAGAAGTGGATGTATATGGCAGACCGTGAGAAATATCTTGCGGACAACCCAAACGTCACACAAATGCCAACGTTGCTCCACGCTGTTTCCGAAGTAGGAAACTGGCAAAATAAAACTGATAGTGATTGGAAAACTATTGTCAATCGCGCAGCAAATGTTACTGGATCTAATGTTGATAGACTCTAATTATGCCTGTAAAATCTAGAAAGAAGAATGGTGGATCTGCTAATGGCATGAGTGCCAAGCAGATGAAGAGGAAGAAACCTCTCAACGCTGATATCCTCACAGACATCGAGCCACTCACTGACAATCAACGTATATTCTTTGAAGAATATGCCAAAGACAAAAACATGTTTGGGTATGGTTGTGCAGGCACAGGTAAAACTTTTATTGCTCTATACCTTGCTCTAAAAGATGTACTCAGTGAGCATACACCTTACGAGAAAGTATATATCGTTAGGTCATTAGTATCTACACGCGAGATTGGTTTCTTACCTGGAGACCATGAAGATAAGTCATCACTTTACCAAATTCCTTATAAGAATATGGTAAAATATATGTTTGAGATGTCTTCGGACCAGGAGTTTGACCAACTTTATTACAATCTAAAGTCACAGGAAACTATTTCTTTCTGGTCTACATCATTCATCCGTGGCACTACATTTGATAATGCTATCATTCTGATTGATGAGATGCAGAATCTAAACTTCCATGAATTGGATAGTATCATTACTCGCGTCGGTCAAGACTCTAAGATTATTTTTTGTGGCGATGTTAGACAGTCCGACCTTGTGAAAACACATGAGCGTAATGGTATTATTGACTTCATGCGTATCATTGAAACGATGGAAGAGTTTGCGACAGTAGAGTTTCAACTTGAGGACATTGTACGTAGTGGTCTTGTCCGTAGTTATCTAATTAGTAAAATAAATCTAGGTCTTTGATATGCTTTTTCGTCATGTGCCATTGACTACAACTGAGATGGATGCCGAAATGATTGACGGGAAGAGGTATTATCTCACCCCGTCTGGTGGTAAGTATCCCTCTATCACTACAGTCATTGGTAGCAATCCTGAAAAGAAAGCAGGCATTGCCAGATGGCGGCGCAAAATAGGTGAGGAAAAAGCAAATCGTATCTCTACTCGTGCCGCATCTCGCGGGACAGACTTCCACCTCATGTGTGAAGATTGGCTAAATAATGAGTACGACGAGAAAAAATTCAAGGGTAAACATTTGCCCTTGATGATGTTTAAAAATACTAAAACAACATTAAGTCGCATTAATAATATCTACGCACAAGAGGTAGCACTATATTCGGACCACTTGGAGATAGCGGGGCGCGTAGATTGCATCGCTGAATTTGATGGTGAATTATCTATCATCGACTTTAAGACATCAGCGAAAGAGAAGAAGCTCCAGTGGATTGAAGATTACCTGATTCAAGAAACAGCATACGCATGTATGCTGCTGGAAAGATACAATCTAAAAGTAAATAAAATAGTAACTATCATCGCTTGCGAAAGCGGAGACACTCAGGTGTTTGTAGAAACACCAAAGAAGGAATACCTTCAAAAACTCATCGGGTATAGAGACTACTACAAAAAAACCTATGAATAAAGGAGACATACTAGAGGATAGATTTATGACTGCTGCGAAATTCTCTCAAGATGTAGAGAAGATTGCATCTTATAATGAAATGAATTATATTGATGCTATCCTACATTATTGTGATTTAAATAGTATTGAGGTTGAAACGGTATCAAAACTCATCACTAAACCTCTCAAAGAAAAATTGAAGCATGATGCTCAAGAGCTCAACTTCATCAAGAAAACGTCCAGAGCAAAACTAATGCTGGTATGACAGATTTTTTCGACTCAGATATCGTGCGTGGAGAGGCACGAGAAATGGAAGAGTTGCAAACAAAAGCAATGCAACTCACTATGGAAAAGCCACTATATGGCACGAAAGAGCAGGCCCTTGATTATATTGGGACTATTCGTTCTCTGATTGAAAAACAACAAATCTTTTATACTAGAATGAAACTATCCGATGACCCTAGGGCAAAGGATATGACAAGAAACATCGAAGACGGTGCTCGACTCCTCTATGGGTGGTGGGGTACTGAAGATGTCCGCAAACTTATGGGTGCGATGCTATCCAAACTTGACGAGTTTGAGGCAGAGTTAGAGGCAAGGGGTTGACGCCGACCTTTTGCCCTGTTATAATGTATGAGTGATACAGGCGTCACACAAATTAAATCCAACTTAATCCGAGAATCCTATGTCTTTTGCAGATCTTAAGCGCAAGTCTCAAAATTCCTTCGCAACTTTGACGAAGGAGCTAGAGAAAACAAACTCCAATTCCAGTGGCGACGAGCGTCTTTGGAAACCCAGTGTTGACACCGCTGGTAACGGGTTTGCAATCATCCGTTTCCTTCCCGCGCCTGATGGTGAGGAAGTGCCTTGGGCAAAACTTTACAGTCATGCCTTCCAAGGACCTGGCGGATGGTATATCGAAAATTCCCTGACCACTAATGGTGGAAAGGACCCAGTGGGCAATGTTAATCGCCGTCTTTGGAATAGCGGCAGTGATGCCGACAAGGAAACTGCTCGTAAGCAGAAGCGTAAGCTGTCCTACTATACCAACATCTATGTTGTTAAGGACAGTGCTAATCCTGAAAACGAAGGTCAAGTCAAACTGTATAAGTTTGGTAAGAAAATCTTTGATAAGATTATGGCAGCAATGCAACCTGAGTTTGAGGACGAGACCCCTATCAATCCGTTTGATATGTGGGAAGGTGCTAACTTCAAACTGAAGATTACCAATGTCGCAGGGTATTGGAATTATGATAAGTCAGAGTTTGCAGCACCAACTGCACTCGCTGCAGATGATTCCCAACTAGAAGCAATTTGGAAGTCCGAGCATTCTCTCGATGCTTTCACTGCCAAGGAAAACTTCAAGTCCTATGAGGAGTTGGAGGAGCGTTTGAATCTAGTGCTTGGTGTTACTCAAACACCTCAGGTAGCACGTCAAAAAGTCACTCGCACCCTTGATGAGGAGTTGGAAAATGAAAGCGATGGTCGTGGTAGTTTCACTCCTGACTTCGCTAGTCGCAAGGAAGAAAAGGTTGCTGTAGCAGCATCTCCTGCTACTGAAGATGAGGATGATGCATTGTCTTACTTTGCTCGCCTCGCTGAAGAAGATTGAAATACATCTTCCATCCTTTGACGATGATAAACTTGAGTATAGTTGGAATTCTCGCATTGATACAAGGTGTCCATACTCATGCCCATAAAACTATGAGCATTGATACTCATGGACATGTGCATCAATTCCTGAGACTAAACCCAGACTACCTCAAGAGTAAGTGTTATAATATCGAAGACTAAAACGAAAATCGCAATGCGATTACCAAAATGGCGGTAAAAAAATCCCGCCATTTTTTTTGTCTAAAAAGTCGCGTTAGATTCCTGACTTCTTTAACTGTTTACCGACGTAGTTTGTTGACTTGGCGTAGAAACTTTGCTTCTTAAATTCGTTAACAAACTCTTGTAGGTATTCTGGTTTAAGAATATAGATTTCTCTACTCTTCTCATTCTTTCTGCTTGCTTCCATGAAGTTGGTAACAGGCATTGAGATATTACTACCTAGAGTTGATGAGTATGTAAGAATACCACCTGCTCTGCTGTTGACATAAGTAAACTCTCTAGACCTGAAGGCAGCATCTACCCTGAGTCCTTCTTGCTGCACCACATCACCATCAGTATTCTTAAACTCGATGGTTTCGTAGTATGCAATGTCGCCAGGATTTTCAACCAACTCTCTTAATTCATACTCACTTACAGGCATATCAAACTGTGGATTGATTACGTTGTTAGTTAGAATCAATATCCAGTCATATAATGGTGTGCTGTATGCCATGTCAGCAATCGTGTCCCATCTATCACCTTCTTTGATAGCATACCGCTTGAAGAAGACAGAGTAACTAAATTTATCAGGGTTGATTTGATATCTACGAAAGAAATTATTCGCAACCACATAGTCTGACTGCGAGAAAGGAAACTTGACAGGTTTACTGTCGTATTCGATGTTAGGTGATAGTGAAAAATACATCAGTATAGTGCTCCGCCGCCTGATACTTCGTTTGCATAAACCATTTTGGTTTCTTGGAAATCAATGCTAATCTTGGTTGCTACTGGTGCTCCGTCTGGTCCAGTTGCCCAGGCACCATCAGGTGTATAACTTACATTGAAGTTAGTAATTACTGCTGGTTTATACTGTGTCACCCATTCATTTGGTTTGTTGCCAGTCATGAAGGTAACATCAACCAACTGAGGTAGACTTACAAAGGATGCATTCTTATCACCAGCACCACCAAAGTTTGGAAGGGTTGCTACCTTAAATACTTGAATGATATTCCTAATCATCTCAGCGTCTGCCTTATTTCTTGGTAGTAACTTATAACTTAATGAAAAGGTTCTCATCTTTGGTCCTCTGTATAGGACTTCGGTGTTTGGATTTAATACCTGACCAGTAGTCACAGAGAATACATCATTAACTGTGACAGACCCGAAGTTTGTTTTACCAAGAATAGTAGAGATAGCATTAGCAACACCAGTGCCTTTTGTTAAGAAATTACTTCCAGTAGTTGCAGCAGTCTCTAGAGCTTCTTTTAATGGTCCTTCAAATTTATCACCTGCAGCAGATGTACCAAATGTTTTTAAAGCACCTCTAGCAACTTCACTGAAGTTTTGTTTTTCCCAGTTACCACCATATTCACCTTCAATATCCTCTGGCATGTAAAGATATAATGTAGAGTATTTTTCACCTACACCACTAGAAGATTTATTGTATGCTCCTTGATCAGCGCCAACAGTTCCTCCACCTTCTGCGCTGAAAGGTGGGGTATATTTGTAAAAAGTTAGTTTTACATAGTCGGTGGTAGCTTTAAACGCTTCTTCCCTTGGGTATCTATATGGACCCTTTGGAATAGCTGATGTAGGGTAACTCCCCGCAATTGATGATGGTAACATTAACGTGAGTCCTCGATGTCTGATGTCTTGCCGTAACCTTTAATGATTCGTTTCGCTTTGAATTTAAGGTTGTATGATTCTGATGTCTCTTTCCATACATCGACCGACTTGTATGGAAACGATTGACCGTTTCTTTCTTTAACAAATCTTTCTACAGGTAATGCAATAGCAGAGTCCCATTCATCGGACCCGAGGTCAAGTAGAAATCCATCCACATGGTCTGTAATATATTTATGGATGCAATTCTTAGGTACGCTAATTTTTCCGCGCAATAAATCTTTTATGATATACACACGTCTTTTTGGATGTAAGTAGTGTAGATTTGCACCTATAAAATATTCTTTGGTTGCTGCAATGGTATACACTAGTGGAAACTGGTCATAGTATGGAAGGTATTTCATTTTTGCTTTATATTCAAAGAGAAATAGTTTGCCTTGCCTAGCATACCTTCTTAACTCATTCACATCCTGCAATTCCTCTTCTTGTGCGCTGTCAGACCTCTCTTCTCTATTCAATTTTTGTGGTTGTGCTTTATATGTTAGTGCAATCTTCTTTACTTCTCTACGATACCACGTCCACGTTTTTTCCTCTCCCTTCGTAAGATTTTTAATCTTCTCGAAGATTGTTTCGTAATTACTTACATTGCTGGTTGCCTCTTTTTTAAATCCTGTAGCCATGGCTAGACTCCTAGGTGATCTTCTGTTAGAATCATAAAGTCCATTTGTCTATCCTCTGCCCAGTCTTTCGCTGCTTCCCACTTTGCCCTATTTTTTATGTAGGTCAACGTGTTATTGCGATAGGTTTTTGTCTTCTTCTTAGACTCTGGCGGTGGGACTGTTTGTTTCTTTGGTTTGATTTCAATCAGATACTTTTTAACCTCACCAGACTTGGTGTGAATTTTGATATTAAAATCAACAAAGTATCTATGTATCCTACCGTCAACTGGGGAGCGATAGGGAATAACAACTTCTTCACTACCCCATTGTAAAATATTCGGATTGCTATCACAAAATACCATGAATTTTCTCTCCCACAATGACCTATAGATAATATTTCTAAAGTTGCCCCTATATTTCTTAGGGTTTTGTGGTTTGAAGACACCCGAATATGCCATAAATAATATATAGTATCCCGCATAGATATTTAGATGGCCGCCAATCCTCACACCCACACAGGATCTTGGACAATCCAGCAATTGCTGGCAACCATGAAATCTAGTGGTGGCATGTCTATGTCAAACCTCTATGAAGCGAGGTTTGGTTTCAATAATAATCATGCTTTATTGAAAGCAGATATGGAAAAAATTGGATTTTCTGATTTATCCAATTCAACTGATACTGCTTATGCTGCACTCACTTTATTCTGTGAGGAAGCATCTCTTCCTGGTATGATGGCAAACACAGGTCAAACGACAGGTGTTTATATGGGTGAAGGACAAATAAACTATGCACACACCAAGTCATTCACTGATATTACATTGGGGTGGACATGTGATGCTAATCTATTACCATTAAAATTTCTTAATACCTGGATGGAGTTTATTTTTGGTGCTGATGCTGAAGACTTTGGCACTGCTAGAGTAAATCGTGTTAGATATCCCGAAGAGTATCAATGTGAGTTAACTATTGTGAAAGCAGAGAGGGGTCCTGGCAATACTTTGGAGAGAATTGGCGGGATATATACATTGAAGGATATCTATCCTTACTCGATTCAAAGCACTCCCGTTTCTTACGGGTCATCTACATTATTGAAAGTGTCCGCATCTTTCTACTATAGAAGATGGTCTTTTCAATCTGTCAATATTAAATCTACTTGATGAATTATGTCATTACCAAGACCACCAGTCCCTACTTATGAATTAGAATTACCATCTACAGGTAAAAAGATTAAGTATAGACCATTCCTTGTTAAAGAAGAAAAACTTCTACTTATTGCAACTGAGACTGGAGACGATAAAGCAGTTAGAGATGCCATTGTTGACATCCTAAAGGCATGCATTCAAACCAGAGGCATAAAGGTTGAGCAACTTCCAATGTTTGATTTGGAATATGTTTTCCTACGCATCCGTGCTAAGTCTGTTGGAGAAGAAGTTGAAATGACTTTCACTGCTAAGGATGATGGTGAAACATCTATTCCTTACAAGTTGAATCTAGAATCAGTTGATTGTATTAAACCTGAAGGACATGACCCTAAGGTAATGCTTACTGAAACTGCTGGTATTATGATGAAGTATCCTAGCATGGACCAGTTTATTACGTCACAAATTTTACAGAAAGAGCAATCGACTGATGAAATTTTTGATGAAGTCATCAATTGTGTTGACCAAATCTTTGACGGTGATGAAGTATGGGAGGCAAAGACTACATCTAAAAAAGATATCAAGGAGTATCTTGAGGGTCTAACTAGCAAACAGTTTGAAGAAATTCAAAAGTTTTTCCAGACCATGCCTAAAGTATCTCACTCGTTTAAACTTACCAACCCTAATACAGGTGTTGAATCTGACTACACGATTGAGGGACTAACCAATTTTTTCGGATAGCACTCTTCCATGAAAACTTAGGAAATTATTACCAGACTAACTTCAATCTGATGTATTTTCATAAGTTTTCTTTAAGTGAATTAGACAACATGTTACCATGGGAGAGAGAAGTTTACGTTTCGTTATTAATTCAGCATCTTGAAGAAGAGAAACGCCAGCAATCAACAGCGAAATGAGATTTAACACACCAGCACCAGCAGATATCGTAGAATGGTATAGGAAAGGTGTGCCTGGTGGTGGTCAGAAGGATCACATCTTTGATAGAGTAAGGGCAAAACTTACTGGTGGCACCGCATATGATGGCACTAAGTATTTCAAGTTGCATGATAGGGCACTGACCCAACAGGATGCTGACTATATTATCAGCAACATGAAGAAAGACGAGGATGGATATCCTACGTTTCTGCCTGGTAGCATATCTGGTGAAGATGAAAGAAGATATCAAGAGTGGTTGATTGAGAGATACTTAGAGGTCCCCTTCCGCGAGCAGACTAACGAGAAGATTAAGCAGGCGGAAGTTAGGACTAGAGTAAAAGAAATATTAGAGATAGACAAACAGACTAAGGATATAGCATCTGAAGTTGAGGAGCCTGCCCAGTTAGTTGCTGTTGTCGAAGATAAAGTTGATGCGATTGAGGCAATCCGCGAAGAGATTGCACCACCTCGTAGTGTATATCAACCACCTGAAGACCCATGGGGAGAAGGTAGTATTCCGCCTAAGGTAGAGGCAGCAGTTAAGAAGACAAAGAAGAAAGCAAGTAAGAGAAAGAAAAGGACTGCACCCGAAGCATCTCAGGCACCCAAAAAACCATTTGTCAGTAAGATGGGTGGGTCTGTCCGTAAGACCACGGGTAGATTCAATGGAGTCTTTGACTTCATGGAGAAAGGCAGTCCTGGTGGAGAGAATCAGGGTCCATCTGTACTTGCTATTGGTGCATTTTTCGGTAGAAAAATACAGTCTGCATTTGATGAGGCAGCAGAGGAGAGAGCAAGAGCAGTAGAAGCAGAAGCGAATGGTGCTGAAATTCCTCCTGAAATGAAGGAGAAGGGATACTTTCTCAAGAAATCATTAGGATATCAGTTTGGTGGTGAGGCAGTCAACAAAACTCTTGGTGTATTTGCAGAAGACCTTCCATCTAAACAGTCAAGAAAGAAAGCAGGGTTTGGTGACACGTTTGACTATGGTGATTCCGACCCACGTAAACAAAAGAGACAGGATAGTGTAAAAGATTTAGCAACAGGATTCAGGAAAGTTGATAGGTCATTGAGGCAAATCAATAGCAGTCTCCGTAAGAATGCGGGTATCCTTACTCAATTAGTTGCTGAATCTACTAGGACTGCTGATGCTGCAGAAGCGATTGCTCAGCAGTTAGCAAAAGGAGTTGACTTAGAGATACAAACTGGTGATGCTGCACAGCAAGCACAGCAAGCAGCAGAAGGATTTGATTCACCTATGAGTTTTATTCTTGGTAATAAGAAAGGTAGTAATCGTATACTAGATACTCTTTTTGCTCTAGATGATATCCGTGATATTAGTAGAGGATTTAGAGGCACAAAATCTAAAGGAATGAATGGTAAGACTAATATTACTGGTGATATAAACGGTAGGAATAGAGCAAGAAATCTTAATCCCTTCAGTCGTTCTAGTGGTGGGTCTAAAGTAACAGGAGGAAGACCTAGAATCAGATTTCCAAGATTTAGAAAGTTTGCTGAAGGTGGCGCTGTTGCAGGTGCTGTCCCTGCAATGGTTGGTGAAGCAGGAAAAGAATTCGTTGATAGAGCAGGTGTAAGAGAGACATTACCTAAAGGATTCACACCAGATAAAAAAATGGTAAAACCATTTGTGCGAGTGGCGGAGACAGTGATGATGGCAATAGGTGCTCAAATATCTGATGCTATTAGTGCAGTAGTCAGAGCAGCAGGTCCATTTAGTGGTGTGATTGCTTCTATGTTTAGTCCTATGACAAGTGGACTAGCACAGATATTTGGTATTCCTCAATCAGCATTTGCTGCTCATCTTAAGTCAGCATCTATGACTGAGGATAAAGGTGCTAAGGTATTGGGTAGTTTCCTTGCACCACTCTTTAAGATGTTTGGACTGGAAGGCGATTCTAGTATCGATGACCCAGATGGTACTGGTGGATTTGACGGTGATATCGAGTGGTCTCAAGACCCAGCATTTGCTACTGCAGTCAATCAAGTAGCAAGAAATCTAGATGTCAGTGCATCAGACCTTATGGGATTGATGGCATCTGAGTCTGGTCTAAGAGCAAATGCAAACAACGGCACACACGTTGGACTTATTCAATTCAGTGCAACATCTGCAAGAGCAGCAGGCACATCACAATCTGCACTATTGAAGATGTCTCGTGCAGAGCAGATGCCATATGTCCAAAAGTATCTAGAGAATGCTGGTCTTCCCAAAAAAGCATCTGCTGGCCAGTTATACACTGCTGTTTTCTTACCAGAATTTGTAGGTAAACCAAATGACTTTGTTGTTGCAGCAAAGGATGGTAGTTTACCTGTAGGATGGGAAAGAGTATCACCATCATGGTATAGACCTAACGCTGGACTGGATGCCAATAATGATGGAAGAATTACTATCCAAGAGTTGGGTGAAAGAATCCAGCAGAAGAAGAAGGAGTTTAATATCCCTGCAGAGAAAGGCATCTCTAAGACTGCATCCTTTATGAATAGTGTTGATGGTATCTGGAGAATGGAGGGGCCAACCTCAGGATATCGTGTGCCTACTGAGTTGACAGGTGACAAGAGAGTTGTTGGTCATGGTTTGGAATGGTTGATGAAATTTCCAAACAAGTTTGTTATTCTTCCTGGCGTCAACAAAGCATATAATGTATACTCTAACCCAGAGAAAGCATTCAACAGATATGAAACTATTGCTAGTAGTGCTAGTGTAGACCAAGCAGGTTTAACTGACACGATGAGTAATTTAATCTTTGGTATGCCTATAGAGGACACAAAACCACAGCGTGTAGTAAATAGGAGAGGAAGAGAGATTAGCAAGCAGTTACCTGAAGGTAAGGTGACACCTATTCCTATTCCTAAAGACACTGCCACTGGTAGTAAAGGTGCAGGTCAAAATGTAGCGATTGTTCAACCATCTATTCAATATGTCCCTGTCCCTGGTCCAGTGCAGACAGTTGTGGAGTCAGTGCCAGCAAATATCTATGCTGCTGCTAGAAGGAATGCAGAGATGCAATACCTACAAAGTCTATCCTAAATACCAAGGGGTAAGTAGATACTATGGCAGCTGGCACAGTAACACCAACAGAAGCAGGGCAAGGGCCAGGCGTATTAAATATCGCAGCTAACATTGGTGCGAAGATTCGTGATGCCGCGCAGGAAGCAAAGGAAGAAAGAGAGAAAGCACAAGAGAAAGGAATGCGACCCAAGAAAGGGTCGCTATTCAAGTCTGCTTTAGGCAATAAGTTTAATCCAATCAAATCTAAGAAAGCAAAAGCAGGGTGGTCTAAACAATTTGATTGGAATAAGAAATCACCTGATACAGCACAGCAGGTAAAGACACCATCAGAGACTGGTGGTGCTGAAGGTAAAGCAAAATTAAAAGAATTCATTGCGGGTGGTTTCACTGCTATCATCAAAGATACGACTGCGATGCGGTCTAAGATGGATGGCATTCAAGGATTAACTAGTGCTAATCTTGAGCAAGCAACTAGGACTACTGGGTCACTTACAATGATTAAAGAGTCTGTGGATGCACAGACTGAAATTAGACGTAAAGCATTAGAGCAAGCAAAGTTTGCTAAGTCTGAAAGAAGATTGGAGAGGACAAAGGACGTTGCTGGTGTCAAAGGCACTGGCGGTCCTGGTGGTAGTAAGAAAAAGAAATCTGGAGATAAACCAGGTGACGGTGGTGGTGGATGGATGGATAAGATTCTCACAGGGTTGGGAATTGGAGACCTACTAGCAAACTTCATGCCTAAAGGTGGTATAGGACCATTATTCAGTAAACTCAATCCATTCAAGGGAGGACCAAAAACTAAAGGTGGCACACCTATCACAGGTACAAAACCTATAACAGGTGGCAGTGCTAGAGTTACCACAAGTGCTGGTAAAGAAGTCGCAAAACAAGGTGGTAAAAAAGCACTTAAAGAATTCTTTAAAAATTTACCAATCAAGGCAGCTGCTCTTAGTTTTGCTATTGATATGGCCATGGGTGAGTCTATAGATAGAGCTCTAGCTGGTCTAGCTGGAGCGTCTGTTGGTGCAACATATGGTGCAGTGGCATTTGCACCAATTCCTATTCCTGGCGCTAGAGTCGTTGGTGCCATTTTAGGTGGCATAATAGGCGAAGCAGGGATGAAAGAAATTGCATCTGCTATGTCTGCGGTGGGCAAACTTAAATCTGACAATATTGCTGCTGCCGATA
>Ga0208408_1000940_pt1 | contig 17333 bp, 8 predicted proteins | sample ETNtaG_4_FD_185776 | JGI IMG/M metagenome (GOLD analysis project Ga0208408, IMG submission 185776) | Marine microbial and viral communities from oxygen minimum zone, Eastern Pacific Ocean - ETNP201406SV67 (SPAdes) (version 2) | ecosystem: Environmental > Aquatic > Marine > Oceanic ... | reverse complement strand
AATGGAGATGAAGAAAGTATAACAATTTCAATTTCGAGCAAACTTTCAAATATAGAAAAACAACAAAGTTTTGTTGTTGAAGTTGAACAAGGTTTTACTGACAGATTGGCTTCTGCTTTTTCAGATTTATGGTATGTTTTTGTGTTTTTAGGATTGATTCTAACAATTGGTTTCGTTACCTATGCTCGTAATGATGACGATGATTGGGAAGATTATGATGATGACGATGTGTCTGAATTAACGGAAGATAATAGTTCACAGTCAGATGATGATTGGGACGATTGGAATTAAGGAATTTTAATGTCAGTCTCGTTGCGGTATTTAGGGGGAGCCTCAGAAGTTGGAAAAGTAGGAGCTTTGCTTGAAGGCAGTGAAGGCCGTTTATTGATGGATTATGGCATTCAACCAGATGATCCACCAAGTTACCCATTGGCAGCTCCAGATGTTGATGCCCTATTGTTAACGCATGCTCACTTAGACCATTGTGGTTTAGTCCCAGATATTGCAAGTAGAGGTACGCCTATTGTCTCTACACCAGTTACAGGCGAATTAGCTGCAAGAATGGCTAAAGATACCCTGTATGTGTCTGAAATTGAGAATTATCCACGTCCCTTTGATCCCAATGCAATAGGTGACCTGAAACAAAACTTAAGACCTTCAATACCGGGCAGTATAGAATACAGAGGAGGTTTTGAGTTCCAAATGCATAATGCAGGCCATATACCCGGAGCTGTTATGTTTGAATTCCCCCAACATGATTTTCTTTTTACAGGAGACATCCATACTGTAAATACGCAATTAACACGAGCTGCTAAACCAAGACAATGTAAAACATTAGCAATAGAATCTACCTATGGAGGCCGCGAGCATCCTGATCGAAGAGAAGTAGAATCTGAATTAATAGATTCCATAGAAGATACAGTTAATTCAGGAGGACAAGTAATACTTCCTTCATTTGGTTTAGGGCGCTCTCAAGAATTATTAATGTTGGTTCAAGATTTAGGTTTTGAAGTTTGGTTAGATGGAATGGGGAGAGATATGGCAAAAATATTTCAAAAGTATCCTGGTGCTATTCGTGATATAGGTTCTATGAACCGGGCTTTTAAGAAAACAAATTTTGTCAGATATAGTAAACAAAGGAAAAGGGCTATGAAAGGCGATATAATCGTAACTACTTCAGGAATGCTTAATGGAGGTCCAGTTCTTAATTATATCTCTAAAGTACGTAAAGATTCATCTTCATCTGTATTTTTAACAGGGTTTCAAGTTCCAGGTACTAATGGTCATTTGCTTAGAGAAAAAGGTCGTTTAAGGCTTGAAAGAGATCCCGAATCCTCAATATTTAATGTGGATTGTAATATTGAATCATTTGATTTGAGTGGTCATGCAGGCCATAGCCAAATAGTAGATTTCATAAATAAATGCAATCCAGAGAAAGTCATTCTTTATCATGGAGATAATCGAGAAGCTTTTTCAGAGGATCTTAAAGATTATGATTTAGTTCTACCTAATGAGAATGAATATATAGATATAGCTTAATTTTCTTCAGTATTATATTCAGCACCAATAAACATTCTTACAAAACCTAGTAGCATAAAGAAAATTAGAGAAGTAAATACGATGCCATACGGTCCTTGTAATTCAATAGAATCCTGAATCCTTCCTTCACTTGCCGATAAATAATAGTTAATATTTATTACAATCTCAGCTACGCTAAATGTAATGAATAACATTACTCCGAGATTTATAAGATAACTGACAAATAAAGTACTTAATGTTTTTGAGACACTTTTTTTCTGTGCTGGCGATAGTAAAGAAGCATCAGTTCCTGCTGGTTTAAATTGTTCAGCATAATTTTCATATTTGATTGCAGCATAAGATAATTCAATATAAATTACAAATCCCATTCCTATAAAGATTCCACCGGAAAGATATTCTTTCCAGGTAAGTTCTTTCTCCATAGTATCATATCCACAATAGTCAGCATCATAGTTTTCTAGACAAAGGTTAGGATTATACAAAAACCCAATAATAATAACTAATCCAATTGACGCAGCAATAGCCCATCCTTTTCGTTTCCATATCCCATAAGCACCTAAGAATGGAACTATCCCAAAAATTATATTAGATATTCTTACTTTTGCATCAGCAATCCGTTCATTTGTACCTTCCTTATCATCATATATTATTTTTACAGGTTTCCATTTCCATGTTTCATCTCCAGTTTCTTCATTCACTATTTTACCTGGAATTATATATTCACCAACTTGCCAATCTAAAGCTGGATCTGTAATATAATGACCAACTATCAGTAAAGTTAATATAAAAATTAGTAATTTATATTTCCCTTTGAATAGAGTAAATATATAGAAACAGAACCCTGAAATAAACCCCCACAATACGAAAATATCAGGATTAGGTTTGAAGTTTGAAATTACTTTTGGAGCATACTTTGTAATCAATGAATCTAGAGGATTATGATAAATATAGAATTCATATATAACATAGAATAAGGCTATACTTGAGATAATCTTAATAGCAAAAATAAGTGGATATTCTCCAAAAAAATCTTTATAATTAACTATATTTTCTATTTTTGGTATTCTGGATTTAGTTGTTTCAGTTTCTTCCATTTATCCTCCCTGCAATACAGTATTGACTGCTTCATCTGCTTTCCAATCTCCAATTTGCATTCCAAAACTTCTAACTTCCGAAATCATATTTTCTCTTTCAATTCTGGCAACAAGTAAAGGTTGATGTGGAATTCTCTTCATCTTTTCTTCGAAATCTAAGCTAGATGGTGAGAGCGTAGTTATTGTATATCCTCTACTGATTGTGCTAGTAAAAGCTTCAGAGATTGTGTGATCATCATCAAGAGAACTGAAAAGAATTATTGGAGATCCACTAGGTATATATGGTAGTAAATCTTTTAGAACAATTTCTAATTTTAAATTACCTTCAGGCTTTACACTAGATAACGAGGTTAGAATTTTGAAAAGGTGATGTTCGCCCCGATCTAAATCAACCCTTTGGATAGATTCACCGTATGTCATTAAGGCTACATTATTTCTTTCATCAAGAAGTTGTTTAGCATAGGTTGCAGCAGCCCGACATGACATTTCTAAAGGAGTGTCTCTTCCTCCTCCGACTGCTGAAACTTCTCTAGCATCTAATAATAATATCACGTCCATGACATCTTCTCTCACAGTTTCATTCACCATCATCTTCCCTTTTTTCGCTAGAGCTTTCCAATTTACACTTCTTAGAGAATCTCCAGGTACAAACTCTCTAAGAGAATAGAATTCAGTTCCAGAGCCAATTAAATTCAATGGCATTGCACCAGACAATAGTTTCGGTGCTCTTGATTTTATTACCTGTTCTTCTAAAACTTCAATTTGAGGAAATACTGAAAAACTATGGATTGATTCTTCCAGTTTTTCATTATAAAATAGGTCAAATGCATCTTTGACTCTCATTTTTACAGGTCCAAGATGATAATGTCCACGTAAAGGTAACTTTAGAGAATATTCAAATGATACTTCTTGCCATGGTTTCATGTACAATAAGGTATAGTTTGATCCTTTAGTAATTCGAGCTTGTGGCGGTAACTTATCATAGATTTCTACAAAACCTAATCCGAGTCCTGTATTCTTGATTATAAATTTTACATTTATGCTTCCATCTTCAAAAATATTGTCTGATGAAGTTTCTCTTCGGATTTTTACATTTGGCATCCAGACATCAAGAAAACTAGAGAGAACAACAAATGTTAGCATTACTAATCCTGCACTAATGAACAAGTAGTTCAATCTGATTAAACCAGCTAGAGTTAGGAATATAGCTCCACCTGCGACTGCAACTGCTTTCTTACTCCACATCTAGTCTTCTAGTTGACCTTGGGTTGTTGGTACTTCTACTTCTTCTAGTATTTGTGAAATAATTTCTTCAGTTTTAACACCTTTAATACGTGGTTCAGGTTTTAGTATAATTCGGTGTCTTAGTGTGTATATACTTAGTCTTTTGATATCATCAGGAATTACATAGTCTCTTCCATTTAGAACTGCTAAAGCTCTTGAAAGCTTGAAAAGAGATTGAGCACCTCTAGGAGATGAACCAACCTTAACTCTTGGATCTTCTCGAGTTCGATTGATAATTTCAACGATGTATTCTATAACAGCATCATCCACTTGCACTTTTTCTAGACTTTGTTGCATTTCTCTAAGCTTTTCTGGTGTTGTGATTGCTTTGAGAGTGTGGTCGTCTTTTCCACGTTGCTTTCTTTTAATGAGGATAGCTCTTTCAATTGGCCTTCCAGGATAACCGACAGATAATTTCATCATGAAACGATCTAATTGCGCATCAGGTAAAGGATAAGTACCTTCAGATTCTATTGGGTTCTGTGTCGCTAAAACTACAAAAGGTTCAGGAAGTATGTGTGTATCACCTTCAATAGTTACCTGATGTTCTTGCATAGCTTCTAGAAGCGCAGCTTGGGTTTTTGGAGGTGCCCGATTAATTTCATCAGCTAATAATAAGTTACAAAAGAGTGGACCTTTTCTGAATTGGAATTTTTGATCTTTTTGATTCCAAATATAAATTCCAGTAATATCTGCAGGTAGCAAATCTGGAGTAAACTGAACTCGCTTAAAATTAATCCCTAGAGCTTGAGCAAAAGTATTTGATAACAAAGTTTTTGCCAGACCTGGATTATCTTCAAAGAGAGTATTTCCTCCTGCTAGAATTCCAACGGCACAAAGATCTAGTATTGGGCGTTTACCCATAACGACTTGTTCCGCTTCACCAAGCACTGCATGAATTAAATCATGAGTTTCTTGTAAAGAAGGCTCCATGATATAAGTTTGAACTCCATCACTTTGCTCTTCAGTCTCAGCTGTTGCTTCTTCTGGCTTTTCTTCTTCTTTTTTATTACTTCCAAATAGGCTCATTTTTCCCACCCTTTGATTGCTTCCTCAACCTGTTTTAAGGTCATGTTCTTCTCATTATTTATAATGAATCTAATTAATATTGGATCCTTCAAAAGTTCTTCAATTTTTGAAGGTGCCAACATTTCGAATTCTTCTCTTGTGAAACCATTGTCTATTCTAACTTTGTCAATAAATACTTCTTTTATGGTTTCAGGATGCGTATAGTGAGCATGTGGTACTCTAAATCTAGACACACGTCCCTCATATATATTGAATAAATGCCTCCATACTGAAGGATTTTCAACACGCATCATAGCTATCTGCATTAATAGGATAATTGAACCTAACATAATCAACCCTAATGTTTCACTACTACTTACATGTCCTAAGATGCCAAATAATTGTACGTATACTAATGAAATAATATCGGACTGGATATGTCTACTTTCATCAAAAATAATGGTTTCTTTTTCTCCATCAGTTAAGTATTCAAACATTCCTGTTATGAATTCTTTGTTATCAGCTTGTTCATAGTAACGATTTGTAAATATACTAGTATCTGATATTACAATGACTTTCCCTTCACCAATATTAGCCTCAGCTACTACTTCACGTCCATGTGTTTCAGTCCAATTTTCTCCTACATCTTCTGAATTTCGGTGAGTACTTTCACCAGGGCCACCTTGTCCGTTTTGATCTAAATCAACAAATCCTTGCTGTGTAGAATATGCAAGTCCCTCTGCAGTTTTGCCATTTATCTTAAGTGCAGATGGGGAACTCATCATCAACTGCCCTTCAAAGTTCATTCGTTCGATGTTAGCATCAATAATTACAATTGAATTGTTTTGTGGGTGTATAGTTTCATCCCAGTGATTTGCATCATAAAGTCTTGCAGGTTCGCATTTAGGATCTATGTAACCATAACCTGCGAATTCAGCAACCTGCCCTATTATTGTTGCGTCACCTACAGTTTGTTCACATCCTTCTTGAACGGTGTTAGTCCACCACTGTATACCAACATCTTGTTCGCCGTTAAATGCCGAATTTGCATATCCTGAATCTGCAGCTAACACTACTATTCCACCATCCTTAACGAATTGGTAAAGTGCTTTGGAATCATACTCATTATATTCTCTTTCAACTCCTATGATAACTAGGATAGTTTTATTTTTCATAAGAGTTTGTTCAGTTGTATTCTTTTCAACTTCAGAAATTTTACTAATTATAGATGGCCGAGAAACAATAGTTCTAATTTCATGTTTACCATTGCCTTCAATATTTAAGTCGTTTGCAAATTCTGAAATATCATTCCAATCATCATCATAAACTGATAATTGGGAGGGGTTCTTTGCATTGTCTATTATAACTGGATAAACGACCGTCACCATAATTATAACAATAAAGAGAGCGAATAATTTAGAGCCATATTCTTTCATGAACCTTCCTCTCATTTTCTCCTCCTCATTCCAAAGATATTAGTAAATCTAGAAACCTTACCTTCTTTTAAACCAGTATTGAGCTCATGTTCTACTTGGTGAAGATTGTTAATTGCTTCTACACACCATATATTGTAAGAACCATCAATCATTTCCATTCCAAATTCATCTACAACTTTTGGTTTAATACCGCTATATCTGGCAATTTCAAAAAGAGAAGTAAGAAGTTTGACAGTATTTACTGGAATAGGCAATGCTTTACTCATTACATCGGTAAATTCACGAACAGTTTGAGTATTTGTTTTGATAAATCCATATCTGCTAAGAATATTTAGTAATTGATGATATGATTTTATAATAATCTGACGATAGTCTTCATCTTTATTCAATTCTTTTTGCATTTGTTTGATAAGATTTCTAACTTCATATTTGTGTTTCTGAGTCCAATACATGTAGTACACAGTTACTAGTAATGCAGCAGGAATTCCAATGAATAATGGGATATATTTTTTAAAATCAAATGGTGCTATAGGAGTTGGTGTTTTTGTTATACTTATTGATACACTAACTTCAGTAAATTCAGATGCTTGAAGCTTGTCATCAAATTTAACATACCCCCCTTCATAATTTATATCTATTGTAACTGTAGTTCCATTTTTTGGGAAAATAAAGCTGTAAACAGCTTTTCCATTCTCGTCAGTTGTTAGAATTTGGTTTAAATTTTTATTTTCTAATATTATGAGACTATTCGTTTCAGTCAATTGGTACATTGTTATATTAGCATAAAAATTAGAATTAGGTAGTGACGAGCCATCATCTTCATTAAGAGATATTGTAATATTTACAGTGTCACCAGGATAAATTGGTAAATCATTAATTTGCTGTTCAATTTCAAAATCAATATTGGTGATTACTAATATGTTTTCTTCACTACTATGAGCACTGCCAATCAGGTAATCCGATCCTTGGTATTCTAATTTTAAAGTATGATTATTTCTGTATTTATCAGGTATCAAACCACTTGCTATGAATGTAGTCTGATTAGTGTAAGTTATATTCAGAGACTCACTTCCAATAGATGCACTTATATTTCCTTCTAAACGATTACCTAAATCATCAATTAAAATTCCAGTGACAGTTATGGCTCCTCCTCTTACTATCTTTCCATCATACCAATCACCTGTAACTTTTACAGAATCAAAAGAACTGGTTCCATAAACTGTAAAAGTGGCATTTCCTTCTTGACCTAGATACCAAAGAGTTTCGTTAAAAACTACAGTTATATTATCTAATCCAATATCATAATTTGAAACTAGAGTGTAATTTAAGTTAAATATACCTAGCATGTCCGTTTCAACATAATATTCAGCTTGAGCAATATATACTCCAATTGTTACATTATCAACAGGAACTCCATTATTATCAGTAATAAGTCCATTTACGGTTGTATTTTCGCCTCTTAATGCATCACTAGCATCTACAATGATTATAACGGTAGTTTGAGGAATTACAGACAAACTGTTTTTTGCTCTCTCTATGCTATTACTAGCAACGATTGAGATATCAATTTCAAATATGTCTGTTTGCCCCTCATCGACAAAAGTACTATAGCTAAATTGGCCATTTTCATCAGTTTTAATTAATAAGTAGGAATCTCTTTCAATTTCCAAACTTGCATTTGGAATTGGGACTCCTAATTCATCAATTACAGTTCCAAATATGAAATATTCTGAATTTCGTTCTGATTTACATAGCCATTCATCATCAGATGCCACTTCACATTTTGTTTCTTCATCAAATATTAAAGATGGTGAGGCTAGCAGTGATAAATGGAAAATACTTGAATTACCCAATAAGCTTTCTGAACTAAATAGTTGAACTGAAATACTATGTTCTCCAGAGTTTTCAAGTGATAAATCCACAGAAAAAGTATACCTTCCTTGGCTATTTGTTTCGGCAGAACCAACATATTCATCATCAAAATATAAATTAACAGTTTGTTCAGGTATATTTTCGTTATTATGATCGGTCAAATTTCCTTCTAATTTTATTATATTAGTTCTAAGACATTCAACACAAATTTCATTGCTTTGTATCGATTCAATAGTTACACTGCTTTGGCCTTTTATTATAATATTGTAAACAGAGACATCAGAAGGGTGTACATCTCCTATAGAAGGTAAATATGTTGCAGTCAAGATAGTTTCACCCCACGAGGCATTACCTGGAATAGTGAGTTCAAATTCCCAATCTTGATTCCCAGTGATATCTATATTCCCGACTTCATTTCCACCATATTGAATGCTTACAGTACCTACTGGCTGTTCTATTAAGTCACCTAATATACTTCCACCTATACTATATGTATTTCCCAGTTCGAGCACATTTTCATTATCTTCATCAAAACTTAAATTAATAGAAGCATTAATTACACGAATGTATTTCATAACAAAGTATTCAGTAATATTTTCAGTACCATTATACTTGAAGCCTAATTCAAATATTTGATCTTCAACTTCTGGTAAATTTATTTCAATCGCAAAACTTCCATCCTCATTAGTAACTTCATAGTATTTTTCATCATTAAATGTCAGTTCAACAGTTTGACCCTCTAAATCTAAATCATTTAATTCAATTAATTTGCCTGTAACAATTGTAGAATCTTGGCTTGCTCCTGTTACTGGTATATTAAGGATCATAGAACTATATCCCTTAACTTTTAGGTCTAGTATTGGGCTCCAACCTTCTATAATTCTTCTTGATTCATTTGCGTGTTCTATGAATTGTAGTGGCCTATGTCTTTGAATTATCCAATCACCGGATTTCACGTCAGTTTCTGTTGAACTTGCATTACATTTGATTTCTATAAATCCTTCAGTGTCACTTATTCCTTGACCAATTTTATGTGATGGGCTTCCATAGTCTTCAGTTTCATTTATGTATACTTCTATTAGTAATCCAACATATGGCACCCCCGTGGTACCATTTATCACGTAAAATGACCAAATAAATTCCTGATCTTTATAGACTATTTCAGGAGGTGCCTCTGGTGTTTCAGCCCTTGATGGTGGGCTACCCCAACCGGGAGCATCATCATCAAAATTCCCATAAACTGGATTTTCTTCATCAATATCACCGTCGTCCCAATTGTCTTCATCAGTATTTTCTTCTTTTGGATTTGAAGTATTCCATCCTTGAATATCATAAAATAATTGAGGTGTGTTATTATCACCAGTAATATTCCAGTAGTAAAATAGTTCATAATAATCATTCAATCCATCTCCATCGGTATCACTATTCTTCGGGTTTGTACGCGAATTATAGGTATCATTTGAAGGAAGTATTTCTTCCAAGTCACTTACTGTATCACCATCAGAATCTTTCTTTGTGGGATCTGATGGATAATTGTATTGATTATCAATAGTATCTTTGTTTATAGTTAAAGGATATATTTCATCTCCATCAAATAGAGAATCACCATCAGTGTCTGAGTTCAATGGACTTGTAATGTATCCATAATCATTATTTCCTTGGATTTCATCTAAATTACTTAATCCATCATTATCTAAATCTTCATAACCATCCAATACTCCATCATCGTCAGTATCATTATCAATTAGACTATATGGGTGCCCTTCTGTAGCTCGAGCCCATTCCCAAGTATCATTTAATCCATCACTATCCGAATCAATATTTAGAGGATTACTATCTAAACTGCTGATTTCGGTACCATCACTTAATCCATCATCATCAGAGTCATAGTCCATTGGATCAGTATCGTGTTCATTGATTTCGGAAGAATCATTTAATCCATCACCATCTGAATCAGTAATCCGAGGGTCTGTGCATTGATCATTAGTTTCACCATAGACACAATTATTAATTTCATCATAATCGTTTATTCCATCATCATCTGAATCAGGTTTAATTGGATTGGTACATTCATCATTGTCTGCTCCATAGAAGCAATCACCCAACCAAGATTCAACAGTATCTGTTAGTCCATCATCATCCGAATCGGTATCGTTTGGGTCAGTAACCCAAAATACTTCTTCCAAGTCATCAAGGCCATCATCATCAGAGTCATTATCCATTGGGTCAGTATCGTGTTCATTGATTTCATCATAATCATTTAATCCATCATTATCAGAGTCATCATCTCTTGGATCAGTACATTCATCGTTAGTTTCACCATAGATACAATTGCTAATTTCGACAGAATCATTTAACCCATCACCATCCGAATCAGCAACCTCAGGATTAGTGCATTCATCATTATCTTCACCATAGAAACAATTGCTTATTTCAATAGAATCATTCAGTCCATCATTATCGGAGTCTTCTTTGTTTGGATCAGAAGTGTAACTATGTGTGTTATTGAGACCATAAACTTCATCCCCATCAATCAAGCCATCATCATCTGAGTCTGGGTCATCTGGGTCTGTTCCTTCTAGTAGTTCTTCACCATTACTTAGTCCATCCCCATCATTATCTAAGGCATCAAGGAAGTCGTCACTCAAATCATTAGGATTTGTATCGTCAGTATCCACTTCAGTCCCATCTCTTATTCCTCCATTATCCGAATCGTCATCAAGAGGATCCGTAGCGCCATTTCCATGAGAAGTACCATTTCCATCTTGCCCAGCTATTTCTTGACCATCAGTTAAGCGGTCTCCGTCAGAGTCCTCATCCATTGGATCAGTACTTGACAAAGTTATCTCGACCCAATCATTTATTCCATCACTATCAGAATCATCATTAATGGGACTAGTGCAATCAGAACCTGTGTTATTTTGTCCATAAATGCAATTATTTACTTCGACATAATCACTTAGGTCATCCTCGTCTGTATCTGAGTTTGTAAGATTTGTTCCTAGAGATACCTCTGTATCATCGTCTAATCCATCATCATCAGTATCAGTATCCATTGGATCAGAAAAGTAAGTGTTAATCTCACCTCCGTCTATTATGCCATCATTATCGGAATCCCAATCTACTGGATCGGTACATTCTTCATCTGTTTCTCCATAGATACAATTGAGAATTTCTATATTGTCATTTATCCCGTCAAAGTCCGAGTCAGCATTAGTCACTGTTGTGCATAGATTATTGTCTTCACCATAATCGCAATTGCTGATTTCGGTACCATCACTTAATCCATCATCATCAGTATCAGTATCCATTGGATCAGAACCTTCTATCAATTCAGAACCATCAGGTAGTGTGTCTCCATCAGAGTCAGCAATATTTGGAGAAGTACATTCATTTTCGTCTTCACCGTAGACACAATTGTTAATTTCGTATCCATCACTTAATCCATCATCGTCAGAGTCAGGATCCATTGGATCAGTTCCTCCTATCAATTCATCACCATCTTCTAATCCATCTAAATCAGTATCTGAATTTATTGGACTGGTACATCCATTTTCATCCTCACCATATACACAATTATTAACTTCGGTAGAATCACTTAGCCCATCATCATCAGTGTCCGTATTTTTTGGATCAGTAGTCAAATTATTAACTTCATCTCCGTCTTCTAAACCATCGTCATCAGAATCATCATCCATTGGGTCTGTACATTCATTTTCATCTTCACCATAAATACAGTTAATCGTCTCAGTTCCATCCTCAATTCCATCAAAATCGGAATCAATTTTTAGGGGTTTAGTGGTCCAATTATTGACTTCATCTCCATCTTTCAATCCATCTCCATCACTATCTGGATTGCTTGGATCAGTACCATATATGCCTTCTTCTTCACCATTTGTCAATCCATCATTATCATCATCTAAAGCAGATAAATCATCGTCACTTCCTTCGTTAGGATCAGTGCCATCAACAAGAACTTCCAAGCCATCTTTTTGTCCACCTTCATCAGTGTCAGAGTTATTTGGATCAGTAGGCCCCCATGTAGTATTGAAAAGTTCAGCCCAATCAGTTAAACCATCACTATCTGAATCCTCAAGATTAGGGTTAGTATCGTGTTCACTTATTTCATCTCCATCAAGTAATCCATCACTATCTGTATCCTCTAAAGTAGGGTCAGTATCGTATTCAATTATTTCATCTCCATCAAGTAATCCATCACCATCTGTATCATCTAAAGCTGGATTAGTCACATATGTGCTAACTTCATCACCATCATTTAATCCATCGCCATCTGTATCCATAATCAGTGGATCACTAACGTAAACTGAACCAACTTCACTATCTAATTCATCACCATCAGTTATTCCATCACCATCACTATCAGGATTATTTGGTTCGGTACATTCATTGTTAGTTTCACCATGTATGCAATTATTGGCTTCATCTCCATCAAGTGATCCATCCTCATCAGAGTCAGGATTCAATGGGTCAGTTGGCCCCCAGGTTATGTTTGTAACTTCATCTCCGTCTTCTAAACCATCGCTATCACTGTCTTTTCTTCGAGGATTAGTTCCTCGTAATACTTCATCACCATCTTCCAATCCATCTCCATCAGTATCTGGATTATTTGGATCGGTCTCACCAGGGTCTAGAATGCCATTAAGATTGACGTCTTCTTCTACATTTTTCAATCCATCTTCATCATCGTCTCTATCTCCTTGCTCGATATCGTCAGATTTATCTAATGGGTTTGTAGAATCAGTACCAATCTCTAATACATCATTAGTTCCTCCTCCATCCGTATCCATGAGGGTTGGGTCAGTACATTGATTATTGTCTTCGCCATATATGCAATTGTTAATTTCTATGTTATCATTTATCCCGTCTCCATCTGTATCCTTGACAGTTGGGTCAGTACATTGGTCATTATTTTCACCATAAAAACAATTGAAAATTTCATCATAGTCATTTATCCCATCTCCATCAGTATCGTCTGATTCAAAATTAGTACACTGATTTTCTCCTGTACCATATACACAATTTCCCTCTTCTATATGGTTAAAAATACCATCGCCATCATAATCGCCAATATCGTCTTCAGAATCTCTTGGATTGGTTGAATCAATTTCACATTCTTCAAAATCGTTACGCCCGCCTTCATCTGTATCATCTAATGTTGGATCAGTTTCATAATTACATGGATTTAGTTCATCTTCAATATCAGGCAGATCTAATTTCCCATTATGGTTTAGATCTTCAATACCGTCTTCAATTCCATCTCCATCAGTATCAAAGTTCAAAGGATCGGTTGTTGTATCAGGATCTTCATCTGGTTGCCATGTTTCTAGACAATTGGTTAGAGTTCCTCCAGTTTTAGTTTCACAGGGTTTTAGATTGTATGGTATATCATCCCAGATGTCTTCTTGTGAGAGGCCTATTTCTAGTCCGTCGAGCAATCCATCGCCATCACTATCATGGTCTATTGGGTTAGTTGTATAAATATAGAATTCATCACCATCAGTTATTCCATCATTATCTGAATCCGAATCTAATGGATGTGAACAAAATTTACCATATAGACCTGAAAGCCTACATAATATTTCGTCATCATCTTGTAGTCCATCATCATCAGTGTCATCAGTTAGTGGACTAGTTCCAGTATCTTCTACATCTACATAGATGCCAGTTCCTGTTTCAGAACCATCAGGTAGTGTGTCCCCATCAGTATCTGGGTTAAAGGGATCAGTTCCGATCCCATTTTCATATTCGTCACTTAGCCCATCACCATCACTATCATTAATCTCATAGTCAGTACCAGGTTGCGTTCCATTTCCTTCAATGTTATCGTCTTCACCAGTAGTTGTTGCTGTATTTGGATCACAAGTAGGACATGTAGTCGATGATGTAGGTTCAAAGGTAATCCATCCAACTCCGTCTAGTAAAACTTCAGCATATGCATGCCCGTTAAGCATAGTTACGACTCTAGTGTCTTCCTGAATTTCATAACCAGTACTACTCTCGTAACCATTGTCTTTCCATTGTTGAGGTGTTATTACTGACCCTGGTCCATTGCCTTCTACATACCTAGTAGGTATCCCATTCAAACGAGATAATACATTAAATGCAGAGGCAAAATTAGTACATTTCCCATCCTGTCCTGGATTTCCGAATAAGAAATAATCAACATAGTCGTCTCCATCAGGTGTTAAAGTACCATTAATATTGTAATAATAATTGTTACGAAGATAATACATTATGGCTTCAGCTTTTTCATAATCAGTTGTTTTCCCTTCAGTTATAGATGCAGCTAAATCATAAACATCATTATCAGGTCCTGGCCTCGATGGAAAATTTGGTAATTCAGTAAGTTGTGGGGCAAAGTCAGTAGGGGCATTAGCAGCTCTTTTAACCTCATCAGGAATCTGGTATTCCGTCATTGTGAATGTATAACTTTGAGCATAACTTTCTACTTGTAGATTGAATGCACTATCCATAGTTACTTCATTAGCAATATAGACTGAATTAGTGTAAAGTGCAGTTGAAAGGTAGCCCTGTGCAGGCATAATCCAGGTTACAGTATATTCGTATTGATTACTTGTAACACCAGAGCCAGTGACTAGATAGTCATAGGTGTATTCAGAGTCTCCAGTAGACCAATAACCGGGGTCTTCGATAATACTCGATTCAATCCCATACTGTTCACAACCTGGTGATGGGCACCACTGATTTCTAGTATAAGTGTCCGTTGCAGAATCATATCCATTATCGTAAACATCTTTAGCAACAGTCCTCCAATATTGAGGGTTAGCAGTAGGTTCTTCACAATTGTCACATGTAACTGTAAATTTAACAGCCATAAGCATTGCTAACGGATAAAATGCTTCTGGATTCCCAGGACATCCATTACAATCGGGTTGTGGAGTCCAATCATTATTTTCCGCCATATCCTCAGCCCATGGAGGCAAAGGTGGATCATCATCTAATTTATCTGAAATTCCATCACCATCACTATCAGGATTATTTGGATCAAGATGATCTATCATATTTTCATACATATCAGGAATACCATCGCCATCTGAATCTTTCATTTCATCCTGATCCATAATTCCATCTCCGTCAGCATCCGGATCCATACAATTAGTGATTCCATCCCCGTCTAAATCACCCTCACAATCATATAAATCTTCCATATTAGGAGGGACAAAATCTTCATTAATTAAATCGTTCCAAAAATCCATTTCAGCCATATCAGAGATTCCATCATTATCCATGTCAAAGTCATTAGGGTCAAAACCTAGAGATATTTCATAATCATCAGATAGACCATCACCGTCACTATCTCTGAAAGGAGGCTCTCCATCATCCTTTAGCGTGTTTAAGTCATCTATACTCGATGCTCTTGATAAAAATGGAGAATATGGCAATGACGTTAAAAGTAGAATTGCCACAATCAATGCTTGATATTTTTTTCCACGCATAGGATAAACCTAAATACCTAGAAGTAAGTCATATTATATGATTTAGCCCTGTAATAATGGCGCCCGCGCCGGGATTTGAACCCGAGTCCTCAGGTCGACAACCTGAGATGATAGGCCAGGCTACACCACGCGAGCACGATGCCGGACCAGAGCCCTTTGTATATAGGCTTTACCAAGGAATATCTACATACCCATATTCAATCTAAACGTTGGATTTCCAGCTTCACTATTCCCAAAAAACTCATCACTTTCGCCTTCTTCCATCATGGCTCCCATTAAAACACCAACAGTTTCTTGTAAGAATTTTAGCTCAGACTGAAGTTCAGATATAGTTTCTTGAAGCTTCTTAATTTCATTGGTATCAGAAGTCACGTTTCAGCTATAGACTGACCCCTTATAACAGTATCTATTCTATTTGCCTAATTTTGATTTTAAGATAGGCATAATATCAAATAAATTAGCAACAATACCATAGTCAGCTACTTTGAATATTGGTGCATCTGGATCCTTGTTAATTGCTACTATAAATTTGGATCCACTCATGCCACCGAGGTGCTGAATGGCTCCAGAAATTCCTATTGCAAAATATAGATCAGGAGTAACTGTCTTTCCAGTTTGTCCTACTTGGTGTGAGTGAGAGACCCAGCCAGCATCTACTATAGCTCTACTTGCTCCCGCTGCAGCATTCAAAGCTGAAGCCAAGGGACGTATATGCTCATCATAATTTTCTGAACTTTCTAAACCTCTTCCACCGCTGACAACAATACTTGCTTCAGTTAATTCTACAGTTCCACTTTCTCCTTTTTCAATAGAAATAGTGTTTGTTGTTGAATCAGGTATATTTCCTGAAAAGTTTTCAACAGATCCAGACCATGACTCTCCAGCCGGATATGCATTGTTTCGAATGCTTACTACTACTGAACCTTCAGGGTTTGATTTAGCAATTACTTTCCCTGCAAATGTAGGTCTTACAAACCCGTCATTTCCAGCTTCTAAACAGTCTCCAAGATATCCCCATCCTAATTCAGCAGCAACTCTGGGTCCTAAGTCCTTTCCCATAGTTGTAGCTCCCATAAGTATTTTAGTTATTCCATTCTGTTCAACAACTTGAGAAATTACAGATGAGAATTTTATAGGATCGTAATATTCTAATTTTTCATCATCTGCAAGGATGATTTTTGCAGTAGCTAGTTTCATGCCAGCATCACTAATGTTTTTACCAATAACAAGCCCTACAACATCTCCCATTCCAGCTGCAACGGCAGATACTTGTTGAGATATGTTTTTTATTTCGTCACCATCAGCTTCTCCAATAACTAAAATTATACTCATAATACCTTAGCCTCCATTTTCAATTTTTCAAGTAATTTATCTACTTTTTCTTCAGGTGATTCACCATCTATAATTAATCCGCCATCTCTAGCAGGAGGTAATGAACATTCTATGGTTTCAACATCATTTTCTTCGGAAGCACTCACATTACGGTTTTCAAATGATTTTCTCTTTGACATCATAATATCTTTAAGTGCTGGAAATCTTACTTTTGTCATATCTTTTTGGGCAGTTATTAGAACAGGTAGTTCAGATTCAATAATTTGTAATCCGCCTTCAATTTGTCTTTT
>Ga0208408_1000929_pt1 | contig 17417 bp, 16 predicted proteins | sample ETNtaG_4_FD_185776 | JGI IMG/M metagenome (GOLD analysis project Ga0208408, IMG submission 185776) | Marine microbial and viral communities from oxygen minimum zone, Eastern Pacific Ocean - ETNP201406SV67 (SPAdes) (version 2) | ecosystem: Environmental > Aquatic > Marine > Oceanic ... | reverse complement strand
CGTGGTTCTGGGTTTGTTGTTTTGCAGCAATGGATTCACTGGAGATATTGTTAAGCTTTCCAAGGATGTTGCGTTCGGTAATTCATATTTTAAAAGCTTAAGTGGAAATTATAAAAAATACGGTATGCAAGTTGTTGACAAGAAAGATGGACACCCCGTGAGAGCTGGGCAAAAATCTATAAGATTTGAAGTTAGACCTGGTGATTGTGGGTATAATGATGGTTGGAACGATTGTGACACCGACAGAGAAAGACATGAACTTTCAGGAAAAAGAATGTCCGGTGGTGAGTGGTGGTATTCCTGGTCAATTTATTTACCCAAAGATTTTGTAAACGTACATCCAACAAAGGTTTGCCTTGGACAATTTCATCAAGAAAAAGGTCATGTTGTTTGGATGTTTCAAAATCAAAGCTTTAGTAAAGCTGGAGGATACTGGGTTGATGATCAAGTACCAGGATATACAAGAAAATTAAATCAAATTTTAAGTCAAGAAGAAATGATTGAAAAATGGAATGATATTTTAGTAAATGTTAAATGGTCAAAAAAAGATGATGGTTTTTTTAAAGTTTGGCTAAATGGTAAGCAAGTATATTCCTTTGAGGGACCAACAAAAACGAAAGCAAAAACTTATTTTAAATTTGGTATTTATAGATCATTTCTCAATAAATGGATTTATTCTTCGAAAAACAAAAAAAAAGAAAAAGCTGTTCCAGCGCAAGTAGTTTATTTTGATGAAGTAAGAACAACAAAAAAATCTTGTAAAAAACTTAAATTAGAAAATCTGGGTTATTCTTGTGAAAACTTAAAAAGTCAGGAAATTTCAAAAATTGATAAAGGTGAAACATCCAACAACAAATACATGGCGATTATTAAAAGCAAAAATAATGAAAATTATTTACTTAAAATTAATGGAGCAACAAAAAAGCTTGCAAAGAAAAAAGGTTTGAAGCAATGTAAAGAAGAAGGAAATACCGAATGTTATGTTCATTATTCGGGGCTAAAACCAGATTATGAAATGTAATTAAATGAAAAATAAAATTTTAACAATTATTTCGATAATAGTTATAATAACAATTCTTTTTTTGGCTCGAACTATATATAGCGAACATAACTTGAAAAAAGTTATTGGCGCATGTGTTTTAGGGCAAAAACAAACTTCTAGTATAGAGGAAGCAAAACAAATCTGTGCTGATAAGTTTAAACAATAACCAAAATTTAACTTTCGCAATCAACTTCCCAAAATCTTTTATTTATTTTAGGCATTATAATTGGCATTTTTGCTATTACCAAAAGACCAAATTTTTCGATATCACCAGTAGCTAAAACATAATTTCCTTTATTATTATGATTGAATACTTTTATAAAATAATCTCCTGGAGGAAACATATTGATACTTTTAAAATTTCTGCCAAATTCTGGTCCAATCCAATACCATTTTTTTCCATACTTTTCATACCAAGCCCACCATTTAAATTTTTCTCCATCAAATTCTTTAATTAAATTTCGATTTCCATCTAAAATTTGAAAAGAAAAAGTTTTAAAATTATTACATCCATCTATTTTAGGTACAGTTATTCCAACGTAAAATTTAAATTTTTTATCTGAAGATACTTTATAAATATGAGGCTGGCCATTTAATGTTGAATATATTGCTTTTGAGACTTCTGGCTTTTCAATTACATAGGCTGAATTAATAGAAATTGGATTTTCTTCGTTCAGAATTGGTTGATGTGCATATGATTCGAGGATAAAAAAAAACAAACCTAGAACCACGATTCCTAAAAGTTTTTTCATTTATTTATTGGCGCGCCCTAGAGGATTCGAACCTCTGACCCTCGGTTTAGAAAACCGATGCTCTATCCAGCTGAGCTAAGGGCGCAACTAAAAACATTTTTTAACACTTTTTTATTAAAATTAAAAGCAAACTAAGTGATCAACATAAATTGGCGTTTTGATTCCAAACTTATCCTTAATCTTATGTTGGTGTTCATGGTGAGAATGAACAAATACTGGAATATTTTGATTTCCTTTCGTTCTAAGCGTGTAAATAAAATTTGTTCCTCTAAATTTTCTATCTACTACCTCCAATATCAATTTACTTTTATCATCATGCTCTAAATCTTCAGGCTGTATTAAAAGTTTAACGGATGAGCCTATTGACTGTTTTTTAACAAACTTACCTTTTATTGTTCCTAATTCGAGATTTTTTAGCGTATCATTTCCTGTAACTTCAGCATCTATTAAAATTCCTCGGTTTAAAAACTTAACAACATTAACAGAGTTTGGGTAATGATAGATGTTATAAGGAATGTCAAATTGTTTTAAAGACTGATTTAATATAATTCCACATTTGTCAGCCAGATAAAAAGCTTCGTAGGAATCGTGTGTAACAGCAATAGTTGTGACATTTGATTCTTTCAAAAGATCTTTTATTCTTTTTTGTAATTCATCTTTTAGACTTTGATCTATGTTAGAAAATGGCTCATCTAGCAAAAGAAGGTCAGGCTTAGACATTAAAGATCTGGCCAAAGAAACTCTTTGGGCTTCACCCGCGCTTATTTCGTGAGGATATTTTTCTTTCAAACCTTCTAGATGAAGAATTTTTATTAGATCATTGTCTGAATAAGGAAACTTTGAATTTTTATTTCTTTTGGAGCCAATATTTATATTGTCGAGCACATTATAATGAGGAAACAATGAATTATCCTGAAAACATAAAGCTATATTTCTTTTTTCTGGTTCCAAATTATAATCCTCTGAAGAAATAACTTTTCCTTTTAATTTTATTTTTCCAGATTGCAGATTTTGAAGACCAGCTATAGTTCTAAGTATTGTCGTTTTACCAATACCTGAAGGTCCCAACAAGCAAATGATTTCACCTTCTTTTTTAATTGTTAACGAAACGTTGTTAACTTTATTTTTTTTGCTTGCTGCAAAAGTTGCGTTTTCAATTTCAAAAAAATTTGAACTCATAAGTTTTATTCTAATATATATATTTATTCATCCAAAAGTATATATCTAGAGACAAATAATATAAATAAACTTGCCCACATAACCAAACATAGTGACGGGAAGGCAGCTGCTTCTAACAAGTCTTGGGCAGCATATGAATATGCTTTTGTGGCAAAAGTTTCAAAGTTAAAAGGACGAAGTATTAAAGTAATAGGAAGCTCCTTTATAATTTCAATAGCAATTAAAACACCAACAAGAAAAATACTATTTTTTAGATAAGGGATATGTATGCTTGTAAAAGTTTTAAACTTTGAATATCCAAGAAGATATGCGCTATCGTCTATTGACTGATTGATTTTCAAATAAGCTGATCTAATTCCGTTAAAAGACAATGAAAAAAATCTAACAAAGTACGTAAGAACAAGCCCAATCACTGATCCGATAAATAAAGTCTTGAAGCTAGCAAAACCAAACATTGAAGAAAAAGTATCACTCAACCAAGAAATAAAAGTAATGAAAGAAACGGCCAATATAACTCCCGGTATTGCGTATCCAGATATAGAAAAAGCAGATAAGTAGTTTAAAAATTTACTCTTAGATATTCTGTTTCCATAATTTGATAAAAAAGAAAACACAATTAGGCAGACACTTGATAAAAAAACTAATAATAGCGTATTAAAATTAAGTAACCAGAAATCAATATCCTGGAAGTATTTGGGAAATTTTATTGTCCAATAACCCATTTGAGCTACAGGAAATAGAAAACTACAAAAAAACAAGATGAAACAAAAAGAAAAGGCTAAAATAGATTTTTTTCCTTTTAATTCAATTTTTGGAATATTTTTAAAACCTCTAGATGGTTGATGGTATTTAGCTCTTTTCCTTGAATAGTTTTCAATAATAAACAAAATCAAAACAAAAAATAACAATAGGAATGACAATTGATTTGCTGTGGAAAGATCATCAAAAGAAATCCAAGCGTTATAAATGGCCGTTGTTAATGTTGAAATACTAAAAAAAGATACGGTTCCAAAATCTGATAACGTTTCCATAGCTACTAAGGCTAAGCCCGCAACAATTGCTGGTCTAGCTGAGGGTAAAATAATTTTAAAAAAATTTCGACTTGTAGAAAAACCCAGATTCTTACCTACTTCTATTAAATTATGTGATTGATACAAAAAAGATGCTCTTGTTAATACATAAACATATCCAAAAAGTGAAAATGATATTGAAAATATTGATCCGATTAATCCGTCAAATTTAGGTATGTGTTTATTATATTCTCCTTCACCAAATAAATAAGTTAGTATTGAAAACGCAGTACCATAATTTTCAAAGAAAGCAGTTAATGAATAAGCATATATATATGCTGGCACAGCAAAAGATAAAATTAAAGCCCATTTAAAAAAATTAACTCCAGGAAAATTATAGAAAGAAACAAAGTACGCGGATGTAACGCCAAAAACTAAAGTTAGGAATAAAACACCAATTAAAATAAAAATTGAATTACTAATGTATTGTAAAAGAAATGTATCTTTTAAAAGTATCAAATAATCACTAGTTGTTTCAAAGAAACTAAAAAAAATTGTAATAATTGGTATAGCTACTACCAAGGGAACTATTAAAGAACTAAGATACCAATAATTTATTTTACTATTCAACTCTCCTCCTAATTTAGTCCCCGGAGGAGGCCAGAGACTAAATTTTTCTTATATGTTAATTCCAACCAGATTCAGTCATTATTTTTAATGCCTTAGCTTGAAGTTTTCCATATGAAGAAACTTTTGTTTCAAGATCTTGTTTAAAACCTAAACCGAATTGAGCAATTAATTTATTTGGCTCAACTCCATCAATCATAGGATACTCAAATGTATTATTAACAATGTGTTCTTGCGATTCTTTAGTCAGCAAAAACTCAAGAAGTTTAATGGCATTAGCTTTGTTTGGAGCGTGTTTTAAAATTCCTCCACCGCTAATATTCATGTGTGTTCCTCTTCCCTCTTGGTTAGGAAAAAAAGGTTTAACTTTTTTTGCTGCCGCTTGCTGTTCTGGACCTTTTTTTCCAGATAACATCAACGCAATGTAATATGTGTTAGCAACCGCCCAATCAGCTTCCCCTGCTGCAACTGCTAAGATTTGTGCTCTATCATTTCCTTTTGCTTTTCTTGCAAAGTTAGATACTAAGCCTTTAGCCCATGCTGCAGTTTTTTTTGATCCATTGTTTTTTATCAAAGAAGCAACCAGTGATTGGTTATAAATGTTATTTGATTGCCTAATAACAACTTTGCCTTTGTACTTAGGGTCAGCTAAATCTTCGTAAGTCATATTCCATGATGGATTGGTTTTAGAAGGATTGTAATAAATTACACGAGCTCTTTTGGCTATACCGGTCCAATATGCAGTTCTAAAATTAGCGGGTACAACTTTTTTAACTTCGGCTGAACTTGCTCCTTTTTGGAACATTCCTTGTGCTTGAAACGTACCGAGTCTTCCTGCATCAGCAGTAATATAAAGATCACCTTTGCAATCTTTTCCTTCTTCTTTAATTCTTTTTTGTAATGCTTTATCTTTTCCAGACACGACATTTACTTTAATTCCTGTTTTTGCAGTAAATTTTTTATAAAGTTGAACATCTGAATCGTAGTGTCTTGCACTAAAAATATTTACTTCTGCAGCCATTAACGAGGTGGAAATAAATAGGAATGGCAAAACTCTTAAAAATAATTTTTTCATAAAACTCCTTATAATTTGGATATAGTGTATTGATAATGATTATCAATTACAATAACTTAATAATGCTTCTCAATTGCAAAATGTCGCATATCCTACGATTTTAGTAAGAATATTAAGTAATATATTTTTAAAGGTAGAGAACAGCCATCAGGGTATACTGAGCCATTACTACATCAAAGAAGAATAGAAAAAAAATCCGTTTAGCCCGTATTCTTCATTGCTGCTGATATACCGGCTATCGAAGTCATTAAAGCATCATTTAAATATTTTTGATTTTTTGAGTTAATTTTTTTTCTATTTAATTTACTCATAATTGTTGCCTGTAATATATTTAATACTTCTGTATAATTTTTCCTAACAAACAGTGCTTTTCTAAATTCTTTTCTTTCTTCAATAATTTTTTTTGGAGTTATTTTATTGTGTAGTTTTTTTAATGAATCGAATTGGAATCTTAATTTTTCACCTATTCTTTTTAATTTTTGGTCTGCTAAATTATCTTCATATATTTTAGATATTTTAGGATCTATTTTGAATAGAACCATATCTAAAATATCCATTATTGAATAAAAGAAAGGCCAATTTATTTCCATATCTTTTAAGGTTTTTGAAAATTTTTTTATTGAAGCGTATCTAAGAGCTTCAGTCATGCCCAGCCAGGCTGGAAGCATCAAACGTATTTGTGTCCAGGCAAAAACCCAGGGAATAGCTCTTAAGCTTTTTATATTGTCTGTATTTTTCCTTTTTGAAGGTCTTGAACCAATTGATAATTTACTAAGCGATTTATGAGGAGTTACAGTTTTAAAATATCTTATAAATTCTTGATTTTCATTTATATATTTTCGGTAAGCAGATGTTGAGATATCACTCATTTTTTGAATTAAATATCTCCAATCATCTTTTGGTGCGGGAGGCGGTTTTAAAGAGGCCTCCATTACAGAACTGATGTAACTACAAAGATTATATTCCGCTAAAGGTTTGTATCCATATTTCTGTTGTACCACTTCACCTTGATCAGTAATTCTAATTTTTCCATTAACTGAAAAAGGCGGTTGAGATTTTAAAGTTGCCTGTATAGGTCCCCCACCTCGTCCTGGTGAACCTCCTCGACCATGAAAAAAAGTGATTTCAATTTTATATTTTTTAGCAATATCTAAGATTTGTTCTTGAAGCATATATTGATACCAGCTTGCGGATAGCTTGCCAGCATCTTTGCTGGAATCTGAATAACCAATCATTACTTCTTGTTTATGATTAATATATTTTCGATACCATTTTAATGAAAAAAGTTTATTCATAATTTCTTTAGCATTTTGTAAATCTTCTAAGGTTTCAAATAATGGAACAACTCTTAATAAATCTTTTATTTTTGCTGCCTTTTGTAAAAGATAAACTGATAAAATATCAGAAGCAGATGATGTCATTGAAATGATATAGGCTCCCAAACACTCTTTGGGTTGTGATGCTAGAAGGTTAAATGTTGACCACACTTCCTTGTTTTCTAAATTTTTTATTTTATAATTTGAAATAAAATTTTTTTTACTATTTATTAAAGAAGACAAGAATTGTATTTTCTTATCTTCATTAAAATTCTCATATTTTATTTTTAATTTTTTATTAACAATTTCAGAAATTAATTGTGAATGCCTTGAAGATTCTTGTCTAATATCGAGTTTGACCAAATTGACACCAAAACATTTTGCTCTTCTAATTAAATCTAATAAATCCGCGTTGGCTATCATTTTTCCTTGATTCTTATTTAAAGATTGCTGAACAACTCTTAAAGGTTTTAAAATTTCATTTTTAGTTTGTAATAATTTATTTTCTTGGAGTGGCTTGTTTCGATTAAGATATCTCTCAATTGATTGATGAGTTAATCTCATCTTGTCTCTAAGAGGTCTCAAGTAAGCTCTATAAGGTTCAAAGGTTTTTCCTGTAAATTTTCGAATTTCTTTTGAACATTTATCCATTGATAAATCTTGAATAAGTTTAGTTAATTCCTTCTCATATAATTTTGCAGCCTGCCATCTTGATAAAAGAATTGCTTTTTTTGTAACTAGAGCTGTCACATTTGGATTGCCATCTCTATCGCCGCCCATCCAAGAACCAAATTCAAATGGATTAAAATTTATTGGTAAATTTTTTCCCATATTTTCTCTGAATATTTCATTCAGTCTTTTGTAAACTTTAGGAATTGTATCCCATAAACTATCTTCAATAACTGCGAGGCCCCATCTAGCTTCGTCTATTGGTGTTGGCCTAGTTCTTTTTAGGTCGTCTGTTTTCCATATAATTGTTATTTCATTATATAGTTTTCTATCGAATTCTCTAAGTTTTGAAGGGTGATTTTTATATAAGTTTCTTTGTTCCAATGTTTCAATTAATTGTGCATATTTTTGAATTAAAGTTCTTCTTTTTACCTCTGTGGGATGAGCGGTAAGAACTATACCAATGTTTAATTTTTTTGCCTGATCATAAATTCTTTTATTCAAAATTTTTTTATTTTTGAAAAGATCTTTAATTATTTGTTCAATGAATATATTTTTATTTTTTTCTTTCTTGTCTAAAATTTCATATTCATTTAATTTTCTTGATATATCTAAAGACTCAGCAAGATTCATCAAATTTAGAAGGTGGGTGAATGATCTGGTGATTTTAAATATTTTTTCTGAACTTAACTTTTTAATTTTATTAGACAAAACTTTGTAAGGATTATGTTTGTTAAGGTTCTTGCTGTTAATTTTTGAAAGTAATCTTGTTTTTTCTATTAATTCAAAAATTTCTTTTCCTTCTTGGTCTCTAATAACTTTTCCAAGAAATGTTCCTAGCAACCTTACGTCTTCTCTAAGAGACTTTGTGGGAATTCTCTCGTAATAAAGGTCTCTTTTAATCATGGTCTAAGAATTCTTTTAATCATGGTCTAAGAATATAGTTGATCTACTTTTAAGGTATACTTTTTTTACAACTAGTAATTGTTTTCTATACATTACATTACCCGTATTATTGCTTCCATTTTTAATATTGCAGTACTGATATGCAATATAAACCTTGGAAATAGCTCAAGTGAAACATTAGTTTACCCTGTTTTGATCTAGATCAAAGAATTCTTCTTTTGATTTAGATCAAATAGAGAAATGAACATTAATCATTAAAGGGGGAAAAACTATGATTAAGAAAATAACAAAAATGGTGATTGCGGTAGCAATGACATTTACGTTTATGTCAGCTCCTTCATTTGCCGAAAAGATCCTGTTAAAAGTGCCAGTTTGGTTTCCGACAACCTTGCCAGCACTAGGAACTTCTCCAGCATGGGTTGCAAAACACATCAATGCTATAGGCGGAGATCTTACAATGAAAACTTATGAACCAAAAAAATTGGTTCCACCTAAAGAAATGCTAGAAGCTGTTTCTAAGGGACAAGTTAATGCCGGGTATACAACGCCTGGTTACAACACGGGAAAATTAGGAGACAAAGGAGCTATCTTTTCAGCAGTTCCTTTTGGTCCTGATGCACCTGAGTTCTTAGCTTGGGTATATTATGGTAATGGACGAACATTATGGCAAAAAACATATGACGATGCCGGTTTCAATGTTCAATCTATTCCTTGTGGTATTATTGCGCCAGAAACTTCTGGTTGGTTTTCAAAACCAATTAAAAAAGCTAGCGATCTAAAAGGATTGCGTATGCGTTTCTTTGGTTTAGGTGCACGTGTAATGGAAAAATTGGGAGTATCAACTTCTCAACTTCCTGGCGGTGAAATTGTGCCAGCATTACAAAAAGGAGCTATTGATGCAACAGAATTTTCTATGCCTGCAATCGATAAAAGATTGGGTATAAATAAAATTTTGAAGTACAATTACTTCCCAGGTTGGCACCAACCAGCTACTTTGTTTGATCTAATTGTTAACAAGGATACTTGGAACAATCAGATGACTTCAGGGCAGCGAACGATTGTTGAGTTAGCATGTAAAGCAGTCATGACTGATGGATTAGCAATGGGAGAATCTATGCAGTATGAGACTATGAAAGAAAATGCTGCAGCAGGTACTAAGAACATGTACTGGTCTCCTAAAATGCTTAAAACGTACGAAGAAAAATGGAACGAAGTTGTTGCGGAAGCAATTGCAAAAGATCCTGGTTTCAAAGTAATTTGGGACGATCTTCAAAAGTTCCGTGCGGACTATAAAATCTGGAACGAGTGGGCATATTTACCTCGTCCTGGAACAAAACGTACGAAGTAAGTTAATTAATAAAGTAACATAGTTGTTTAATGGCGGAGCTTTATGCTCCGCCATTTTTGTATGCACGTATATATAGTATTTGTAAAAAAAAATTGTAAATAGTTTTTTTTATGTCATACTAAAAAACAATCACGGAGGGTGATTTCTAAATGTCTTACGATAGAGAACGAACTAAATTAATCGATTCACAGGACATACAGTTGCCTTTGGTTACAAACCTTAACAGATTTGTTCAGCGTATTGTTCAGGCTGCTGCGTGGCTGAATTTTGTATTAATTTTTCTTATTTTGATAACAGTTATATTGCGTTACGGTTTTCATCGTAACGGTCTGCTTCTAGACTGGCCATTAGTACCAATGGAAGAATTACAGTGGCATTTTTATTCAGTGCCATTCATGTTTGGTTTGGCATATGCAATTACCAATGATAGTCACATTCGAATTGACATTGTTCGTATAAGAATGTCAAAACGATCTCAGCATATATTTGAAATTCTTGGTATTTTATTACTCTTGTTACCATGCGTTATAATTCTATTTGATTTTAGTCTTGATTATACAATATATGCTATCACTCATCATGAATCCTCTCAGAGTACAATGGGTTTACCTCATCGATGGATTGTTAAGTCAGTAATTCCAATTACAATGCTACTGATAATGATTGCTTCGGTGGCCAGATTGATACAAGAAATAGTGTTGTTGCGTCACTTAATGAAGAACAATAATTCTAAAGAAAGAGAAGATCGTTAATGGTTGCACAAAATTATCTTGTTATTGCGATGTTTTTATCTTTCATTGGACTTCTTATTACAGGATTTCCGGTCGCATGGGTTTTGGCTGGTGTAGGCGTTGGCTTTGCCGGTATCGCTTGGCTTTCTGATAATATTTTCGGATGGACGATGACCGGGCTTGATTATAACACTCTCGGTCTTTTGGTTGGTCGTATCTTTGGCCTTATGGACAACTGGGTGTTAATTGCCTTACCGATGTTTATTTTTATGGGTTTAATGTTAGACAAATCTGGAATTGCAGAAAGAATGATGCGCTCAATGCAAAAATTATTTGGCAATGTCAGAGGCGGTCTAGCCATTACTGTTGCTTTAATCGGGATTATTCTTGCAGCTTCTACAGGTATAATTGGTGCATCTGTTGTGTTGTTAGGTGTTATGTCTTTACCAGTTATGCTAAAGCAGAAATATAATAAATCTTTGGCATTAGGTACTATAGCTGCATCAGGTTGTCTTGGTATTTTAATTCCTCCCTCTATCATGCTAGTAATTATGGGGGATCAATTATCAATTCCCATACTCGATTTGTTTATGGGAGCTGTTTTTCCAGGTTTAATTCTTGGTTTCCTTTACATTATATATATTCTCATTTACTGCAAAATTTACCCAGAAAAAGCTCCACTTGCTCAAGATCATAAAGAAGCATCTCTAAAAGATGTTGTGGTAGCATTAATTGACATTATTCCTCCTGCAGGATTAATACTGCTTGTCCTTGGATCAATTTTTATGGGAATAGCAACTGTTACTGAAGCTTCAGCTTTTGGCGCTATAGGATCGATGATAATCGCTATTTTATACAAACATTTTAACTTCGATATTCTAAAAGAAGTAGTGATTAAGACCATGAATACAGCTGCTTATATTTTTGCAATCTTTGTTGGCGCAACTATATTTGCTTTAGTTTTACGCGAATGTGGTGGAGATCAATTGATTGAATCTGGTCTTACAGGATTAGGATTAGGACCTTATGGTTTGATCATCTTTGTTCTAGTTGTAGTCTTCCTTCTTGGATTTTTTCTTGACTGGATTGAAATTACTTTAATCATACTGCCATTGTTGGCTCCAGTGATCGCCACTCTTAATTTACAAATCAATGGTTTTGGCGTTGTTGATTACCCTAACTTAACTTGGTTTGCTATGTTGGTTGCTGTAACTTTACAAACTTCTTTTTTAACTCCGCCAGTAGGTTTTGCTCTATTCTATCTTAAAGGAGTATGTCCTCCTGATGTAACGATGATTGATATTTATCGTGGAGTAGTGCCTTTCATTGTGTTGCAATTAATTGCGCTTGTTTTGGTATTTCTTTTCCCAGAGTTGGTTACTTGGTTACCATCTAAGGTATTTAAACCTCTTTAATTTAATCCATAATTGGTAATATATTTCTAAAAATGAATAAAAATTACTTTACTATATCTATAATCAAAGAAGCTCGTGTAGATGAAAATCGAACTCCTTTTACCTCTAATCAAATAAAAACTTTAATCTCTAATTTTCCTAATTTGAAAATACTGGTTCAGCCATCTAAAAACAGATGTTTTAAGGATGAAGATTATTCTAAAGCAGGCGCAAAAATAACAGAAGACATTAGTCAATCCGATATTATTTTTGGCGTAAAAGAAGTGGAAATATCAAAGCTTATTGAAAATAAGACTTATTTATTTTTTTCACATACAAGCAAAGTTCGAAATGACAATAGTCAAGACTCACAAGACGCGGCCATTATGTATAAAAAAAAACTTTTAAGAGAAGTTTTAAAAAAAAAAATTACTCTGATTGACTATGAAAATATAAGAGAGGAATCTAAGAATGCATACCGATATCTGGGTTTTGGAAGATTTGCGGGTATTGTTGGTTGTTATAATACACTTCATCTTTATCTAAAATTACAGAAAAAACAATTACTTCCAAGAGCCTTTGAGATTAATAGTTATAAAAAAATTCAAGAACTGCTTAGTAAACAAAATTTCAATAAACTTAAAATATTACAGACTGGAAAGGGAAATGTGGCCAAAGGTTCTATGGAAGTTTTAAAACATGCAAATATTAAACAGATTTCACTAAATGATTTTATAAACAAAAAATATGATGAAGCTGTTTTTTGTAATATTTCACTCAGAGAACATGTTGAGCGTAATGACGGCAAAGATTCTTCCTATCAAGATTTTATGTTAAATCCTCATGAATATAAATCAAAAGCAACAAATTACCTGCGCCGTACAGATATGCTTATAACTGGCCATTATTGGAATCCAAAATTTCCAAAATTATTTTCTCTAAATCAAATTAATCAATTTAAAAACTTAAAAATTATAGGAGATATTACTTGTGATATTAATGGATCAATACCAACGACTGTGAGATCCACATCAATTGCAAAACCTTATTATTCGTTTGATGTTAATTCAATGAAAGAAATTGATTTGTGTAATAAAGGCATTGCTGTTATGGCGGTAGATAATTTGCCTTCGGAGTTGCCTCGTGAAGCCAGCGAAGAATTTGGCAGTAGTATTATCTCAGAGGTTCTGCCTTACTTGATTAAGAAGGATGATGGTCGAATAAGTAGAGCTACTACTGCTTCAAAAGGGAAACTCTCCCCTTTGTATGGTTACTTAGAAAAATTTATACATTCGTCAGACTCATAAATTCTATAAGTGGAGGATTAATTTCTTTTATTCAAAAGCTCTATTATTGTATCAAGTTTTTTCTGTATAATTTTAATATTTCTGTAAGGAACAAAGTAAATAAAGAAACCTAATCCAATTAAAATTAATATCCAAACTAACCATTCATTCATAATTTTTTGATACACATTAAGCTGTTAAAAAAAATCAATTTTTTAATTGATTGATTTTATCCTTAAGCTTAAGTTTCATTTTTTTTAATTCTCTTAAATCCTTCCAAGAACTAGATGTGCGATCATTCAATCTTTTTTTTGCGGTTTTTTTGGTAATGGCTTCGAGTTGTTTATGTTCTTTTTTTAAATCTTTTAATAATGAGACCATTAGCATTTATATACTATCATAAAACCCTCGGTTCACGCACCCTTATAGCATGCATTGGTGCATGAACGAAAGTTTCGACTTGTCGTTGTAACGCGCTACCGCCAAGTCTTGCGTCCTACTATTCTAGCGCTACTCTGCAGGACTTTCTGCCCTGTGAGCTTGTTCCATTGGTTTTTCCTCACATGGTCAGTTAAGAGTTGCCCCTTAATTATTTTTATTAAATCATAAATAAAAAAATTATTCTTTGTTTTGAATCAAATGCATTCATTTTTTTTAACTTCATAGTTGAATTAATTTTTTAAAATAGATTAATTTGTGTTATATGCAGTATATGAATTTTAAAAAGCCATATCTTTTTTTAAGAAATCTTCCACAAAAGCTTAATAATCATTACAAAAAAAAATCGCAATTTAATCTTAAGGTTGCAAATAAATCTAAAAATAAAAAAGATTACGATCCAGTAACAAATTTTGATAAGGCATTTGAAAAATATATTAGATCAATTATTTATAAATCTTTTCCTCATGATTCAATCATTGGAGAAGAATTAAAAGACAAACACTCATCAAATAAATATAAATGGTCAATTGATCCAATAGACGGAACTCGAGCATTTGTAATAGGAGCTCCTACCTGGTCTAACTTAATTAGTTTATCTTATAAAGAAAAATCTATTTTAGGGCTAGCTAATTTTCCGGAATTAAATAAATTTTATATTAACAATCAAAAAAACTCTTATGTTTTTAAAAATAAAAAAAAGTTTAAACTTAAAAGCTCAAATAATAATAATCTAAAAACAATAAAAATAATCGGAAATTTTCATGGAACGCTTAGTTATGAAAAACAAAAGAAAATTATTAAAAAATTTGGATGGTCATTTAGATTGGCTGGTTTTGATGCTTTAAATTATTGTTTGTTAGCAGAGGGCAAAGTTGATGCTGTTATCGAAGCTAATTTAAAGCCATATGATATTTTACCTTTAATTCCTATTATAAAAAATTCAGGAGCGATAGTTACCAATTGGAATAATGAACCGGCTGAAAATGGAGGAAATATATTGGCAACTTCTAATAAAAAATTACATAATAAAGTTTTAAAATTATTAAAACCTTTTGCGCGAAATAAGCGTGTTTGGCTAAAAAAATTCCATTTTTTTTAAAAATTATTTAATATTTTATTTTTTTAAAAATGTAGCAATGCCTGTTTTAAATTTTTTTATGTTTGAAGAAGATGCATGCAAATGCGATCTATCGAAAATTAACATGTCTCCTGGGCTCCATTCAAAAATAAATTCGACTTCTAATCCCTTTAAATTATTAATATCTTCGTGAGCCAAATATTTTTTATGGATTTGCGAATCAAATTCTTTACTTTCTCCATCATGTTTTATGTGTTCGGAAGATTTTCTACACTGTTCATTTAATGTAAGGTTAGGACTGTCTTTTATTAATTCGATTTCATTAATCGTAAAAAAGGTAGCTACACCATAAAATCTGTTTTTAAAAATTACAGTTTGCCCATAAGACGTAAGTGGTACCAAAGTTTGTTTATAAATTATATCATTTAAATTAAATCCAGTATCCGTGTGTGTTGGAAGTGGTAAATAACATTTTTGAATTAATCCTAAAATATCGCTGCCATCTTCTGATTTTAATGTATCAAATTTAAAATCACCAAGTTCATTCTTAAGACGATTTATAAAAATTGTATCTAACTTTTTGTTATAACCTTGTAACCATCTTTTTTTAACTGCTCTTTGCTCTTTGTTGTGCTTGGTAATGGGCAATTTTTCATTTAATTCATGGAGTTGGGTTACTTCACTTAAAGAAAAAAAATTTTTAACCACTCTAGGCTTGCTTTGATTTTTTATGACTGTTTCTATATTTATCCGCTCTGTAAGTTCGTTTTTCTTTATAACTTCTCTATTAATTGATTCTCTGTATGTTTCTTTCATAAAATTATCCTTTTAATATAATTTTCTTAATTATTAGGAGCCAATTCAAAATTGTCTCTCCAGTCTTTTGTTACAAAATTTATAATTAAATTTTTTCTAACACCTTGAATATTTTGTTTTGGAACTCCATGCCATGTATCTTTTCCAGACATAAACATAAGACCGATATTAGATTTGTAAGGTGCTTTTGAATGAAAACTTAAATCTCGATTATATAATGTGGTTCCCCATTCACTTGAAGTAGGATCTTTTGAAAGATAAATAAGAAACGTCAGTAGTTTTTCCTTAATATCAAGGTGAGGTTCTAGCCAAAAATCTCCAGTGTCAAGCGTATACTCTATTCTTAATTTCCCCTTTTTTAAATCTCTTCCACAAATATTTGAAAGTTTTGAAATTATAAAAGGATGATTAAAAACATAAGCAATATTTTTAACAACTGAATGCTCATTACATAAATCTTTATTAAAAAATACTCTTGTTTGATTTTGACTTGCTCTTTTGCCGGTATGTTTTTCTATTTTTGGTAATGGAAATGATAATTTTAAAAGTTCGTCGATAGTTTCTTCTAATAAAACAGAACTAAATACCCAGTGTTTAAATGGCTCTAATTTTAATTCGAACTTGTTTAAATTTTCATTAATTTTTTTTAATAAAAATCCTTTTTTTGAAAATTTGTATTTCACTTCAGATAACAAGGCTTCCTAACCTTTGCTGTTTATTTCGCTAATTAATTGGCTCGCTATTTTTTTTGATTTTCCGTAATATCGAATTTGAGAAATAGTTTCTATATTTGAAAGGTCTCCGCCTACAACAACAAAAGCAATCATCCCCATACTTTTATGGGGAGTACACCAATAAGCATAAATACCAGGAACGGTAAAAGTGTATTCTGTATCCTTGCTAAGTTTTGACTTAAATTTTTCTACTCCTTCAGGAACGGCACCCTTAATGAATTCTACATTATGCCCGCTGTCTACAGATTTCCAAAAAACAGTATTTCCAACATCAATGTGAATTATTTTTTTTGAATAAACCATGTATTCTTTATTGAGCTTATTAAGCATTTCAACAGTAACATCTGCTCCCCAAGCTAAACCTGTCCATAAAGTAAAAAATAATACTAAAATATATTTCATGGTATTTTATAAAATCCTTCGTGCCCTTGGTAGAGTGCTTGTTTTTTTTTAGAATTATAATTATCTATTTCTTGTGCCAGTTTAGAATTATCTTTCTTAACTTCTTCTAAACACTTTTCTCTAATTCTTGATTTCCTTATTCCTATTGCCAACCTTTTTCTTAATTTTTCATTTTCTTCCTCAAGAGATTTGATAATTTTTGGATAGGTTGGAGTCAGCAGATCTTCAATTGCTTTTATTTTTTTTTTGTTTAATTCCATAAATCTCTATTCAGCAATTCTAGTTGGCTCCATTATTTGTTTCATTAAATCATCGTTCCATTTTCCGGTTACTTTAACTACGGCTTTTGCTCCTAAAATAAATGCTTCGATTAAATTATGGTTTAAATAAACATAGGTGCCAGGTTGTCTAAACTTATAAATCATAGCACCTGATGCTCCTCCTGGAATAAACCACGTTTCTAGATTAGTTCTTGGAGGATCATTAAAAGACCCGTTTGGCCAAACATAATCGCCATGACCACCGATTAAATGCGGACGCGTATCTCTATTAGCTTGAGCATGAATAAACATAACGGTTTCACCAACCTTTGATTTTAAAGCATTTTTTCC
>Ga0208408_1000927_pt1 | contig 17448 bp, 18 predicted proteins | sample ETNtaG_4_FD_185776 | JGI IMG/M metagenome (GOLD analysis project Ga0208408, IMG submission 185776) | Marine microbial and viral communities from oxygen minimum zone, Eastern Pacific Ocean - ETNP201406SV67 (SPAdes) (version 2) | ecosystem: Environmental > Aquatic > Marine > Oceanic ... | reverse complement strand
TTCTTGTTAACAAAGCTGTACCTGCAAATGCGACGATGGTGACAACTATTACTGGTAATATCATGTGGTATGCAATATCAGCTGCATATGGTTTTTTTGTTAATGCATCACCGTAATTCCAAAATATATAACTACTAATAAATATTACTAATAAACTTCCAAATCTTATATTTCTACGTTGAGTTAATGATTCTATTCCCCTTGTTAATAAATAAGCAATAAATTGAAATAATGAAATTATTGCTGTAAATTTAATCATTAAAACAAATATTACGTCACTGTCCCAAGGAGCGTCGTACCATTTTTCCGGATATAAAAATTTTCCTATTGGAAACCATCCCATTTTATAACCAAAGAACCAAAGCATCATAAGTGCAAACCATGGATAAAAAACTGTATAAGAAAAAACAGACGTTACTGTAATCCAAGTTTCTGATTTAGATCCTCTTTTCCAAGCTAATATTTTTCCTACTAAAAATCCAGTGTAAAAAGCTACAATATTTACAATTGCAAATAACATTAGAGTCCTTGGTAATCTTTCTGCAATTAATTCAATTGGTGTTTTTGGAAAATATTTATAAGAATAACCAAAATCTCCTTTAAAGAAATTAACTACATACAACTGAACTCTTTCCATTAAAGGTTTGTCTAAACCATAAGTTTTTAATACTCTCTCATATGCATCTGGTGGAAGTTCAGGATTTAATAATAAATTCTGAAAAGCATTTCCTGGTATGGCATTAAATAATAAGTAAGAAGTGACAAGAAAAATAAAAAATACAACAATCATTTGAAGCGTTCTTCTGATTATGTATTCTGCCATAATTTAATCCTCTACCTAATAAATTTTTAGGACCTATTTATATTAATAGGATTTATGTAAAAAATACATAGGTGAGCTATAAAAGCTCACCTATGTAATAATTTTTTTTAATCAGATACTTTTACGTTTGATGGGTATCCGCCACCTGTACCAGTTAAACCATCCAATACATCAGTGAATGGGAAGGTAACATTGCTCTTATATACCTCAAGTGTTGGTACGTTAAACAACACTAAGTAAGGCATTTCTTCAAACAATATTGCTTCCATTGCCTGTGATATTGCAATAGCTTCGCTAACTGTTTTTGCAGCTTTGAACTGATCTGTTAAAGCGTCAAATTCAGCATTGTTAAATCCTGGTGTGTTATATCCACCTTCGCATGTATCATACGCTGAGTTGAAGAAATCAACTGTATGGTCTGGGTATGCACCCAAGCCCCATCCAAGCATATAAAAATACCAGTCATTACAATTTTCTGGTGTGAACACCTTGTCAACAATAACGCTAAAACCAGTTGGTCTAGCAGTTACATCAAAACCAAGTTGTTGCATCCAATCTGCTATGAACAAAGACATAGTAGATCTCAATGGGTCATAACCAGCACCTGGAGCGTATAGTAACATATCGCTCGGTGGTGTTTCACCATTAGGACCTTTAACTCCAGTTGGAGCTACTGCTCTGTCAGCACCACCAGGGTGTGAACCCCAGTCAGTTGCTGTCCATCCACCATTTTGAAGGATTTCAACTGATTTGTTGAATCTTTCTTCAGCAGATAGTCCAGCACAGTCTTTAAGCACACCAGTTACTGGTGCAACCCAAGCTGTTAATGCTTCAGGCATTTGTCCGTCCATGTTTACAGCTACCCCTTGTAGAACGTTATTAAGCACAAATTCTTTATCAGATATACAAGCTACTGATTGTCTAAATGCTTTGTCACTACCAGGGAAAATTCTCGTATTGAAAGCCATGTATCTCATACCATTACCTAAGTTAGCAACAGTCTCGACACCTTGAACTCTTGATAGTTGGTCAAAAAGATTTCTCTTTACACCTAATGGGTTAAGAACAAAGTCTACTTCCCCATTTTGGAATGCTAAGTAAGCAGCATCCTGATCACTATATAATGTAAATTCTACAGTTCCTACATAAGGACCTGATGTATAGGTAAATGAATCTCCAGTAGTGTCACCAAATGATGCACTAACTTTTGGAGCTTTTCCATTATCCCATTCAACAGCAGTACCACTCTTATAAATAGTAGTATCTCCGCCGAACCACATTGTATTTGAATCATATGACCATGTATAGAATGCACCTTGTTCAACTTTGTCATATACAAATGCACTAGCTACAGGAGCTTTGCTCCCGTCAGCAGCTAATAGAGTTTCTCTATCAGTTGCATATTGTGACCAATAACTTGCTGGAAGTATTGGTGCTTGTGCTACTTTGTATTGCCATGCAGAAAGTCCTGCATCAAAGTTCAAAGTGATTGCTACAGTGTAGTCATCAACAGCAACCAAACTAACAATACCTAATGTGTCTTCACCAGCAGCTGCGTAATAAGTTTCCCAGTTGCTTAAAAGACCAAGGCCTTGAGCGGTATTATATGTAAATACCATGTCGTTTGCTGTTATAGGTGAACCATCACTCCATTCATATCCTTGTGTAATAGGAACAGTATAAGTATATGTTCCATCACCATTGTCAGTTGAAGTTTCAACTAACTCATCAGCTATACCTGTTACAAGCTGATAGTTTGGATATGATATAGAGAATAGTGAAACTGCTTGGCCAGACATAACATATGCTGTCCAAACATCAGTTTCGGTATCAAGATAATTCCAATAATTCTGTGTTTGTGGATCTGAGAAAATAGCCATTTTATAAACACCGTCCGGTCCGGATGGTGCAGCTTCCTCAGCAGCTGCTGCAGTAGTTGCAGGAGCAGCAGTTTCAGCCGGAGCTTCCTCTACTACTTCTTCTGCAGTATCGTCACTTCCGCCTCCGCAAGCGACAACTACCATAGCAAAAACTGTGAAAAGTAATAAAAATCGCCAAGATCTAGATCCTGTGAAATTACTCAAAGTTTCTCCTTTTTGTATACAAAAATTCCACATTAAGTGGAATCATCTAATAATAGAGGCACATAGTAGTTATTCAATTAATATGATGCTTTTTTTATTATTTTTAATGAAATTAACTAAATTGTTTATAAAATACTAAAAAATAACTGAAAAAAACGAATAACTAGGTAAAAACCAAATAAAAACATACCTACTTTAAATCCGAAATTTTCCATTTATAAGTTATATTTCATTTTTATGCAAATATTATAAAACCCATAATTTTGTCGTAATTTGTTTATTAAAAAATTTTGATAATTCAGAGGTATTCGCCCATTTAAATTTAAAGCTATAGATGGAGGTAATGAATCATATTGAGTTGCATATTTAAGATTGGAACGTTTTCCTCTAAACGGATGTGGAGGTTTAGAAACCCAGAGTTCTCTTAAATATATATTTAAATCTGATGTTGGGACTCTTATTATTAGTTGTTTATTTACATCTATCAAAGTTTTTTTAATCAGATTTATGCCTTTTTTAGTTAAAGCGGAAATTCTTAAAATATTTATCCAGTCGAATTTTTTTAAATTATCTTTTATATGTTTATTTATATGTTCTTTTTGCTCAGTATCTAGTAAATCCCATTTATTTAAAATTAAAATAGGAGTTACATTATTTTCAATTGACTCATTTAGTAATCTCAAGTCTTCAAAACTAATACCAATAGTTGAATCAATTACGATTAAAGATATTAATGTATCATTAAATTGTTTCACAGAAAGTGAGGAAGCATATCTATCAATTTGATTTTTTTGTTTGTGTCTCGGTACACCTGCAGTGTCAATAATTTGATACATATCTTTATCAAATTTAAAAGTCTCTTTGATTACATCTCTTGTTGTTCCAGAAATTTTAGAAACAGCAGAACGGTTTGTTTCTAACATAGAATTAAATAATGTAGATTTTCCTGAGTTAGGTCTACCAATTAATACTATCGAATTTCCTTTTTTAATAGATTCAAGAGAATTTGTTTTTTTTATTTTTTTTGATAAAGCATTAGCTAGTTCGTTTATACCGATTTTATGAATTGATGAAATATAAAAATCTTGATCAAAAATATATTTATATAGATTTTTATCTAATTCGTAAGTATCAAAATTTTCACATTTGTTAAAGACAGTAAAAATAGCCTTGCCTTTACTTTTTCTTAAAATGTTATTTAATTTATCTAAACCTTTGAAATTTTTTGAATTTACATCGATTACAAATAATATTACATTTGCTTCTTTTATGTAACTTTCTAATTTATCTTGAAAATTTAAATTCAACTCATCAGGATTTTCTAAATATCCAGGTAAATCAGATATTTTAAAAGTTTTATCATTGATCGTAACTAATGAAGATACTTTATCTCTAGTTGTATTTGGAGTTGAACCAATAATAGAAACCTTTTTTGAACAAAGTACATTAACTAATGTTGATTTCCCTGAATTAGGTAATCCTATTATTAGAACTTCATCGTTATTGTTTTCTTTCATAATTTAAATATAGCTATCCTTATTTTATGGTAAATAATCTATATGTTGTAACTCCACGAGGTTTTTGTGCTGGTGTTGAAATGGCTATTAAGGCTTTGACTTGGATGTTGAAAATATATGACGAAACTATCTATTGTTATCATGAAATTGTACATAATGACTGGATTGTAGAAAAATTTAAAAATAATAATGTCAAATTCGTAAATAACCCTAATGAAATGCCTAAAAATGGAATAGTGATGTTATCAGCACATGGTACTGATCCAAAAATTGAAGAAAAATTTAAAACAATTTCGCTAAATAATGTGAATTCTGTATGTCCATTGGTAACAAAGGTGCATCATGAAGCAAAACGATTTAGTCAAGAAGGTAAACAAATTATTTATATTGGACATAAGAATCATGATGAAGCTATTGGGGCTATGGGTGTTGCCCCAGAATCCATGACTTTAATTGAAAATGTTAAAGATATGGAAAAATTATCTTTTGATTCAGATGGTGTTGCTTTACTTGCACAAACTACTTTAGCAATATCTGAATGGGAGCCAATAATGTTAAAAGCTAAGGAAAAATATCCAAATTTACAATTACCTAGAAAGAATGATTTATGTTATGCAACGACTAATAGGCAGGAAGCAATTATTAACATCTCTGAAAAAGTAGATTTAGTGATTGTTGTTGGTTCATCTACTTCAAGCAATACTAATGCACTTGTTACTTCATTGATTAATATCGGTAAAGAAGCTTACAGAATAGAGAAACCAGAAGACCTAAAAGATATTCAATTAGAAAAAAAAGATGTAGCAATAACAGCTGGGGCATCAGCACCTGATCATATGGTTAAAGATATAGTAGATTATATAAAACCAAAAAATATTGAAATCTATGTTGATAAAGATGAAACTGAATACTTTCCTCTTCCAGTTGAGTTAAGAAATAATATCAAAAACTTATCAAATTTTATTTCTACAATGTTCCCAAAAAATAATATCAAATCAGCAAATGGTGTTAAAAGTGATAAATTTTGGTCAGCTACAGAAGCTTTAACTTCTTTATAATCTCGTCGACTGTTTCGGCTTTACTTTTGTTTGAATTATCAATTATTATTGCATTTTCAGGAATTACCAATGGCGAAGCTTCTCTGTTCATATCTTTATGATCTCTTTGGATAACGTCTTCAATTGTTTCTTGTGATCCTGATTGGTTTTCTCTTCTTTTACCCCTAGTTTCCTCATCAGCATCTAGATAGAATTTAATATCTGCATTTGGGAATACAACACTCCCCATGTCTCTACCTTCAATAACAAGTCCATTATCAATATCTTCATAATAATTTAATAAAGTTGTTTTTATCAATTCTCTAACAGCTGTGTCCTTAGCTATTTCAGAACTGTAATTATTAATCTTTTTATTATAAAGTTGTTCATCCTTATAACTCTGATTATTTATAACGCAATTTGTATCATTATCAATTATTATTTCAATTTCGTTAAATTTTATATTCTTTTCATCATCTAAATATTTAGCAACATATCTATAAAGCTTTCCACTAGAAAAGAAAGAATAATTCAATTTTGTTGCAATCTCTTGACCTATAGTTGTTTTCCCGACACCAGAAGGTCCATCAATAGTAATTACCCTTTTCATATTTTTATTTCTTTTAGTTCTCCTATTTTCATATTACCAAGAGTATGTTTACCAATACTTATACGTTTTAAGTTAGTAATTTTTATATTATTGTATTCAAATATTCTTCTTATTTCTCTGTTTTTTCCAGTCTTCAAAATAATCTCATACTCATATTTTGATATTTTTTTAATTGAATATATATTTAATTTTTCTTTATTGTCAATTATCGTTTTTTTAAAAATATTTAAATCAACATCTTCATTATCAGTAGTAACTATATATTTTTTATTTAATTCATTACTTGGATGAGCATTATCATTTAGCCAATTACCATCTGTACTCAAAAGCATCAATCCTTCAGAATCTTTATCTAACCTACCAGAGTATTTTAAATTTTTATTATTTATTAACTCATACATTGTTTTTGATCCACCCTGAGAACTCCTTGATGAAATATAGTTTGTTGGTTTATAAAATTTAAAATATTTATGTTTCTTTATAGAACTTATTATTTCTTTTTTGTATTTTAAAACATCATCTTCACTTACTGATTCACCTAATTTAGCTTGAATACCGTTTATTTTAATTAGTTTTTTTTCAATAAGTTTGTCAGCTTCTCGTCTTGAAATATTAAGATTCAAAGCTAGATACTTATTAATTCTCACTTATTCTTCTTCATTTGGAGATGCAAAGTAATCACCAATACTTGGTAAATCATTTAAAGTCACTAAATTCGATTTTTCCAAAAACAAGTTAGTTGTTATATATAGTATTGGGTTTCCTGGAACATCTAACTGCCCTCCTTTATCAATTAATCCTCGCGCTTCTAGAGTTTTAATGGAAGATTCAGACTCTACTCCCCTTATTTCAGATATTTTTAATTTTGTAATAGGTTGTTCATAAGCAATAATTGCTAAAGTTTCTAATGCTGGAGTAGATAAACCTTTCAAAATTGATGCTGGTTTTATATTTGATAAATGTGAAGATATTTCATTAATTGTTGTTATGTCGGATTTGTTTTTATCAAATTTAATTTCAAAACCTAAATCAATATTTCTCATATCATTATTAATTTCATTTAATAAATCTAATAATTCTTTATTTGTTATTCCTAACAATTCAGTTAAGTAAGAATGGTCGACAGGTCCGTCACTTATTAATAAAGTAGCTGTTATAATTTTCTTATTCATAATTCTTTTCTATATTAATTTCACTACCAATATTATCCTGTTCTGCTTTTATAAAACCCCATTTAACTGTTTCCAATAATGCTAAGAAGAATGCTACTGCTTCCTCTGTTGTGTGAACTCCTAAAACAAGTTCTTCAAAAGTTGTTGTTAATCGTTTATCAACCACTTTTAATAATTCATCAATAGAATCTTGAATATCAGGTAAATCTTTATCTATATGTTCAAAACCCTTAAATGTTTTATACCTTATAAAAACTTCTTTAGCGATATTTTCAAACTCATCTAGTTTTATTTCTAAATCAATTTTAGGTTTTACTAATAACTTTTTTGTTTGGTAATATTTAAAGGCAGGAATTGAATTTTCATTATTTTTAATTCTAGATGCAAGTGCAACACCAACCTCAGAAAATGCTTTAAATTGCAATAAACGTGCAAATGCTAAATCTTTATCCTTCATTAGTTCAACTTCATCTAACCAATCAACTTCTTCTTCTTGTGGCAGTAATCTTTTAGCTTTAATTTCAAATAATGAAGCACCTAATAAAATAAACTCTGCATAATTGTCAATATCGTCTTTAAAGTTTAAATTTTCAATTTTATTGAAAATTGTATTTAAATTATCTTCAAGTATCCTTTCGGAATTAGAAGTATATTTGATCAAAAGATCTTTTAGATTTTCAATTATTTTTATAATTTCCATTAGTAATCAGTTTTATCTAAAACAATATTTTTTTGTTTTAATAAGTTGTTTATATAATATTGAACAATATCCTTATTTATATTGCTTTCTTTAAGGATTTCTAAACCTATAATTTCATGATTGATGTAATTGTTACTTTTACTATTCTTTAATAATCCTATATCACTAAATACTCTGAAAAATAGTCCAGCATGTATTTTAGATTTTCCAATATCATGTAATAAAGAAAGTATCAAAAGTTCTTTTTCATCTGTATTTTTCTTTGACCTTGTGAAAACTTCATATGAGTGTTGACGATCAGCTTTAGACATTTTCCAATAAAGATATAGTAAATTATTGTCTTCTAAATGTTCTGATATAACTAATTGCTCATGTATGTTTAAATTTCTATAAAATAAATATCTTAATGTTCTTCTTACTTTTAAAACTAGTTCTTTCATGCTCTTGGATGACTCTCTTTAAATACCTCAGATAAAAATTCTTTTGTTAATTTAGTATATATTTGAGTTGTTGATACTGATGAATGACCTAAAAATTCTTGTAACGTTCTTAAATCACATCCGGCTTCTAGCATTTGTGTCGCTGCACTGTGTCTTAAAGTATGTGGGTGTATAGATTCATTTAAACCTATCTTTAATGCAACATTTTTAACAATTCTAAATATTGCGGTTCGTTCCATAGGGTTATTATTTTTTGAAATAAATAAATTATTATTTTTATTATTTGTATATTCATCTCTATTTATTAAATACTTTAATAAATTCGATTTAAGCTGTGAGCCTATAGGGAGAAGTCTCTGTTTAGATCCTTTTCCAGTAACAATAACAAAATCTTCTACAAGATCTATATCTGAAATTTTAACGGAACAAACTTCTGATACTCTACATGCAGTAGAATATAAAAAATCTAATATTGTTTTATTTCTAGAGCTAAGAAAATTATCATGATCATAATAATTAATTAATGATGTAATTTCTTCAATTTGAATGGTGTCTGGTAAATAAACTCCTGACTTTATATCAATCCTATCAATATCTATTTGATTTTCAGGATATTTATCGTTATGCCAATCTATAAATTGGAACAGGGAGGACATAAATCTTTGTTTGGATTTTTGAGCAGTTTTATTATCAGATAAAAGTTTTAAATAGTTATTTAAATGTTCATTATTATTTTCATTATTACCAATAAATTTTAAATATTTTTTTAAATCAGATATATATCCTTTTACAGTATTTTCAGAAAGACCTTTAGTATGACTAATATAATTTTTGAAATCTTCTAATAATTTTATATTTATTGAGTTAATCTTTTACCTTTTGAGTTTCAATTTCATTTTTTTTAATTGAATCTATTTTAGAAGCTGCTTCAATAAAATATTTGAACATTGGTGCGGGTTCCCAAGGTCTAGATTTGAATTCTGGATGAAATTGTGAGGCTACAAAGTAAGGATGATCTTTAACTTCAATCATTTCTATTAAATTATTGTCGGGAGACATTCCACTTATTACTAATCCTGCTTTTTCTAATTCTTCTTTAAATTTATTATTAACTTCATATCTATGTCGGTGTCTTTCATAGATAACTTCTTCGTTGTAAATTTCTGATGTAAAAGTTCCTTTTTTAATTTTGCATGGATATGTCCCTAGCCTCATAGAAGCACCCACATCATCTTTTTCTAAATTCTGATTCGGAAGTAAGTCAATCACATAATTATTGGTATTTTGAGAGAACTCTGAAGAATTTGCATCTTTAATTCCACATTCATTTCTTGCAAACTCAATAACAGCGCATTGTAAACCTAAGCATATCCCAAGAAATGGTATCTTTTCTTTTCTCAAATATTCAATGGCAATTATTTTACCTTCAATTCCTCTGTACCCAAAGCCTCCTGGGATTACAACTCCATCATATTTTGATAAATCTTCAACATTGAAATTATCTGAATCTTCCCAATGTAAATTTAATTTAACTTTGTTATGCAATGAAGCATGATTTAATGATTCAACTACTGACATATAGCTATCTGGTAAACCAAAGTACTTTCCTAAAATTGCTATTTCAACAGTCTTGTTTACTCCATTTTTTAAATTCAACATTTCTTTCCAACCTGATAAATCTGGTTCTTTTGTTGATAAATTCATTCTTTTATCAACAGATTTGTCTAGTCCTTCGTCATACATTTTTAATGGGACTTCGTATATATCATCTAAGTCAGGAGCATTTATTACATCCTCATATGAAACATCACAAAATGAAGATACTTTACTTTTTATTTCATCATTTAATTTTCTATCTGACCTTAAAACAATTACATCTGGACTGATTCCTGAACTTCTTAATACAGATACTGAATGCTGTGTTGGTTTTGTTTTCATTTCAGTACTTGGTCCTATATACGGAACTAATGTGACATGCACAAACATAACATTATCTTGTCCTAATTCTTTTTTAATTTGTCTAGCTGCCTCAAGAAATGGAAGTATCTCTATATCTCCAACCGTTCCGCCTATTTCGGTTATTTGTATATCAACATCGTTAGAAATACCTTTAATTCTCCTTTTTATCTCATCGGTAATATGTGGAATAACTTGAACTGTGGCTCCTAAGTAGTCACCCTTACGTTCACTTTCAATTACTTTTCTATATATGCTGCCAGTTGTTACATTTGCATCTTTTCTAAGATTAACCCCAGTAAACCTTTCATAATGTCCCAAATCTAAATCTGTGGTTGCCCCGTCTTCAGTAACAAATACTTCGCCATGTTGAAATGGATTCATAGTGTCAGGATCTACGTTGATATAAGGATCTAATTTTTGATTAACAACAGTTAATCCTCGTGCTTTGAGTAAGTTTCCAAGAGATGCAGATGTAATCCCTTTACCAAGACCAGAGACTACACCACCAGTTACAAATATGTATTTGGTCACATTGAAACTTTACCATGAAAAATTTTAAATTAAAGGACTATCTTAATATTTGATTAAGGAAATGATCAATTCTTGGATTATTATCTTGTCCAATAATTTTAATTGACTTTGATGAAAGTTTATAATTAAAACTTAAGTCAGTTAAACTTTTTTCTTGAACTTCCATAACACCATCGAACTGAATAGCGTAGTTTTGATTTTTTAAAATATTAATATTTACTTCACTCTTACCATCTAAAACGATAGATCTTGGAAACTTAGAAAATGGGGAAATAGGTGTAATTACAATTGAATCAATATCATTATGTATTATAGAACCGCCAGCTGAATAATTATATGCAGTAGAACCAAGTGAAGTAGAAATAATTATACCATCTGCCCTTAGTTTGACCTTTTGATCATGTGTTTCAATGATTAAATCTAATAATCTTGTGGGAGAGTTTTTAATGATCACAACTTCATTAAAAGCTGGTAACTTTAAATTATTATTTTGAATAACTGGTTTTCTTTTAGAGTGTGAAACTTTATTTGATTTCCATAAATCAATTAACGTTTTAAAATTTTCTTTAGAATTTACAAGATAACCCACTCTCCCAGATCCAAGTGGAAGAATATCTAATTTATAAAGCCAAGCAATTTTCATAGCCTTTAAAGCAGTGCCATCGCCACCTAGACTAATTAATAATGTTTGATTATTTACATTTATATTATGTAAAGATTCAATTTCAGTATCAATAGTTTCATGAGGAATTTTAATTTTGTTTAAGTATGAAATTACATTTTTATAATGTTTATTTTTTATATTCTTTTTGGATGTAATTAATAAAATATTCATCACTAGGATATATTATACGTAAGATCTCTGGAGAACAAAGTGATACCTATATCAGATATTAACCCCGCTAATAACATTCCAATAATTTCTAGATTATTTATAGCTTTTTCTTCAATTGTTTTTTTATTTTTACAACCTAAAAATAATTTAGAACTTATTAATTACTTTTATAAATTTGCTGCAATCCCATGTGAAGTGATGAATAATTTACCATTAGCTGCTAATCAATTTTATAATAATAATTGTAATTTGCCTCCTGATATTTTTATATTTCCTGACAAAAATATATTCTTAAGTATTTTTATTTCATTATTTCTTCACGCTAATTTTTTACATATTCTTGGGAATCTATGGAGTTTTTGGATATTTGGTAACAACGTTGAGGACAAACTTGGAAAATTTAGATATATTTTATTCTTATTCTTTAGTGGACTAGTCAGTGTTGTAGGTCATTCATTATTAAATACAATAAATATAAACCCTATTGTTGGTTCGTCAGGAATAGTGTCTGCCCTTATGGGAGCTTATTTATATTTATTTCCGAATGCAAGACTGTTAGTACTAGTTCCATTTGGAGTACTTTTTCCAACAACTATAAAAGCAAAGTTTTTTATGATCTTTTGGTTAATTTCACAATTTTTAATTGCTATACAAAGTAATAATATTTCATGGGAAGCACATTTAAGTGGATTTATATTTGGTTATCTTTTACTAAAATTATTTAGATTTAAAAGAAATTTAACTTAAATTTTGTAACGAGAGTCTGTTCTTTTATCTTCCATAATCAAAATTCTCGCAGTAATTCTATTACTTTCATAAAAGTTTTTAGCTCTCCTGTCGCTAGGCAATGTATAAGTTCTAATTTGTTTATTTATTTTTCCGGTGTCTTCTTTAATTAATTGAAATAATTTCGTACCAATTCCTAATTCTCTAAATTCTTCTCTGATATATATTTCATACAAATTCCAGTATGTTTCATCTTCAAATAAAGAACAGTAACCAATAGGATTATTTTCAATATTAATAAGATAATTTAACATTATATTATTTTTTAAATCAAAGTAATAATCAATAATTTCTTTATCTATAACTGAAAGTACTTCTTTAAATTCATTTTTTAATTCTATAGGTACTTTATCAACTAATTCTATAAAAAATTCATACCCTAAATCTTTAAACTCGCTTTTAGGCACAATCTATACAAACTTTAGCTCTAGGTTTTTCTAATTGTGTATTTTTTAAAACTAGGAAACAAACAGTACATGTAAACTCATCTTCTTGTATTTCTTCAGCTGTTTCATCTAATTTTAAATCTGATTTTTTAACATTTCTTTTTTCAGCTGCATCAACTGAGATAAAAGATCCCTCTGTTTCATCTGCTTCTTCAACACTCTTTTTTTCTTTTTCAACTCTTGCTTCTAGGGATTCTGTTTCTACTTCTTCTTTTTCTTCCTCAGTATCACTAGGTGTTTCCTCCTCAGATTCCTCTTCTTCCTCTAAGTCTTCTAACGTCGGCTCTTCAATAACTTCTTCTTCTTTTTTAGCCATTAATCTCCTTAGATTGTTGTAAAAATAATACTAAATTTTTAGTTGTATGGAGTGTTTTTTAACAGAAATTTCAGCAGGTCCATAATCAAAAAAATCGCCATCAATTTCTATTGGTTGTTTAGTTTTTAGTATGATTTTGTTTGTTTTTTTAAGAATCACGTCTGGGTCGGTTAAATGGAGTCCTTTTTTTGCTAAGAAAAATAGTTTCATAGCTTTAACTTTTGTTACTTTAAATATTTGTACATTTAATAAACCATCCTGCAAACTTGATTTTGGTGATATATTCCAACCACCACCAAAAAATTGACCATTGCATATTGAAACATTGAAGGCTTTTGAGTCAAAATTAAAATTATTAGTATCTAAATCAAATAATGAGTCTTTAGCTGTTAATAGCTTTACCCAAAAACTAATTGGATAACGAAAACGTCTGAATATAAGAGGTAATTTTTCACTGAAATTAACTGTTTCAGCTAAAAATCCATAATTTAAGACATTAATAAAATATTTTGAATTGTTATTTGATTCAACTAATGCAGTATCGATAAGATAGTTTTCATCATTTTTTATTCTTAAAATAGCTTCATCAATATTATTTGGCATTGCAAATGTTCTTAAGAAATCAGATCCACTTCCAGATGATATACAAGCAACTTCAGGTAGGTTAATCTTATTTTTTAATAGAGAATTAATTAAAGAATTTAAAGTACCGTCACCACCAATTCCACAATAGACATATTTCTTAGAATCAGTAAATTCTTTAATTATTAGATCTACTTCATTAATTTTTCTAGTAGCAAATATTTTTGCTTTTAAACCATGTTCTATAAATTTGTTTTCTAATTCTTCTTTTTTGTAATTCTTCCCTCTTGAATTTTTATTATAAATTACTATATATGTTTTCATAACATTGTCTTTTGTATTAATTTATTATTAAACATTTTATTTATTTGTTCAAACTCTTCAATATTAAAAATATTATACATTTTTAATGACAATTCTGATGCTTCTTTCGCAGCCCTAATAAAATCACCTATGTTTAAATTAAATTTATTTACTACATATTCTAAATTTTGAGTATGTAAGTATTCATTAAAAACACTGAACCAAGATACGTCTATTGATGTTCTGTTTTTTAATCCGTTAAATGTCTCTAATTTATTTATTTTTTCTTGAGCAATAACAAATTTTGTATATAAGTGATTATGTTTATCATGTATAGAAAAATCATATTTTGAATTTGATAGACCAGAACAAAGAAGCATTAAATAAAATTCAATTTCATTTTTTTCTTTAAGTATTTCAAGTCCAGGTATAAATGTATCTCTATATGTTTCAGTTAATATTTTTCTTTTTAAATCTGATTCAAAATATTTTAATTCTTTAAGTATTTCAAGTTTGGATCTAAATATGTTTTCTAATTCTTTGGTGTCAAAGTTGTTTTGATATGAGTAGAAACTTTTATTAATTAATTCAATTGCTTCTTTTGTTTCATATTTATTAGTTAAATTTAAAATTGAAGAATAAGTAATAGAAAATGACGAAGTAAGAGTACTTGGTTTTAAAGTGAATAGTTTATCGTACCAATGTGTATCAATATTCTTATCATAATTTATAAAAGCATATCCTTTTGTATCAATTCCTCTTCTTCCAGCCCTTCCTGTTAATTGTAAAAACTCAGACTGATTTATAAGTCTTGTTTTTATTCCGTCATACTTATAAGGTGAATCTATAACAATAGATTTTGCAGGTAAATTTAAACCTAAAGCTAATGTTTCAGTAGCAAAAAGAATATCAATAAATCTATTTAAGAATAAATATTCAATAAATTCTTTAACAATAGGCGCTAATCCAGCATGATGAAAAGCTATTCTTCTTGTCCACATCCAATAAAGCTCATCTAAATTAAGAAGATTATATTCTTCGTCGTCTAAAGAATTAAATACAGAATTAAATATATCTTTTAATTCTGTATTCTTTCTTTGTTTAGGTCTAGTTGTTGTTGCTTGTCTAGCTTTGGACTCTACCCTATCCCTTGAAAAGTAAAAAAATATTGTTGGCGTTAATTTTTTACTATCTAGGTAATTAATCTGATTAGACATTAAAGGTTTCTTATGTTTTATGTATTTATTTTGAAATTTAAATGTTCTCTTATTTTTATTATTTTTTGATGATTTTATAGTGTATATCTTTTCATTTTTATTTTCTGTAGCTACTAATTCTACATCCAATGGTACTGGCCTTATTGAAGACTCAACAAGGTGGGTAGGACCTCGTAACGAAACTAACCAATTTAAAAATTCATGTTTATTATCTATTGTTGCTGACAATGAAAGCAATTTTATTTTTTTCGGTAAATGAATTATTATTTCTTCCCATGTTGTTCCTCTTTCTGAATCTCCTAAGTAATGTACTTCATCAAGTATTACCATTCCAATATTTTCAAGTCTTTTATCATTTGAAAAAATCATATTTCTAAGTATTTCTGTTGTTCCAATTACTAAAGAAGCATTAGGATTAATTGTTCTATCTCCAGTTAGTAAGCCTGTTTCTAATCCAAGGTTCTTAAAATCATTATATTTTTGATTAGATAAAGCTTTGATAGGTGTTGTGTATATAACATTTAATTCCTCTGCTATAAATTTTTCAACAGCTTTTTCAGCTATTAAAGTTTTACCTGAACCAGTTGGTGCAACAACTAGTACATTTAAATTTTGATATAAAGAATTAATTGCATCTTCTTGAAATTTATCTAATACAAATTCCACTATTTTGTTTTTTTATGTAATAAAATCATTAACTCTATAAGAAGATACATTGGAATAGCAAATACAAAAAGTGTAATAGGATCACCAGTTGGGGTTATAACAGCAGATAAAATCAAGATAAATATAAAAAGTTCAGGTCTATTGTTTGTAAAATTAGCAACTTTAATAATATTTTTATTTAATAAAAATAGGACAACAAGAGGAAACTGAAATGAGATTCCAAATAATAAGGAAATTCTTATTATAAATTGAAAATAATTTTGAGACCTAAGTAATATCTCATTCTCATTAAAAGACAATAAAAATTCAATTCCAACATGACTTATTGTTAAAGCTGAATATATGCCAAAGTAATACAAGAAAGTAAAAGATAGAAAATATAAATAAAAAGAGAGAGAACTCATATCTATTGCTGGTTTGATAAAAAATCCTAAATTAATAATTATTAGTGGGAATAAGATAGACAACGATATTAAAAGAACATTAGTAATCTTTACCTGAAATCCTTCGTAAATAGTAATTGCAAATATATTATCCACACTATAGCCAGCATCGATTAATGGCTTTGTTAGGAAATCTAGAAAATAGGAATAATTATTATAAACTAGAGAAGAAAATAGAATTAACACAGCAACAGAAATGATAAGACGAACGTTCAACTCTTTTAAATGATCAAAAAAAGGCTTTTTCATTCTTCCTCAGAATTAGATCTATCAATCCAAATCCATTTTTCTTCTAAACTCAGATCACCTACAATTTCTCTATTAGGTCCAGATTGATATTTTTTTAATGTTCTGTATATTTTTTGTATTTTGTTCTTATCTGTTATTCCGATAGTAATTATTAAAATAATAATTAATTCAATAAAACTCATTAAATTAAAAGTTTCTGTATTGTATTAATTCTTTTCATAACATCAACTTTAACTACATCAGGTGAAATAACTTTAGCTGTATTAAAGTTTTCAATAAAGAACTCTACCGCTATATTTTTATTTCTAAATTTTGAAATATAATGATTACTATTTTTTTTATATTTATAATTATTTAATTTGTTTAGTACTGTTTCATCACTTAAATTAAAAGTAACTTCTATTTGGGAACTTATTTTTTTGGTCTTTGATAGCATATGATTATTTTCACCTACTGAAACTATCCTATTTATTAAAAATGTTTTAACTTTCTTATCATTTAAATCATAGGCTTCTAAAATTGATCCATCGATATTTGATGCTATAAACAATGGCTCTACTTCATAAAGTTCTGGATTGGTATTTCCTAATTTAATGTAATTAATTTTAGTTATTTTATTTAATATTATATTTTTATTGTCTTTTTCATTATTTTCATCAAAATCAAATAAATTAAATTCTTCCTTGAGAGATTTATTAAACGAATTGAGATCTTTCTTGGATATATTCTTAA
>Ga0208408_1000925_pt1 | contig 17519 bp, 17 predicted proteins | sample ETNtaG_4_FD_185776 | JGI IMG/M metagenome (GOLD analysis project Ga0208408, IMG submission 185776) | Marine microbial and viral communities from oxygen minimum zone, Eastern Pacific Ocean - ETNP201406SV67 (SPAdes) (version 2) | ecosystem: Environmental > Aquatic > Marine > Oceanic ... | reverse complement strand
TTATTAAACAGGTTGACACATTAATTGTTCCTTTAATGAGTTGCAAGTTTATATTATTTGTTTATCAAACTTCATCAAATCTAATTTTGTTAATCAATTTTAAACTTTAATTAATGAATTCACATATAAAAAATATTATCTCTAGAGAAATATTAGACTCTAGGGGAAACCCTACGGTTGAGGTTGATATTGTTCTAGAAAATAATACAATGGGCAGAGCAGCTGTCCCATCGGGGGCATCAACTGGCGAGTTTGAAGCGGTGGAACTAAGAGACAATGATAAAGCCCGGTATATAGGAAAAGGGGTGCTTACTGCGGTAAATAATATTAATGATGAAATAAATAAAGCACTTACTGGTGTTGATGTAAACGATCAATTAAATATTGATGAAATTATGATTGAACTCGATGGCACAGATAATAAATCGAGGCTTGGTGCAAATGCGATACTTGGAGTATCAATGGCCACTTGTAGAGCAGCAGCAAAAGTGAATAATTGCCCTTTATTTGAATATTTGTCTATCAATAAAAATCCGCTGATGCCAGTTCCAATGATGAATATATTAAACGGTGGAAGTCACGCTGATAACACTGTCGACATACAAGAGTTTATGATTTTCCCTATTGGTGCAAAGACATTTTCAGAGGCGCTTAGAATGGGTACAGAAGTTTTTCACCAATTAAAATCAGAATTATCACAAAAAGGGTTAAACACATCCGTAGGCGATGAGGGAGGATTTGCCCCTGATTTAGTATCAAATGAGCAAGCGCTTGAAATAATCATAACAGCCATAAAAAATTCTGGGTATACTGCAGGAAAAGAGATATTTATTGCACTTGATGTAGCAGCAAGCGAATTGTTTGATAACCAATTATATCATCTAGCATCTGAAGATAAATCTTATTCATCTGATGAAATGATCGAATATCTAAAGATTCTTGTAGATAAATATCCTATTATTTCTATCGAGGATGGTCTAGACCAGAATGACTGGGATGGATGGAAAAAGCTAAACGGTAAACTTGGCAAAAACATTCAGATAGTAGGGGATGATTTAACTGTTACAAATATCCATCGATTAAAACGCGCAATTGATGAAAAATCAATGAACTCAATACTTATAAAACTAAATCAAATCGGGACTGTTACCGAAACTATACAAGCAGTAGAGCTCGCAAAAAAGGTTGGGTATGGGGCAATTATATCTCATCGATCAGGAGAAACAGAAGACACTATTATTGCAGACTTTTCAGTTGCCATGGGAATGGGTCAAATCAAAACAGGTTCAGCATCAAGAAGTGATAGGGTCTCCAAGTACAATCAACTATTAAGAATTGAAGAAGAATTAGGGAGCAGGGCCATGCTAGCTACTGTGGATCTATTAGGAAAAAATATATGAGCTTTTTCTACAAACGAAGAAAAATAAGATCAAAGTCAGGATCTATAGCAAAAACACAAAAACAATTTATTCAAGGTTTAGTTCTCCTAATTTTTTTAAGTCTTATTATTGTTTTTATTTTGGGGGACCATGGACTTCTCAAGCTTTATAAAATTAAGCGTCAAAGAAAAACAATACAGACACACATTGCACAGTTAAGAAACAAAATAGAAAAAGCTAAAGATAAAAAAAATAAAATAGAAAATAATTTAAACTATATTGAGAAAATGGCAAGAGAAAAGTACAAGATGGTAAAACCAGGAGAAAAGATTTTTAAGGTTGTGCCAAAATAAATATCTCTACAATTATATTAGAAAGATAATACATACATAACAGAATCAGATAAGATTTTTATATTAGGTTTACATAGTATCGTTATATCAGTTGGAGATGTTTCAAAATCATATACTAATTCAACACCAACGGTTTCTCCATTTTCTATACCATATTTAACAGTATTTTTCCCCCTATAAGGGTCTATTTGCCCCTGTCGCTTTATTTGATTTTCAACTCTTACAAGAGTGATAGCAGCAAAATCTAATGGCCAATTTTGCTGATTGGTTATTTCTAAGTCTATGAACACTTTATTATCTTTATTACTCGCGCTTATCAATTCAAACTTCACATCATTAGCGATACCCATATTTTTCTTACAAGTAACTAAAACTGAGTCTTTATTTTCACAATAAGATTTATTGTCTCCAACGCTTAAAACCAAGGTGTAGGTTTTATCTTGAATTAAATTTCTTGGATATAAAAAATATGGATTTTGTTTTTTAGATTCGGCTTCACCTAAAGAAATATCATTATCGACAATAGTCCAATTATATCCAATTTTATTATCAGTGTCTTTAGAACCGGAGCCATCAAGAAAAACTTTTTTTTCAATTGGTGCAATAAAATCAATACCCGCATCTGCCGTAGGTGGGTTATCATTGATGATGCTTACTAGTATAGTATCATGATCATTTAAACCTGTAATATCAGTCACAGTTAGGGCAAATATAAAGTCTCTATCTATAGTAGAATCAGAAAAAGTATATTCTACAACAGACGTGTCAAATACCATTGGCTTACTTTGATCCAGCAACTCCCAATTAAATTTTAATTCATCATTATCTGGATCCCAAGATTTAGTTCCGTCCAATGTAAAACTGGTGTTGCAGCCATCGCTAATTTTTATATCATCTCCAGCTATTGCTATTGGTGGATCTTCTACCGGAGAAACATTGATCCCAAAATCAAAATTTGTTGAATCTTTATTATCTGAAACTGTTAATAATACTTTCAGTTTCCCAAAATAATTTTTTACTGGTTTAATAATAAGTTTGTCATCAATTATTTCAGTTTCTGAATTTTTATTGACTTTTGAATTAAATATGTAGCGATCTCCATCAATATCTTTAGCTGTGAGTTTTAATATAAGCTCCGTGTCTTCTTTCATGGACTGAGGAGCTATAGCTAAGACCCCTGGCATAGGATTAATGAGTGTTATATTCGTGTCTACTGAACTAGAACCATCAAATGTTTTTAAGGTTAATGGTGCAGTACCTTGATAATCCTTATTCGGTTTAACGGTTAATAAATTATCGTTCACTGTTACATCAGCACTAGCATCAGTATTTACACTGAAAGTCAAGCTATCACCATCAATATCAGTAGCCAGCATCATTAAATTTATTTTTTGTTTTTTCGCATCAGGTATAATTGAAGTTAGAACAGGAGCATCATTTACAGGTGTTACCTTTAAAACAAATTTTAAATTATCGGTTGATGTCCCATCATCTACATATACTAAAACATCTATGTCACCATTGAAATCATTTACAGGTGTTACACGTAATTGTCCTCCATCTATTTCTACTTTTGCGTTTTCCCCAGCCTCAGCACTGTATGTAAGAGAGTCACCATCAACATCAGTCGCTGAAAGTGACAATTGCAAATAACTGTCTTCAACTATAGACTGGGATTCTATCGCTGCCAATTTTGGAGCGTCTTTTATTGGTAATACTTCTAATGGGAACATTAATGAATCACTTAAAAATTGATCAGAGGCCTTGACCATAACATTAATAATTCCATTGAAATCATTTACAGGTGTTACACGTAATTGTCCTCCATCTGTTTCTACTTTTGCGTTTTCCCCAGCCTCAGCACTGTATATAAGAGAATCGCCATCAACATCAGTCGCTGAAAGTGACAATTGCAAATAACTGTCTTCAACTATAGACTGGGACTCAATCAAATCAAGTACTGGGGAATCATTTACTGGCACAACCTGGATATTAAAATTGGACTCCTCTGTGTCTTGGCCATCTGAGACGGCAATTGAAACATAAATTGGGCCATTATAATCTTGATTTGGGACAACGGTTAACATATCACCTTCAGTCTCCACTATTCCATGTCCATCTATGGTGGCACCATAAGTTAGATTGTCGCCATCCATATCTATTGCAAATAAGTTTAATGAAAGTTCCGAATCTTCTTCGATAGACTGTGGTTCTATCTCGGCAAGCATGGGGATATCATTTACCGGGATTACTTTTAATATAAAACTCATATCAAGTTTAAGATCAACAAAGATATAGCCATGAAAATCTTCTTTGGGGGTAATAATAAGGTGGTTGTCTGTTCTTTTAAAAGTTGCGTTGCTGTCAACCATAGCTTCGTAGGTTACTGGCGACTCTAATACTGGGACACTAAGTATAAATTCTGTGTCTTCGGGAATACTATGAGAACCCTTTATAAGGGCAGTTACCCACTTTGGCTCTGGAGCCTCTCCAAAAATCCAATCCTGAGTGGGGTCATCATAATCATCAAGATCAGTCTGTGCAGAGATTATACAAAATAAAAATGAATAGGCTACTAAAAGTATAGTAATAAAATTTCTATATATTTTCAACACTTTCGTTTTTTGATTTTATGAACGCATCAAAATATATTTCAACTCTCCTGTTTTCTGCTCGCGCCTCTTCTATCTCTGCTCTATCTTTTAGTTTCCTTATGTCGCGTTTTGGCCTGAATTCTCCATAACCAAGAGCCGAGAAATAATGTTGATCCATTTCTGCAAGTTCACTCAAACGCTGTACAAGATTTAAAGATCTTGCGGAGCTTAGTTCCCAGTTATTTCTGAATTTAGAATTCATTGGAATAGGTTTATCATCAGTATGCCCCTCACACCGCACCTCAATATTTAAGGTGTCATTTGCTCTTTCAATGTATTCAAATAGCGGTTGCCAGCGATTTTGAGTATGAAGATTCATTAAGGTAGAGGTGCGTATTAGGCCTCCAATTTGGACTAGAATTGGGTCCGCCTCGGGGCTTAAATCTGCTGAGAGAGACTTAAATAATTTTGCCCCGGTCAACGTGATTTTTATTCCCTTGGTCACCCTTTCTATTTCTACTAGATTGCTTTGGTCGAGAGGTCTTAATTCTTTTTCTGTTTCATCTAGTATAATATTAATCAAACGGTCTACATGAGACTCAGCATCATTAAGAATAACCAGAAGCAAAACAAAAAAGGTTAATAACAAAGTCGTAAGATCGGCAAAAGTTAGTGCCCAGGCAGTGGTCTTTGCCCTGGCCTCTTCTTGCGATACTGGCTTCCTAAGTTCCAGACTTATGCCTCTTTCTTTTCAAGCATGTTTCTTTCTGATAGGGCAACAAAGGTCATCAATTTCTCTCTGATTAGAATAGGATGTTCTCTTCCATGTATACTGATTATACCCTCTAAAACGATATTTTTTAGCATCAACTCATTCTCAGACCTTCGTTTTAGCTTTCCAGCAATTGGTAGAAAAACCATGTTCGCAAAAAACACCCCATAAAAGGTAGTTATTAACGCGGTCCCCATCCCCGAAAGAAGAGACGCGAACTGTTCAGCCACATTAAAATCGATGGACGATGTTTCTCCTGACATTTGAAACTTATTCATCATAATAATTAGCCCAAGAACCGTCCCCAGCATTCCAAAAGCGGGCGCATAAGCGGCCATGTATAATATTATTTCTTGAGCTCCAATATGACGAGTAGAAATATTATTTAAGTCCATAGATAAAAAAGTTCTTAATCGGTTAGAGTCACGTTCGTTGATAGCCAGTTCTACACCATTTCTCAGAAAAACACTATCAATTTCATTGAGACCAGCTTCTAGAGATAAAAGTCCGTCCTTACGAGATTTTTCAGCTAAAACCACAATATTATCTATCATACCAGTAAAATCAAATCTTTCAGACAAAATAACATTTTTAAATACGGATCCCAGGCTAAGGACTGCTTTTAGTGGATAATTAACAAGGGTTGCACATAACACGCCTCCAACCACAATGAAAACTGATTGAGGCTGGAAAAACCAAGCTAATTGTTCCCACCTGAATCCCTTGCCCTCTGTTGGAATGATAATAACCGTATCTCCTTCAGGCCAAACCATTGCCACAAAAATACAAATAACACCCGATACTAAACCGATAACGGTCCCAAAATCCCATTCTGATTTCATAAACGACTCATTTTATTTAAAGTTTAATATTAATCTTTTTGTCCATCTCTTGACATACTCTTACTGGCTTCATATAATTTACCTTGCTCCTTGTCGGATAGCCCACTAAAACCAACTTTTTGAATCTTTTCTAGGATCACATCAATATCTTTTTGAAGCATTTTCTTTTTGATAGATTTCTCTTCATATCTTTGAACCTGAAACTCAATAGTTTTTTTACGTATTACAAACCAGATGTCACGCCATCTCCACTTCTTTTTGAGAAGTACATATCCAATAAGCATGCCTGAGATATGGGTTACATGGCTGATACCATCAGCATTTCCGAGCAGTCCAAAAAAAGCTATTGATCCCATAATAATAACAAGCCACAATGACCTCACTGGAATTAATCCCCATATATATAATATCCTGTTTGGGTAGGATACCCCATATGCTAGTAGAATTCCATATACAGCGCCACTGGCACCAATAACAGGATTATCTGAACTCATCTGAAAAAAATATGTTATCAAGCCAGCGCCAATGCCTGTAGTAAAGTAATATCTAAGGAATTTGGTTTTTCCCCATGCTTTCTCTAGCTCTCTTCCAAAAACCCACAGCCCAAGCATATTTAATAAAATATGTGATATGCCCACAGAAGAATAAAAAGGGGCATGAAAAAACATATAAGTAAAAGGCTGCCAAAGCATTAAGTCTGATATAAAAGTACTGGGGACCAGTCCAAACAATCTGAAGAAGACATCTTCTTTACCGGAAACTGATTGTAGTATATATATACCAAAATTAACGGACACCAATATTTTAATAGCATCTGTAAATAATTGAGGTTTATAAGCAACCTCTGCAGGATTAAACTGTAATCTATATTTCATAGTACAACTTAAATATACATATTTAATCTTAAAGCAATCCTTAATAAAAAATATTCGCTATACGCTATTTAGAACATCTCTAGCGACTTTAAAGGATTTCAGGCGATCAAAACCATCAAAATGATAACATAATTGTTGATAGAGATAGTTAGATATTATTTTTTTATCTTTTATTGAAACATTATCAAATATTATTTGATCAACGCGTCTATTTATCAAATGTTGCAAAACTTTTAAACTGTTTTCTCCTTCCTCCGGGTCAGGAAAACTATATTCATTTATTTCATTATTTGTTAAATCAATCCTGAATCCCATTTCAGATAAGAGCTCACACTCATAAAACCAGAATGCAAGGTTTGGCTCAGTACTCCCCTTTTCAAAATAACTAATAACATCAATTAAGATTGTAAATAATGTGGGATGGGGGTCATTTTTTTCTAATGTAAAATCTGTTATTTCAAGGATCGACTGTAACAAAGTCATCTTTTTCAAGGAGGAGGAGATCTTTAACCAGATAGCGACAAAGTTAACTTTTGAAACAATTTGTAGCTCCCTTTTTTCTTTTTCATTATAAATAATTTGAATATAACTAAGAGGCTGAAAATATGGGGCAATCAAATTTTTTTTTGATTGGGCGCCCTTAATAATAAATGAGACCTTGCCTTTTTCCTTGGTGAAACACCTTGAGATCAAACTTGATTCACCATAGGGAAAGGTTTTTAAAACAATAGCTGTCGTATTAATAATCATTTTGACCCATTTGGATCAATAGGCCTTAGCATATATTACTTCGTGTTTAGCGGGCCCTCCAGAATAAATACAGTTAAGGTTTTTTGGGTTTTCATCAAAAGGAATACAACGAATAGTTGCTTTGGTTTCTTCTTTTATTTTTGATTCGGTTTCATCTGACCCATCCCAACCACATCTGATAAATCCACCAGACTCAATAATATTTTTAAACTCTTCATAGGACTGAACAGTGTGAGTATTGTTATCCCTAAATGATTTAGCCTGATTAAATAAACTGCTTTGAATATCTATCAGAAGCATATTTATTTTATCACTCAATTCATCAAATGATATCGAATATTTTTCTCCATTATCTCGACGAACTAAAACAACTTTATTAGATTCAACATCCCTAGGCCCAATTTCCATTCTCACTGGTACGCCCTTCATCTCCCATTCGTTAAACTTATATCCAGGAGAAGAGTCACTCCAGTCTACAAAATAACGTGCTCCAATATCCTCTAGACTACCTATTATAGAATGAATATACCGTTCAATCTCTTGTCTTTGCTCCGCATCTCTAAAAATAGGAATTAACACCACCTGAATTGGTGCAATATTTGGGGGTATTTTGAGCCCTTTTTGGTCACCATGTGCGAGAATTATACCACCAATAAGTCGGGTACTTATACCCCAACTTGTTGCCCAAACAAATTCTTCTTTATTGTCTTCCGTCTGGAATTTCACATCAAAAGCCTTAGCAAAATTTTGCCCTAAATTATGTGATGTACCTGCCTGGAGAGCTCTCTTATCTAGCATCATCGCCTCAATACAATAGGTTCTATCTGCTCCAGCAAATTTTTCCGATTCAGTTTTCAAGCCTGTAAAAACTGGGACAGCCAAATAATCTTCGGCTAATTTTCGATAAAGCTCAAGAATATCTAGGGTTTCTTTTTCTGCTTCTTGCTTGTTTTTATGTGCTGTATGTCCCTCTTGCCATAAAAACTCAGTGGTCCTTAAAAATAGTCTGGTTCTCATTTCCCACCTTACAACGTTAGCCCATTGGTTTATCAGTATCGGTAGGTCTCTATAAGATTGTATCCATTTTTTATACATAGACCATATAACTGTCTCAGATGTTGGTCTAATTATGACCTCCTCTTCTAAACGAGATTCTGGGTCAACTACTATATCATTATCTTCAGACTTCAGCCTGGTATGAGTTACGACAGCACATTCTTTTGCAAAGCCGTCAACATGCTCTGCCTCTTTAGCTAAAAATGATTTTGGGATCAATAATGGGAAATAAGCGTTTGTGTGCCCTGTTTTTTTAATCATACTGTCAAAAACTTCTTTTATATTTTCCCAAAGCTGAAACCCATACGGCTTAATGACCATTGTACCTTTAACAGGGCCATAGTCAGCCAGACCGGCTTTTATGACTATCTTATTATACCAGCTGGAGATATCTGTGTCTATATCTGGAATATTCTTACTCATAAATTGTATATCATTTTCATTAAAATAAAATTACTCGGTTGAATTGATTCGACCAAGTGCTTTACTGCTGTTTTTTATCTATTTTTAATATCTATTATAGATGAATAATTTAATTATATGATAAGTCATAACAGAATTAAACAAATTAAATCTCTAAAAACCAATAAGGGGCGAAAAAAAGAACAGTTATTTATAATAGAGGGATCCCGATGTGTCCAATCTTATATTAATAATAGCAACCTAGTTAAAGAAATATTTATGACCGAATATTTTTCTACAGCAAATGGAAAGATACTTAAGGAATGCAATAAAAAAAATATTGTTTACACTATTGTTTCCGATAGGGATATGAAAAATTTATCTGACACAAAAACAGCATCAGGTATTATTGGAACTTGCATGTTTAAGCCGCTGCCTAGTTTAGACTATGACTCAAAAAGGTGGTTGTATCTATATGAAATATCAGACCCCGGGAATTTAGGGGCACTCTTAAGATCAGCAGCCTGGTTTAATATAAAAAATGTAGCCCTCTCAAAAAGTTCTGCAGACCCACTAAGCCCCAAAGTCGTTCGCTCTGCTGTAGGGGCACATACATATTTAAATATTTATCAAGATATTGACTATCAAACCTATTTTAATAATGAATATTTCATAATAGGGGCAGATCAAAACGGGACCGATCAAATAGAAAACTCAGATCATAATAAAAAAATTGTGCTTGTTTTGGGAAGTGAATCAAGTGGAATTGATACATCAATAAAAAATAAAATGAATAAGCTTATTTCAATCGAAAAACTAGGACACGGGGAATCACTAAATCTTGCAATAGCTGGATCAATATTAATGAAAAATATAGCTATTAAATAAAACGGGGCATCATATCAGATGCCCCATTTATAGTGCTGGTTAATATTATTAAATCTTTATTTAGCTGGTGTTAAACATAATCTCACTCTCTTATCAAAACAACCTCTATTTTCATTATTCTAAGCCATTTTAGCAAAATAAATCATCTTTTCTATATAAAAAATGTATGCTGTAAGTTCAGAAGTATGAATCCTCAGGAGCCCGATTATCATGAACAATGTAATAAGCATTGGAGCCGTATTTGGCATCGTCGTCTTGTCGGTTATTTCCGCGTTTACTGTTGGCGGATTAATCATGGGGATTTCTGCATCTTCTCCTGAACAAACAGATAAACTATATATTTATATTTCGTTTTTCTTGGGCCAGGGTATTATACTTGTTCCGCCACTTTATTTTTTAACTATTAAACAAAAACCCCTTCTTGAATCATTAAGAATAAAGATAGTCTCTCTAGAGACTATTCAGTATTCACTCATATTTAGCACCGGGGTATTAATTATCATTGATACATTAGACAGAATAATACATCAAATTATACCTACCCCAGACTACATAATTGATTTAAGTGGAATAATGCAACCTGATTCAATGCTTGGATATGTGTTTCTTTTCCTGGCTGTTGTTATTGTAGCACCCATAGGCGAGGAAGTAGTTTTTCGTGGATTTTTACAGAAATTTCTAGAAGAGCATTGGAAAGATATAAACCGCGCTGTGCTTGTAACTAGCCTCTTTTTTGCAATAATACACTTTAATCCATTTTGGACTATTCAGATATATATATTAGGCGTTTTGCTTGGGTTTTTATCCTGGAAAACAAAATCCATTATTCCAAGTATTATGCTTCATAGTATAAACAATGGAGCTGCATATATACTATCTATCTATGATGATATTAACCTTAGTTTTTATCTGTGGAATGACCATGTTTCTCCAATTTTTATTTTCATTGCCGTTTATTTAATATATAAGGGCTTAGAGGGATTAAATATTATTGAGGCTCGATATGCGTAAAGAAATGTTTAACCATGAAATAAATATATTGAGAGAAACCTATCGCCGCTTACTTAGAAGACAGGCTAAAACAAATCTGGTAAAACTTACCAGGAAAACGCATCCGGCTGACCTGGCCACGGTATTCAGACATTTTGCTGATGAAGAACAAATTGAGATATTCACTTTGATGAATGAAAATGAACATACTGCTGAATTTTTGTCAGAATTGGATGACGCTTTGGTTAATGATCTCTTAGCAAATGAGAGCCTAGAGCGGATAGCAGCAATAATTGAAAAAGCCCCCACAAATGATCAAAGCGGTATCCTAAATGTCCTAGATGAAGAAAAAGCGCAATTAGTTATTGAGTTATTAAATACTGAGGAGCAAGAAGAGATTGCTGAGATAATGGGCTATCCTGAAGATAGTGCCGGAGCATTAATGAACACAGAAGTGTTTACACTACATGAGGAAATCACTGCGGGTGAGGCAATAAAAACACTGCAAGATCAAGAAGACGCTGAGATGGTTTTTTACCTTTACATAACCGATGATGACGACCGTTTGGTGGGGATTATATCACTTCGAGACTTAACCACTACCCCCTCTACAACCACGCTAAAAGACATAATGATCAAGAATGTTCACTCAATAAGGCCAGAAACAGATCAGGAAGAAGTTGCAAGAATCGTTGCCCAATATAATTATTTAGCTGTCCCTGTTATTGATCCCGATTCACATCTTTTAGGTATTGTCACAGTGGATGATGTTGTAGACGTAATTCGGGAAGAGGCCACGGAAGATTTTTTACAAATGGCTGGCGCAGGTAAAGACAGAGAGATATTATTAAAATCAAGCTGGGAAAATGCAAAAACAAGACTACCTTGGCTTTTTGCTAGTTGGGTTGGTGGCGTTATTGCCGCCTATTTAATAGGGGTATTTGAGAATATGCTTGAAAATATTATTGCGCTTGCTGCTTTTATTCCTGTTATCTTAGGTATGGGAGGGAATATTGCTACCCAATCATCGACAATAATAGTTAGGGGAATGGCAACCGGAAGGGTAAATATTGGAGGGGAGATTAAACTAATTCTAAAAGAGATGCAGGTCGGCCTGTTACTTGGAATTTTGTACGGCATATTGTTAGGAGTCTTTGCCAATATTATTTTTGCTAACGCTCATGATTATCTCGGTATCGTAGTCGGTTTAAGTATTTGCGTCTCTATGATAGTTGCCGCTACAGTTGGGACCATAATTCCACTAATATTAAGAAAATTAGATATAGATCCAGCTGTGGCTACGGGGCCATTTGTGACCACTAGTATAGATATTTTAGGTGTATTGTTTTATTTTTTAATCGCTGGTTTATTTTTATCAATGTAGTATGGATTTGTTTCTTTTATTAGGGACAGGTGTCTATTTCTGTTTTGTTGTAATAATTTTTTCGGGCTTACTTTTTAGAAAAAAGTTGATACGCCCCGAGTCTAATCTTCCTCCAATCTCAGTAGTTATTTCTGCCAGAAATGAAGAAAAAAATATTTCCAATCTATTAAATGACCTCGTCAATCAATCTGTTGATAAAAACCATTTAGAAATTCTTGTTGCCAATGATCGCTCTGATGATAGCACTGGTAAAATTATCGATCGATTCGCGTCTGACTATTCATTCATTAAAACGATCCATATTGATAAAAAACATAATATGGCCCCAAAAAAGTATGCTCTAACTCAGGCAATAGATAACTCTAGCGGGGAAATAATTATTGCCACAGACGCAGACTGCCGAGTGCCTAGAGACTGGGTGAAAAGCATGGGCCTGTTAGTACAAAGCACAGGGAAAATAGTAATTGGATATTCAAAAATAGATAGCAGCAATACACTGATTAATGAATTCCAGAAAATAGATTTTTTAGGAATAATGGCAGCAAACGGAGGGCTATTAACCCATGGCATAGTATGTTCAGGCTCAGGACAGAATCTTGCATACAAAAAAGAAGATTTTTACAAAATTAACGGGTTTGAACCTGTAAAAGATCAAATCTCTGGAGATGATATGTACATGGTCCAGGCTATATCTTCATTAAGGGGCGCCATCTTTAATTACGACTCAAATAGCTTTGTGTCAACGCTGCCCAAGAAATCAATTAAAGGCTATCTAAACCAGAGAGTCCGCTGGTCTTCTAACTCTAAATTTACACTAAGAAGAAATCCTTTATTTTTTGGTTTTTTACTTTCTGCCTTTTTAGCGAATTGTTGTATTCTTTATAGCATTATATTATCCTCCGACCTTTCTATCTTTTTAATTACCATAAAATTTTTTCTGGAAGCTTTTGTTATATTTATAGGGTCTAGATTATTTTTAACATCGGTATCAATAACTGCTTATATCATATGGAATCTGGCTCAACCTATTTACATTCCAATTGTTGGTATCTCCGGATTAATCGACAAATACTCATGGAAAGAATAAATTATAATGCCTCTATCGTAAAATGAACCGACTTTCAATAATATCTTATTATAAATGGAAAATATTATTTTGGAGTATTTTATTTTCCTTAATAGGCACTGCATTGGTTTATGGTCCTGAGTACGGGATAAACAAGAGAATCGTAGTTTTTATTACTCTAGTACTAGGAATATTTACACAGGTCTTCACAGGAATAACCTCATTAATCGCTTTAATCCCGTTTTTTGGCCCTTTTATTCTAAAAGTAATATCTATACCTATCTTTTATATATTAAACGCTGTCGGCTGGATTGTCTCCGGGGTTGCTATAAAAAAAGGATATGTCAATGAATTATCAAAAAGTAGAACTGTTACCCTGGCTCTATTGATTGGTATTATTATTGGCTATATACTAGGAAACTTTATACCATTAGAATAATGACAATATTAGTACTACAGGGACCAAACCTTAATCTTCTAGGTTTGAAATCATCGACAACTAACGATTCACTAACGCTAGACAAACTTAACCGGGCAATCAGACTGCACGTTAGAAATAAAGAAATCAAACTGAAGATTATACAAACACATAAAGAATACATCGCGCTTAACTTTATTCAGAGAAATAGAAACCAGGCAAAAGGGCTGGTTATTGTTCCCACTTCATGGGCAAAGTACAATCAGACCATACTAGAGACTATTCACCTGTCTATGCTTCCCACAGCAACTATTTATTTTGAAAAATCATTCAGCTTCGGAACACAAGAAAATGAGTCTATCTTTTTGGGAAATAACATTAAACCTTTTACTGGGCACCCTATTGAGGCTGCAATATCAGCAATAGACTATATTGCAAAAATTAAATGATAAGACTATTTCTTTTTATACTGCTCTCTCAGCTTATTCCAGGCCAAAACCTGGAAAACTCAAACACCTCACCAATACATATACTGGGGACCATAAATACACTAGAAAAAACTACACAGCTTGATACAGCATTTAATACTTTGTGGGTAAAAGATTTAAGGCTTCTTCTCCCCTGTAAAAAAGTAAAAATCCCGAAACGAGCGTCTCGACTACCAAATGCTCCTCGGACTTATAGAAATGGCACTCACAAAGGCATAGATTTTTTCGCGAACTGGGGGACAAAAGTTAGGGCCGTAGCCAAAGGATTTGTCATACGCGCAGACCACAATTATAAAGAATACCCAGCTGATTTTAGGGTAAAACTTCTTAAATCATCAGCAATGGTGGGTCACACGCCATCTGATATATTTAACAGTGTTCTTTTAGGAAAAGCTGTTTTCTTAGACCATGGATTTGATTTAGTAACTGGGTTTAGGGTAATTACGATCTATGCTCACTTATCAAGTATCGACAAAAATATAGTTGGTGGCGCAGAGGTAAAAGCCGGCCAGATCATAGGGAAAACCGGGAACACAGGTACTAGGCCAAGCACACTTGGCACAAAGAATGAGGCTCATTTACACTGGGAGATGATACTACAGAAAGATAATAAAGAAGTATACCTAGGAAAAGACGTGGAATTTGAAATGCTTTACAGTATGCTGATTGATATTTTTCAAAACAGCTAAATTTATAAGTTCATTATTAACTCTGTCAAAATATCGATGTCTACATTGTTTACCTCACCATCACTGTTTTGGTCTGCCTTTTCATGGTAGTTACCTTCTATAATCAGTTCAATGACCGCCACTAAATCATATATATTTATTAAGTAGTCGCTTGTGAGATCCCCAATTTCGGTGTCTAAATAAGTTAGTTTATATTTTTTTGCTCTTGCTGTGTTTCCAGAGTGCCCCTGAATATTCCCGAAACTATAGTCCCAGACAATATCTCCCAGGCTATCTATTTCAAATATATATTTTTCTTGCGACACGGTTACAAACGTGTTTCCATTTTGAAGCCTATATGCACCAGATTGAAAATGCGAAAAAAAGGTACTATCTCCGCCATATCTCCAGTGATAATTATTAGGCCCAAAAGCACTATCAGGCGCAATATCATAGTTTCCCTCACTGTTAATTGGGGGTGTGATCTCTATCACGCTTGAGTTACCAACTGTATTATCCTGTCCGGTAGTATCCGTAGGATTATTATTATAGATAATTAAATTCCCACTGCCAGGCATTTGACTATGAATCCAGTGAACTCCGTGTTGTGCGTTTAACATTTGACTATCACTGGTGCCCCTACCGTAGTTTATCGGGTTTCCCCAACGGTATAGTATGTCGCCTCCCCGATCACTATTACCTCCTTGGTGGCTAGCGGCTTCCTCAGTAGTGGTACTGTGATCAATTATAAAAATTTCATCAAAATGTCTTGATGAAAAAACTATCTGTTCTAACTGTTGATTATATGCTATCGCATTTGAGTGTAGCCAGTCACCACCATTTGGGTTTGTAAATTCTCCGATATTTATATTAATAAGCTCAGGATGATCAGAAACGACACCATAGTTTGGTAAACCTGAGTCCGTATCTTGGATAAGATGATCCCAGAGATGCCACTCCCAAACAATGATACCACTATCAGGTGCCACCGGCTGAATCTCAACAATCATAAGCGGCCACATTTCATTTATAATATTTATCCTGCCATAATTTTGGGCCTCCTGAAGACTTTTCTTTTCCCAGGCTAATACTAAAATGTTTCCACTTGGCAATACTTCAAAATCATGGTGAGGATGAAAGAGATCACTATAAAAACTATAGCTCCATAGAATATTCCCATTCCAGTCTAATTTTTCGAAGACACCACCAACGGGTCCATGCGAATTCCCAAATGAATGATCTTGAGACCTTGTCTGAACGATAATAGATCTATCAGAGTTTAAATATGGTATGCCAACGACCCCGCCTAAATGGTTCCACGTCTTTATATATAAGTATCCATTGTTCATTAAATACGTGTTAGAGGTTCCAACTCCTTGACTGTTAGAATACAAAATCAGTCCATTATATACGCTACCATAAATACAGCAAGTAATTAGAATATAAAGAAATAATATAAATATATAACGACGCATAAAAAAAAAGGGCAGATGTATTATCTGCCCTTTTTGATTCTAGTTATTATAAATAATTCTAGAAAGCTACTCGAAGTGCGACAACTGAGTTTGTACCAAAGTCACCCATAGGCAACATTGAATAGTCAACGCTCATGTTCATTCCAACAAATCGAGACATATCTAAAGATGCTCCAAAAGAAACACCGTCTGCTGGGTTTGTATACCAGTCATCAGTATCTTCAATTTCCTGTGATGGTGATGAAGACTGCATGCCCACACCAACAGAACCAAGACCCTCAAGAGCATACCCCACACTAAACTTTAGCTCGTCAGTGGAGTAATAGTTACTCGTATAGGTCACACCAATATCAGCACCAGCTATATTGTAAGACACTCCCATATCAAATACAAATGGAAGATCAAAAGCTGCTGCATCAATCTTATAGTATTCCACCGGACGATCACCATCAACCGGGGAAGCCATAACACCGAGACCTTCACCATCATATTTCATTGGTGATCCAAAGTTTTTCAGTGTGAAACCAACATCAAGACCCTCTCTCCCAAGAAGACCTCTGTATTGTACACCTAGGTCATAGGCTACACCAGTGGCAGCAACACGACCAAAACCTTCTCTAATGAGGTTCGCGTTTATACCAACACTTGTGTTATCAGATAGTTTTCTAGCGAAAGTCGCACCCAAGATTGAAAAGTTAGGTGTAAACACCTGGCCAGTTCCATCAGGATACCACACAGTCGTTTCATCTATATCACCAATATTAAAGGTTCTGACACTGACACCCATTTTGTAGTCACCAATATCTGTAGCGATTCCAAAAAAGCTGTTATCAATATCAGCAAAATATTGACGATTTGAAAAGATAGCGTCAACACTGTTTTCACTCATCGCTAGCCCTGCTGGATTCCAAAAGGTTGCGTCCATACCCGTAGCCGTTGCAGCAGCGCCACCACCTGATAGATGTTTAGCGCTAGGGACAACAAGCAATTGGGTAGAAGAAGCAGATCCCATCCTGGAATTCTGTCCAAGGACCAAGGAGCTAACAACAATAATTACGATACTTGCGATTATATGTTTTTTCATTTTTCTCTCCGTTTAAATGGTCATTAATAGTACTT